>Ga0123354_10015940_pt1 | contig 11771 bp, 6 predicted proteins | sample TergutLab28metaG_2_FD_97872 | JGI IMG/M metagenome (GOLD analysis project Ga0123354, IMG submission 97872) | Labiotermes labralis P4 segment gut microbial communities from Petit-Saut dam, French Guiana - Lab288 P4 | ecosystem: Host-associated > Arthropoda: Insects > Digestive system > Gut ... | reverse complement strand
GGTGGCGGACGTTTGTGAGTGCGGTAATGAACCTTCGGGTTCCATGAAATGCGGGGAATTTCTTGACTAGCTGCAAACCAGTTAGCTTCTCAAGAAGGACTCTGCACCATGGAGTAAGTAAGTAAGTATGGAACTTGCTTGGTGTCATCCTTCTGGCGCCTAGGATTTTGAGGTGGCGCCTGAATTGTTCGAAAATTTGTGAACTGCTGTTTTAATCCACTGAAGTACGACAGACTTTTAAAGAAAAGTGTCGCACCGCGGAACAAGTAACTGACAGATGCCGTACTGTCGTGTAGTCCTCAAAAATAAGCACGCACCCACTCCGTCGCAACCTCCATGACGAGGGCCAGCAAAGCTCTGGAGTTGGTTGAGTGGGCGTCGGGAATCGAGCTTCAGTGAAGCATGAGAAATTGCTTCGTGTCATTAATCCTTGTTTAATTACCACAACGCAACTACATGTCCCTTCCAAATGTCCCGCCTCAAGCGAGCATAATTACACTGGCTGGCCGGCCGGCTTCCTCAGCGACTTGTTATACAAAAGCTGTTGCTGGTCTGCAGACGTCTTGTGCACCCGGTTGCATGGTCAACCTGAGTGACTGATGTTGCTTGACCAGTTCTCTAAACGACTGTGGGTGGCGATGATGCAGCTCCAAGTTTCACTCTTGTCGTTATGAACTGACTGACTTTTAGCTTGAGAAGGAATTTAATAAACCTAAGAGGTTCTGAATTGCGGTCCCAGCGACCGCGCCGTCTAATGCGTGGGTCTGCGGCCGCTCGCTTACTGGGATTGCTGGTTCGAATCCCACCGGGGGCATGGAAGTCTGTTTTGAGTACTAAGAATCAAAAAACCAACTACATGCCACTTGATATTTTATTGTACTTCTTATAGGCTCAACATGTTTCGAGTATTACTATGCCCATCATCAGGAGCTCGCGACTATGATGTTGTTTACCACATTGGTCGTGTCTTTCTTGTTTTGTTGTTTGTTGGAGGTTAGGTGCGGTTAGGCTGGAGTAGTGTCCGGGTTGCAGGCTGCAGGTTCAGCCTGCAACCCGGACACTACTCCAGCCTAACCGCACCTCACCTCCAACATATAACATAACAAGAACGACACGACTAATTTGGTAAACAACTTCATAGTCGCGAGTTCCTGATGATGGGCATAGTAAAAATTTTTTTTTGAAAAGGTTTATTGCTCTGAATTTTGTGGTACAGAGATACACCTGGATACAAGAGTAACAAAATGTTCCCATTCACCATTTTACATGAGTTATGTCTCGTCTAGCGGGTGATATGAAGAGGTTTGTCGTGTTAGGTGTTTATAGGTCGACAGTGAAAAAGCAGAACAAGGAAAAAACACTGCTATGGGAGGTGGACGTTAGAGGAGAATGTGTTTAGGGCGTTTGCGGATGTATTTTTTATACTGATAGCGTAGATCGGATAAGGGATAGTTACCTATGGAGCTGATGAGGGGTTTAGGATGGTTCAGACATCTGTTGTAAAACTTTTCGTTTAAGTGATAGATAAAGTCGCGGATTGAGAGGATATAGTAATACTCGAAACATGTTGAACCTATAAGAAATACAATAAAATATCAAGTGACATCTAGTTGGTTTTTTGATTCTTAGTTATCACAATGCTGCACGGTCCAATAAACATCAGATTCTGTTGTGAGTATTGTGTGTTGTACAGGTAAAGGTCTCGACGTCGGGCTAATCACTCGTCCACAGGAGTCCTACCGACCGTGGTGCATCGTTGTGTGTTATTTAGAAACCTTGTGAATGAGGAGGCGATGGCCCGCGTTTGGCCGTAGCGCCATAGACAGACAAATGATTCTGAATACAGGAAATTTATGTATGGTTAGGTGGGTTTCCATAAATATTTCCCTTTTTGCAGTGTCTTCTACAAGTCACAGTAGTGAGCTATAAGTAAAGGTGAAGTTACGTGGAAATGGAGTTTAGGGCTCAGTCACTCTTAAGGTCGGTGTTCAGCTTCATGAACCGGCCGATTTGCCATCGGCGAAGCATTTCCCGGCAGGCAATAAGTAGACCCCAGAGGAGTTATGAACGCTTTCTAGAAGACTGAAATCTCTTGCTTCTGTCGAGAACGAAACGACGATTTCTCAACTGCCAATGCTGTGGCCTAGTCACTGTACGGACTAGGCTGTCTCGACTCCCAAACGTCCCTGGTTAGGCATAATAAAATTTATATAATTAAGTCATCGACACTGCCCTTGCGGAATTTCAGTGCGTAAACGCATGCGTCTTGCAAAAACTTTGTAAAATAAAGATGTCATTTGTATTAATAGAGGGTCGTCAGTTTCGGTTTTTCTGTCTGTATTGTCAATTGCCTACACTGTAAATTTCTAAACAAGTAGTGACATTGAATTTTGGTCTACTGCAGCTTTTAGATCTTCTCTTCCAATACAGTAGAACTTCACTTATCTGGAAGCCGGTTATCCGGATCACCAATTATCAGGATCGAATCGGCCCTTTGGGTTAATTTGTCGAGAACTGTAGAAAAATAACCAGCATTTAAATTACCGGTTATCGGATCAAGTACAGTACAGTGTTATGGCTTCTAGAACTTCAAATCAGGTGTGGTCGAAATGTTTACACGCAGGTACGTATTGTAAATAAAACAGCCGAACTTCAAACTACCAGTGTATTCTATTGTCAAAGAAAAATCCAGTTATCCGGATTTTCTGCATATCCGGAAGGCTCTCCGTCCCAATTAATCCGGATAAGTGGAGTTCTACTGCATTTGTAATTTTCAGTGGCTAATTCTAGTTTATAAAGCTATAGAAACATTTAAAACACAAAAAGTGAAGCAGAGCAGATAAATAGGTTTATTACCAACAAAGAGCACTTGTCTAAGAATAAAGAATCACTCCATGTTTCGGTTATTACTTACAGCTATTATCAGGGAGCACCAAAATATAGACCCAATAAAAGACACAATGCAACGTAGGCGCACGGTTATATCAATTATAAATTGTAAAATACACAATTCCATTATGGCTATAAATAACAGCCAAAACATGTAGGAGTGATTCTCTTTTCATGGAAAAGTGCAGTCTGTTAGTAATAAATTTGTTTATGTAGGCCTATATCAGTTAAAATCGAGAAGAATGAGATGGGCTGGGCATGTGGCGCGTATGGGTGAGGAGAGGGGGTGTATAGGGTCTTGGTGGGGAAACCGGAGGGAAGGAGACCACTGGGGAGACATAGGCATAGATGGGTGGATAATATTAGGATGGATCTCCAGGAGGTGGGATGTGGGTATGTGGACTGGATTGGGCTGACCCAGGATACAGACAGGTGGCGGACTCTTGTGAGTGCGGTAATGAACCTTCGGGTTCCGTGAAATGCGGGGGAATTTCTTGACTAGCTGCAAACCAGTTAGCTCCTCAAAAAGGACTGAGCACCATGGAGTAAGTAAGGCCTATATAAGTTGCAGGGTAGATGTACAATATTACGTTTGCAACCAAGTAGGTCATTGTCGGTGCTTAAGTTCGCGAAATTCACTTTTCGAATCTTAGTGACTTACATATGAGATATATCGCTTGTGCTTCTTCTTTGTATTTCTAATCTAACTCTTTTATCATGATTTATGTAGGCATTACCGCCACATTTAATAACGTTTTATCCGTATCAAGAATTCATTATGGACAGCTTGACCTTTGAACAGAGGACGGATGTGTTGTCCCGAAACATCGGTACGCATCTACCATTCTACGCTGCGTAAATCCCCAAAAGTGCGGAGATCTAAAAAAAAATCTACATCTTCATTGTTACAATATTTGAAAGGCAAAACATGAAATTGGAAAGTTATATAAGGGCGGAAAGTTGCATGATGGACACCGATTCTATCCCAGCAAGTAGTGTTTTGTTCTTTGTTGTTATTTAGGACACGAAACGTCCGACAAAGTCCATAAAGAAAGCGTATTACATAACTGTCGTATTCTTTGTTGTGGGCAGTGTAGACTAAAATAACAAACACAGAAACGCCACACACTTATTCCTCGGTGTAATGAAAGCTTACGGAACAAAAGCAGGATAACTCGCGGTCTTCACTGTCTGATCACTGGATCCAGCACTCACTTCGTCTTGTGTCTCAGAACTTGTATTTCCAAGTCTTGCTACTTCTGCCTCATGAGGCTGCCTACTGAGGCTTCAGTTGACATTTTAGAGTATGAATTCCCTATTAAATAATTTATTAAAATTCCTTTTCAACCTCTCAGAGAACATTCTTCATCTACATTACGCAGACCTTCCGAAAAGTTATGTTTAAGGGAATTATCAAATTCTATTTTGAGAATTCTACCAAAAATAATTAAATCTTTGAGCAAATTGCAGTGTTATTGGATATTAGAGGCGGGGTTATATATGTAAGTATAGGCCTAGTAACTACAGCCCTTTAAAAGGGTAAAAATTCACATATTTGCAAATTTCCGATTTTCGTCGTGTACGGTTGTCCAAAGTGAACTTTTATAATTTGTACTCTAGTACTGTCAAAACAGCGATCTTTAATATTGGTGATCAAGAACTTCAGAATTCCATAAAACGAGATAAGTTTATTGCTAGAAAATAACTATCTAGAGAAGGTTCTTCAGTAAGGAATTTTCTAATGATTATTTGAGCAGGTAGTTATCCGCTTAATTGTGCGTACATATATATTGCTTACGTGCCTCATTAACGCATCCAATAAATAATGTTTGCTCTAACTTCACCGAGAATTAAGCACAATAAAATTAATAGAAATTTTGAAGTGAGCCCAACTCTCTTTTTCATTAACGCAATTCGCTTGATTGTCGGAAAAGACCCCTTGTGTTTTGCTTTTTTTTTTAAATCGTGACCATATTTTTCCTTTTCAAAATCTGTCTTCAGGAATATTACATAAATTTGTTGACCTGCATTACACGCTGATTATTTTTATGACTCTTGAACACTAATAAACCTGCCACTTTTTAGACTCAAAAGAACATTCTTCGGTAATCAAAACCAGAGGGAAAGGCAGAGGACATCGGCTAGTAAATACAGGAATTCGTATAGAAATTGTAGCCTGAGTATTCTTAATGCTTTTCATTATTTTAAAAAAATATTAAATACAGGGAACGATTTTATTGGTCAATCACCCTTTGAAGATCACGATTAACATTAGGGCTAAATAAATTTAAAGATTCATCTCGAACCGCGCAGTAGACACTCTCTGCCCCGGTTATAAACAAATTAATCAGTGACTGTTGTATAAGGAAATAATCACTGTTTTCTTTATGAGGTCCATATAAAACACACAAATATGACTTTTGGGCAAAATACCACATTTGTGAACGGTAAGCCGGAACTACGTGCAATAACCACTAGGCTGTTCTGCGACGAGCTGATCACTCGTACAGAGGACTCCTACCGACTGTGGTGCGTCGTTGTGTGTGATCTAGAAACCTCGTGAATGAGGAGCCCCTGCAACACTGGGGGCTGTTGCACCAAATAAAAAAAAATACACTAAGTTGTGAATGGTTAAAGCAAGTCTTAAAGTGGCTGATTATTAAATTCAGCTGACATACAGTAGCTGTTTTCTTCTGTAAACATGTTGAACAAATCGGATATAAACGTTAAGCCCAAATGTTAGTAATGGTGTAACGATGTTTACATTGTCACGACTTGGTCTTTCTTCTGCTGGTCACGTGACCCCACCGCGAAAAGAAGACAGCCGCTGACGACGCTCTATAGCTACCTCTCTTTCATGCGTTACGTCACGTTACCGTCATTGTTTAGTCGGTCGCACTAACACGACACTCTACATGATACAAATGCCGCACCGACACTAAAGCTGATATACCGCGTGATATTTGTGGGGTTATGTTTGTTGTGTGACCAAGCGACGCCATCCTTTATACAGACGCATTCATTAAAAGTTTTCTTATTTCTGATTTTTGCTTTCGGCTGCAAGTACATGTTACTTTACAAAATAATAATAATAATAATAATAATAATAATAATAACAGTACATCTGTTGTGATGAAGTTCTTTGACATTGACGTCTGTTACGTCACTGTTCGTAGACAGACTAGGAAAATTACTAGATACGTGCGCACTTTCTTATGTTATGCTTTTGTTGTCCTCATCCACCTAAATAATCACCATATTTCATGAAAATAATGTTGACAATGTTGTTGCGCTATATATATATATATATATATATATATATATATATATATACGTGCATAAACAATATAAATAATAACGCAACATCCGCAGACTTATTACAAGACAAAAACAACTTTGCTTTTGGGGTAGAAAATATATTTGTTGTAAAGTGCTCAAGAACTTCAGAAAAACTGCTAGGAGATGAGAAGGAGATATGATTCTCCTCTGATAATCAAAGAAAATGAACGTCTGTGTTGGTCCCTTGGCGTCATTATTTACGTCATAAAATGAGAAAGAAAGAGATATGGGGATTTTGAAAACATCGCCAAAGCTAAACATAAAAAATTGTGGGCCATCATCTGAAGTGAAGCAAGAGCGATTTTGAATAAAACACGCGTTTCTGTGATATGACGCTCATAACGAAGAGAGGCAGTGAGATGTTTGGGTGGCTGTCGGAATAGTAAATCACTTGATTGAGAATGTAAATATGGAAAGTGATTTGTATGCCATGTCGCCTAAGAAATTCTTTCTGAAAATGTTGTTGACAGTAGTTTCGTACGTAGGCCTATGAAAGTTCTGTAAATATATGCAGGGAGGTTTTCCAAATTGCTGTTATTATTTGGAATAAAAAGTCCTTCGACCTGCCCTGCAAAGTTCCTTGCAGATAAGAATTCCATTCCTGAGGAGTTTGACGCTACGTCATGGGATAATTGGATTCCGACGTTAGCAATAAACATACTGCCCTGAACGTAAAGTATTAGTAAGTTCAGATAGGACTTATTGATTAAGTCCTGGAAGGACTTAATGTTTCGTGCAAATGAAAGCTGTACTCCCAGGAATTGCATACCTTTCAATGAGAAGGCAAGAGGTTTCTTCGAAACGTCGGAGTATGATTGCCTATTGGCGTACCATTATGTCCTAGAAGACCGGGGATCTTCATCTACTCCGCTGCGAAAGCGTGCATCTTGGCAGGTGTCAGCTGAACGAGTTGCTGATCTTCTGTAGTCAACTGAATTGTTGATTTCAAAATGCCACAAATGGAGTTTATTTTATGTCAGTCCCCGTAGTTATAAGTAATAAAGAATACATCAACAATATTCCTATTAAAGTGACTGTTACTCTGTACTGTTAAACCAGTGACAAACATCCCATATGCGGAGTAACAATAGAGACTGCAAACTCGAGCTCTCGACCCTTGAGATTCAAGGTTCGTTATCCCAGAAGTGAGAGCGTCAGAGATTGTGCAAGTTTCTTAGCGACACCGACTTTTTTTTACTTGTTTGACATGACCACGAATACAGCTTTTGTATCTTGTTCGACGACGCTGTATCACAGCAGAATATGCTCATAGACTGCACCACGGCCAATTTATTAACGCTTCTCAACTCTTAAGTCCCTAGGGTATTGAGTTGGCTACGGGTTATGAACTAGAATGATAACGGAGCGATGTTAGCCTACTTTAAGGGAACAGTCCAGCATTTCTTGGAGTGACTGAGAAAAACTGTGAAAATATTGAAGAAGGTGTCGCCGATTTGCTGGCCTTGATGCCATCGTGGTGTTTCTGGGATGCGGTGTGTTGGCACTGACCGCTCGGCAGCGACTGTCGGTACCGAATAATGATGACTTGCGGCCGTCGCGTATTTCAAGTTACTAGGCCGGAATCCTCCGTATATGGAAGAATGAATCGTTGGCGGTACTGAACCCGGTACCATTTAATACATGTCACTGCATTAACAGTTCAGCTAACCTACACAGTCCGTCCCACCCTAGTATCTGCAACTCTGCAACTCATAACTGTACAAGTGCTGCCTGAAGACAAAATAAGGCTACGCAGCTGTATCGTAGTTAGTAGCGTCTGTTGGTTTAGTTAAGCAGAGGCATACAAAGCGGTTTGGTTGGTCCAGTACTGTGTGACGTTTCTGGCGTACACGTAGATATCAAGTGTGTGTGTGTGTGTGTGCAGAGCAGTCAACGAACCGCCGCGGAACCCCGAAACCACAGGAGCGCTGATTGAACGCTGGAAGGGTACTCAACGAATTTAATCGTCAGTTATGGGTCACAGACATTTCTAGGGCAGATATCTACCCTCTTCTGGGATATTACGCAGCGTATAACGGTAATTCCTTACCGATATTTCGGGACAATCTATCGGTCCCATCTTCAAGACCTTGAAGACTGGATCGAATGATTGTCCTTAAAGATGGGATCGAGAGGTCGTCCAGAAACGTCGGCAAGGAATTGCCACCATACGCTGCGTAATATCCCAGAAGAGCGCAGATCTCATTTAATTCGCGGCGGAAACCAGTAATCTCACATTGTTAGGGCTGTATGAATCCTTCATAATTAAAACTACCGTAAAACTGAATATTCAACACTTCAACTTGCTTGACAGTGTCTTCCCAAGAAAGTTTTGTATCTACACATTCCCTTGTGACTTGTGTTTCCTAGACGCCCTTCGTGCGAAGGGAAATTTTCGGCCCTTATTGTCATTGTAACTGCGCTTACTGCGTGTATGGTGTCATTGTACCTTTACAATCAGAGTTAACGCCCTCGACTGGATTCGAACTCGAAAACTTTGAGCCATTAGGCTAGGTCAGGAATAGTGACACTTAATTCTATCCCAGCCCTTGCTCAGGAAACGCCCAAGTGGCGAGTTGTTTTGAACACGGTGATTGACTGTTGGTTTGTATAAGAGTAGGGGAAATAATTGGCTGGCTCAGAATCTGTTGGTTTCCGTGACTCTGTGCCGTGAAAACGGTTGCGTAAGTGAATATTCTTGTGTTGTCTGTTTCAAAACAAACTCAACAAATCAGAATACCTTTCATGAAGAAATGAAGTGTAGATTTAAGTCAGGGACTGCTTGATATCATTCTATGGAGAATCTCGTATCTTCCAGTTTGGTATCCAAAAATATAAAGATTAGGGTTTACACAACAATAATTTTGCCTGTTGTTTTGTGTGAGGATGAAACATGGTCTCTCACATTAGGAGGAACCTGGGCTGAAGATGTTTGAGAATAGGGTGTTGAGGAGAATATTTGGGCCTAGAAAGGACGAGGTAACAGTGGAGTTGAGAAGCCTACTAGGAGCCTTGTGATCTGTTCTTCTCACCAAATGTTGTTCTTGATGGGGAGATCTTAGGGAAAGAGACAGATTCCGACAATATTCTGTGATCATGACATTTAGATATGACTTTTTTTGTAAATAATTGTATCAGAACAAATTCAGCACACACAAGAAAATTCTTTTCTTCTAATCGGAAGAAAGATGCAGGAAGTTCAATCCAGACATTGTTACCTCTCTACCGAACTACACAGATCATACCTTCGAAACAATAAATTTTATTAGACAAAGCAATGGGAAATTTAAATAGACACAAAAGATTTTATTTATTTTCTTTATACTGGCTAGATTCACTTTTCAGATGAAAGTACTAAGAAGGTATTAAAACAAATGTAAGCCGTCACTGTGTCAGCCATGAGTACATACTGGGATGTACAGGTATAGCTCTATGCATTCTTCAACTCACAACTAATTGTAGGTGTGTTGTTAGCTTCAAGCCCCGGTTGCTTTACCTCGCGTCAAAGGTCTCCCCATACCCAATGGTTTTCAAAGCCGTCACGGCCTCTGAAGAAGAGAGAAACCTCTTGTCGCTGCCGGCAGTAGAACCAAGATTGCTGTGTGATCCACCCCATAGGCTAGTCACTATATCGACTGCACAGTCCAAGGGAAATAAGATGCAAATTTATTTCGAGGCTTATCCCATATATCAAGGTATGATATTAATAGACCAGACTTGCTGTTATCATTATGTATCTTCTGCGTGCCTTTGTAAAGCATCAACGGAAAGCAGCTACTGATGTTTTCTTGCCCTCATTCCCAAGCCAAATTTTGCAATCAGACGTTCCAGTCCCTACATTCAGCCCCGTGACGCGCCGTGATTCAAACGACAATAAAAATATTAATAAATCCCTGTACTGGCCTGAGGGTTCCAGCAGGTTGAGGCTCTCAAGACAATCGGCCATATGCTCCGTCCTCCGTAACTCCCCATGCAATATGCCTGCTTGAGTCGACCCCAGGGACATAGAGCGGTCGGAAGGTTTGTATCAATAAAAAATTCCACCATCGGAAACCGAACACGCGAAATTCCGGCTTGTAACGCAGTGCCTCTAACAACTGTGCCAACTCATGCCACCACATGACAAGTACTGAAAATGTTTTAATTGGACATAAGGGCGACAGTTGTCTGGGACGGGACGCCATGAGGTTTGGTATATATGTACACAGTTTCGGAGCAGTACGCCGCCTGCCTGCGAGAGACATAAAATCGGTATGAATCTACGCACTGAAACATAGAATTATTATCTGATTTTCAGAACCGGTATATAGGTTCATATAACGCGCCTGCGATTTAGAACGTTGCCACCTGCAAGTAAATACACTCAGGATCCGTTGTCTTCAACACAACAGTTGAGTATCCCTAGGGATAGACGACAGTGACAAATGACCAGCTATTATTTCCAGTTGACACACACTTAATGTTGACTGGTGAGGCGAGGGTTGAGACAATACTCGTTGTAATTGGTGGAAGGTCTGCCTTGATTGGTTGCCTCAGCTGCACGAGGCGCACGGCAGTCGGTGTCTATAGGTGGTATTCATTAAAATATTACAAACTCGCGTCCTGACAACTTCGTGTACAGTCAGTTTCGCAAACCTTCCAGCAACGAACACTGAATGATTCGTACTGTCGTTAATGACATGGTTACTGTAGTTAATATTTAGAAACCCATCCTCTATCGGATTTATGGTTCCATTTATTCTTAACCTTGGCACTAGATAAAGGTGAACATTCAGCTTCATGCCTCGGCCCCTTTACTCAAAGAAAAGGAACCCCCGGTATCCATTGAATGGGTAGGTGTACGTTCTCTTAGCATTCTCGACGTTCTAGAGAAGGAGGAGGAGGAGGGGAAGAAGAAGAAGAAGAAGAAGAAGAAAATTTCTTACCTCTACACCAAGTTGCACTACCCAGACCTTGACTAAACTGGCAGCCAGCTTTTTTGAAATGTCTGTAATTGTTTACCAATCTACACGGCGTCTTATTATAGAAGTCTTGATTCTTTTGGTTGAAGAGAAAGTGTAATATGTGTTGAGGATCGATGAATCACTGGTCCGTCTGAATTGCTTAGAGAATTCATATGCAGCATTACTTGCGACAGCGTAATGTATACGGACAATCTGAGTGTCAGTGCCTTGGGTTACATCGTAATTAAAGTAGTATAATGGGTAAACATTATATTAATTTTCCAGTTCTATAAACGGATACTAATGGTTATAGTTTGTTTAGCTATGTATATTAACTACAGAGGTTTTTACTGCAGCGTTGATTTATATGAGTGCTACGGAATGACGAACTCAGCGGTCGTATAAAATAAACCAACAGAATGCACCTTTGTTAAACTAATATTTGAATTTTATACCATTACATTACAAAGCGACCGTCTCTGTGGTCTAGTGGTCAGAGTTTCTGGCTACAGATACAGAGGTCCCGGGTTCGATCCCCGGCGCTACCAGATTTTCTGAGTAGTAGTGGGTCTGGAACGGGGTCCACTCAGCTTCGTGAGC
>Ga0123354_10015939_pt1 | contig 11772 bp, 7 predicted proteins | sample TergutLab28metaG_2_FD_97872 | JGI IMG/M metagenome (GOLD analysis project Ga0123354, IMG submission 97872) | Labiotermes labralis P4 segment gut microbial communities from Petit-Saut dam, French Guiana - Lab288 P4 | ecosystem: Host-associated > Arthropoda: Insects > Digestive system > Gut ... | reverse complement strand
TGAAGATGGACGTATTAACGTCTGAAACATGTTGAGCAGTAGATAATAAAGCAAGTGTCATCTAGTTGGTCAACCTTTATTCAAATATCAAGATGATGCACGGTCCAATACGCATAAGATACATAAGACGTGTTGAACATTGATGATGTCATCATGTAGAGTTGACAGATTTTTTACAATAATAAACAGGAATTAACTCTTAACCAGCAGTAACGTGTGTTGTGTAAATTCATTATCAGTTTACGTGTAACCACTAATGTACCAATGGGAAGGATAAGCGCACCATCGTATTATGTAACAGTGTGGTCTATCGAGTTAATCCCGGCACAGCAGATTGGATGTAGGGGCAGGGATGTGAGAAGACGACTAGAGACGCCCAATATTGATACAGGGAAACAAGGTGAGGATGCCCACCTCTAACAGTAATGATTAATGGGCCATTATGTATGTGCATTAGACTAAATAAATACACAGAGGCCTTGAGAAGCTGGCAGTCCCTGAAGTAATCAGGAAATCCCCAGCCGCTTCTGTAACCGGCAGGCCATTAACACGTTCACACGGTGCTCTGTCCGGAGCCAAATGAATCTGACCCAGACTCACGCAGTCCCTTTAAGGTGTTTAATTTTATCCTCCAGTCCACATGTAGGTCTTTCAAGTGATTTCTTCCATCCAGGTTTTCCGACTGAACCCTGTATACACATCTCGTCTGTTCCATGTGTGCTGCAAGCCAACGTATCCTAATAGTATTTCGAGAATCGTATGCGTGTTTAGTTGAGTGGAAAGCCAGGATAGCGCAGTCGCGCTGTAGTGAGCAGGTTACGGACTGACTACCGAGGAATCGTGGTTCAATTCACGGGATAGGCAAAGATATTTATATCTTTTCTGAGGCGTCCAAACCGGCTGTGGGGCCCTACCCAACCTCCTGTTCTGTGCGCGAAGTTAATCACATCCCCATCTAGTGCATAGGTGAAGAATGTGTGACAGGATTCCTCCACTTCCCCATACGTCTTCATGGTGTGCTTCGGGATATCGTTGCCTTTCATTGTATATACTTAATTACTTACTCTTTCCATGGAGCAGAGTCATTCTTGAAAACCTAACTGGTTCTCAGCTAGTCAAGAAATTCCCTGTATTTTATGGAACCCGAAGGTTCATTACCGCGTTTACAAGAGCCCGCCACCTGTCCCTATCCCGACCTTTAACTTTATATATATTGTACTTATATAATATATGCCTTCAAAGCTGTGTGAAGCAGCGTTCGTGTGGTAAGAACTCCAGACAAGGCAATGGTGCACATCTTGTGAGGTATCTACGAGAAGAACTGGAGTGTGTGTGGTATTCAAATGCAGGGGGGCGTACGCTGGCATCACTAAATTCTGTAACGGGTTTAGTGCAATGCGCGGTTTATGGCAGGTGGAATTTTCAATCGGTAGGCTAGGAGCGAGTCACTAATGAAGCGTCATGTTTGGTCTGGTGTCTCTTCTCCGCCCCCATAAATACAGTTGGCCTTGTCACACTGACGTTACAAGTAAATAAACACCCACCCCACGCCACTTCACCACACCGATTAGGCTCATCCGTTACCTCCACTAAAGTCCTCCACCGGCCAAAAACGAAACAACATACTCTAATGGATTGTTTCCACACGCATCAAAAGTTCTGGGACCCATAATTCAATACTGTATTCTGTATGTTAGCAGCAACTAATTAGGTTTCTGCTACCATTAAACACTTGAAGTCGTATTTAATTTCGCTTTGACTTACCGAAAGACATACAGTGATAAGATTTCAAAATTCAAAATAGGGTGATTAGAATCATCACAAATTCAAGAATGAGAGATTCATGCAGGGAACTGTTCAAAAAATTAGAAATACTGCCCGTATATATTCTCAATATATCTTCTCAATATCAATATTTGTTATAAAAAACAAACATTTATTTTATACAAATAATCAGATCCACAGTATTCACACAAGATTTAAAGCCAACTTACATCCACCCACAGCTAATCTAACAAAGTTCCAAAAGGGAGTGTACTACTCAGCAGTCAAAATTTTTAACAACCTTCCTCACAATATCGAAGACTTAGCTAATGAGATAATATTGTTTCGGAATGCTTTAAAGAGGTTTTTACTCATAAATTCCTTTTATAATAGTGAAGAATATTTTAATTATCGGAGATATTCCATTCAAAACTGAATTGAAAATTGGTTTTAGGTGTTTTATTATTGTATTTTTTAAATTTATTGCTAAGATTCTTCCAACACCATGTATATTATGTTAGATAGTATGTGTGTGTGACAATGTCTGTATCCACAGGATTGTATCCTAATTTGGATTTATAGAATGAAAATAAATTACATTACATTTAACCCTATAAAGTTTACTGATAACTGTATATACAGCCAGGTTTAACACTGAAAACTCTTCATTATGCCCGCAGACCGTACAACTGTGTTGTGGGTGGATATCACAAAATATCGCAATTATTTCCGTACAGACACTAACTGATTTGTATTTATAACCGAATCGCCGTGTGTTTACGACGCGGTAGGGGCCGAATTTGAGATCCAATCTTCAAATGGTTGAAATGAATGAAAGAGGTCTGCAGTAAGGCATCCCCTTGACGTTGCTTCTCCCGGTATTTCGACAGTCATGTGAACACTGCAGAGCAGGCAGTGGCTGCCTGATCTTCTGTTAGGATGTTTCCGCAACTTGTCAGTGACCCGTGTATCTGTGTCAACAAATTTGTTTCTCACTGTTCTGTGAGATAAACGTATCAACGAAGGATATAATAACAGCTTATTGGTGTGAGATTTTAGGTTCTTCTGACAGTGACTATGAAACAGTGGCGTTGCTAGGTTTTCGTTGCCTTGGGCGCTTCTAACAGAAATGATAAACTTTAAAAAATAAAATAAAAAAATGGTGTATTTCCTTATATTCGGTTCAGTAATTTAAAATTTGTTGAGTGCAGAAAATTATTATTTTTTTAACTCAAAATATTCATTTTGGCTCCCAATTTTCCGCCCCTTGGACGCTGCTGCCTGTGGCGGCCGCACCACTCGCCCTCCGCCCTAGCTACTGTCAAGATGTGGTAAAAAGTTACCGACGTTACGGAAGAACGTAATTAAGTGTTTGTCACGCCACATGTCGTCACAAATCACAAACTAGTATTCATGTGCACATTATAGAGACAGGTGTCAACAAGTATAATTTTCACTTGAGAACACAAAGCAAAAGTCGTGACGCTTTTCACTGTATTGTATGTGTCAGTCAGAGACACGGCTTCCTTCAGTGGTACACTTAGGACGAATGGACAGAAAACGTCTTCCAGCGGCCTTCACAACGCATTTTTACACATCGTTGTAATCAAAATATCCCTGCATTTGCTCGTGTACGTAACACGTGAATGTTAATATGACCTCGCTTTCAGCCCTTTCTATTTCACACCATTAAGATCGATACTGTTCGTTTGAAACCGTGAATACCTGTAGTATTCGGGAGGTCCTAAGTTCAGATCTGGGCTCGGAGACCGGCTGTACTAACGGAGACTTTTCGTGGCATTCTTCAGTCCTTCCTGGCAAATGCTAGCAGTGTACCTCAGATCAGATCACGGGCCTTCCTCTTGCACCCTCGTCAGTTCATTAATCACTAATCGTCTTACCAGTCGATGCTAAATAATGAGGTAGTGTCAAGTGGCAGCGTTGTTAAATGAGCTATGAATGTCGTTAAAAATATAAGCCTTAAGTTCATCTCATTTACCTTCTTCTTCTTCTTCTTCTTCTTCTTCTTCTTCTTCTTCTTCTTCTTCTTCTGCCTGTCAGAGCTTAGGACTTTCGACCTGTTCCGACTTCATTTTAATCTTTTACGTGGTCTGCTTTTCTTAAAGTTCAGTTACTGCCACACTTACTAAATCTACGCTCCATTCATGTGGTTAATTAGGAAAAGGAAACAACCTCATGTTTAGACTGAATATCGTATGACACACATAGTAAGGAAGGCTTAAGAGCATCATACCAGGCAAAAGCATCTACAGCCAATATTTTCCTAAGCATTATGTTCAGAACACTTTGAAGACCCAGACATAGAAGGGAAGATAATATTAAAATGTACCTTCAGGAAGTGGGATTGGGGGGGTGGGGCATGGACTGGATGGATCTGGTTCAGGATAGGGACAGGTGGCGGGCTCTTGTAAAAGTGGTAATGAGCCTTCAGGTTCCATAAATTCAGGGAAATTTTTTGACTAGCTGAAAACCGGTTAGCTTATCAAAAAGGACCCTCCTTCATGGAGTAAGTAAGGAAGTAAGTAAGTAAATTAGTTAGTTATTTAGTTAATTAGTTATGTTGGGAACCTCTGTACAAGATGAGACTGGTAACCAAGGACAGACTTGACTCTAGTGCAGATTTGCACAGCATTCTGAATAGTTGTCCCAGATTTACAGGTAAACTTTTATTTTTGCCACATTACTTATTAATTGCTTATTGTGCAAAATTACAAGCGTCATTCACAAATTGTATAGCGCCAGCAAGAAGTCATGTCATGAAACTCATGACAGTATACGTGTAGAGGACTCGTCCGCAGTGATACTAGAGGGACGTCTGGTTAGTTAGTTAGTTACAGTCATTTGTAGTGCACAGATGTTTGGGTTTCCTGCCATTAACTGAATAATATCGTTGTCCTTCACAGAATACTTGTACAGTACTGTGGCACTATATAAGATATAAAAGCACAGAGTTATCCATAATCAATGACGTGAAATAGCATACAGTGTGTGGAAGTGCATTACAGAACAAACATTAAATGGAGTAAAAATTATGTAATGGGGTAACAACACAAACTCATGTTTTTAGAAGGAGGGCAGCTCTGCAGCAACATATATGTTTCCTCCAGCCACCCATGTTACAACACCCAATTCACTCAAACTCTGGGCTGCCGACAAATACAGGTGCAGTCCAACTCTACCCCATGAAATTAAAAGAGCAGAGGAGGTTGCATTTCTGCTTCTGTATATATATATATATATATATATATATATATATATATGTATATATTATTGTTTGGGTCACCCTGCAATGGCAGTAGATTTCAAGAACAAAGTCCAGCTCTACCCCATGAAATTAAAAGAGCAGAGGAAGTTGCATTTCTGCTTCTGTATATATATATATATATATATATATATGTATATATTATTGTTTGGGTCACCCTGCAGTGGCAGTAGATTTCGAGAACAAAGTTGTTGAAGATTTGAAGACTTTGTGGCTAATACTAAAGGTTGTGCATGGCAAGCCCAGACATAGCCAGAGTATGGAAGTGTCAAAAAGATGTGGGCCACTGAGATTCACGACAGTAGTACTGGCAACTGGAGTCAAGGCCTGAAATTTGTTGAGTGAAACCTGCACTTATGACCTATATATCAAGAGGGCCCTACATGAAGCATTGTTTTGGAGTGGTCTAGAATTTGGTATTTCAACAACTTCCTTGCCTAAGGATGTGGTAGACACCACGACTGTTGAAGAAAGCTGAAAAAAGGTTTGGAGATGATGGTCTGTCTAAACAGTGTAATGTAGACACACCTTTTCCACCCCTAGTCTTCACCCATTTGTGTTGTATATGCAATGGAATGCACAAATACAGTCGCTTGCTCAAAACGTGAACAAGAGTATCTGTAATGCTTGTGCAGAGTGCATTCTTAACTGATGAGTGTGAAATAATTATTATGAGCTCTTTGTGTCTGAATAAAACAAATACTGGAAAAAAGGGAAGGGGAGGGGAGGAATCAAAACAAAACCTCAAGATGAAATTGCATTCCCACAAGTTATGTGTTGAAGATACAGTAGACATGACAGTCAGTGTTAGAAGTACAGAAATAAGATCCTATCTGACCTCAGCTGTAGTTGTGAGAGACGCAAGTCAAACATTTTTATGGCTTGCAACAAGACATAGCACAGTTATTGCTTGGCCTCAGTTTAGAGTGTTTGAAGAGAAACTGGTTACTGCTAACCAAGTTGCTGAGAATGAATTATCCTGCTGCTCTGTGATTCCTGCTCTGTTTACACGATGGTAAGTTCATGCCAAAAACTGTATCTGTGTAAAAAGGACAGTATATGTAACTTCAGATGCCACATGAGCAATCTGTGTTGCAACAAATGACAGTCTGATTATGTAACTTATTCATTGATTTCTTGGTTTAAAGTTTACGAATTTGTAAGTATCTCTTTATATAAATCATGAGTTTGATTTCACAGTTTGCTTATGTGAATTCAGCATCATATATTAACCTTCTTGATACTCTTACTTACAGGAATATACAAGTATTTTATTTATGAATAAGTACTTCCATTTATACCTACATTGCTATTTCATTTGAGTGAGTTAAATGTGTGTTGACTGGCAGCACAGTGATTGTTGTTGTATGCTGTAACTTGTTTGGAAGAGGTGTTGTGTGGAATTATGACATATTCTGTACAGTAACTAATTAAATTTTCTTTTTTGCTGGACACTGTAACTGAAATGACAAATTAATATAAAATTGCTAGGTATTTTATGAAATACTTGATTTGTACACTTTAACAGTAACCTATATGGTGCTAGCACTAGATGCGTGAAGACAGCACTGAAATGGCATCCAGATAAGACAACTCTGTGCGTGGTCATTTTGCTAGTTTTGCGTGCATACCATTTGGAAGTTTATTAGCAGTGTAAAAAGCTTGGTTTCTATGTGAGGCATGAGGTTTCCACGGTGTCGATGTTGAGGATTCTGGACTTCAGGGATGTTACGCCATATAGTTGATAATTTAGCATATGTCAGCACTTCATAGGAACAGATGAAGGAAAATACAGTTCTGGAGGAGAAACATCAGAAAGAGACTATCTGGTTATTATTGAAATAGGATGGTCATGCAGTAGATTTATCTGGCTCAGGAGTGGGATAGGTGGCAAGCTCTTACGGTTGTGACAGTGATCCTGTGGGTTCCATAAAATGCTGGGTGAGTATTGACTAGGGTAAGACCTGGCAGCTTCTCATAAAGAATTCCATTGAGTTAATAATTATTTGGTTCATTATTAGGAATGACGGGAATAAGGTCTGAATTGCAATCAAGATCTCTACCACAGTATTTGTACAGTACTTTATAGCCATGGCTGCTGTATAAATTGGTAAGAGTACTGAGTTAATTTTCATGTGTGTCTATGCTCTCTATTAGGTCCACGGTAGGAAACATGAAATATAAAAAGCTGATGTATGGCTTCTTTCCATGTCACTGTCACTATGTGTACCAGCTGCTGTAACATTAAAAAACTCTGCATTTTGCCACATGGTGTATTTATGTTCCACATGATTTCTGCAATCAACACAAGGTACTTTCCTGAAAAGCATTAACCAGTTAGTCTTTTTAATGGACAGAACATGTGTTCTCTGTGACCATAGGCAGAAGTCTTCCATCTAATTTGGATGAATGTCAATCTTCCAAGTGTTAAAAATTATATGTGAAATTTACCATTGTAAAAGATTATAAGAATGTTTAACATAAAAACCCCTCTCTCTATAGATATAAGATATACTTGTACAAGCAGTGGAAGTTAGTGAGAAGTGTTGTAACATTGTACCCATTAGAATGAATTATGATTTATCAGGGGATTAGAGTGAAGAATGTCATATGTTCCAGAAGATGGGATCGGTTTTAGGTCCTCAGCTTTTTACCATATATTTTCCCATAAGTCAGTATATATCTGATGTTATAATGTTTACTGATGATAAAAGTGTACTCATTTATGATAATAATTATGATGACTTACACAAATTTTCAATTCTGTTTTATCACATGTATCTAAGTGGTTACAGGCAAATAAGCTTAAAAAAAAAATATTGTAAAATTCACTCCCACTAAAATTGATACATGCAGGTCAAACTCTTACCAAAGCAGACAACAAAATTTCTTGGTATGCAGCTGGATAATCCTTTTATGTGGAGGACCCATATAGACCTGTTAGTGCTTGTTTTGTAATAAGAAGACTATTCCAGGTACTAAACATTGATGCTTTTGAGATCATATATTTTGCATACATTCATTCACTAATAAAATATGGTGTAGTTTTGGGGGAAACTCAACTAATGTAGGCAGAATTTTTTACTCCATAAAAGGATAATAAGAATACTGATCAGAATAGGGCATAAATGCACATGCAAAGGCTTAGTTAAGAATTGTGATACTTGTATATTACCAGTTCCATGGTTACATAAACTTTCTGTGATGATATTTGTTGTTAACAACCTTGAGAACTTTCAAGCTTATTATCACTACAGTGTATAAATACAAAGCACAAAAATCAGTTACAGAGGCCTACAGCAGATCTTTCATGCATTCGAAGAGGGGTTACTTACTGTCATATAAAGATGTTTAATAGTCTACCTTTTAATATATTGAAACTACAAAATGATAAACCAGATTTTAGGGTTGCATTGCAAAGATATCTTATTACTTATACTTTTTATCCTCTTGAAGATTTTTCTTTCACAGCCAAGCAGTCTCCCTTAAATCCTACTATTTTAATGTATGATGTAGAGTCAATATTTACATGGCACTTGAATGTGTATTTATTCTGTGTATATTATTGTGTTGCATTGTCTCTTTTTGTGTAGTGTGTGTTGTTGTGTTTGTTGTCTCTTGGCGCTTGCATGTGTATGTGTGTTGTCTGATACTGATATTGACTGGTTTCATACTCAGCTGTCTTTTGACAAATATTGGATCTGTCAATATGTGTATGTGTGTGTGTAATGGGTTTTTTTGAGGACTGGGAATTCTGTTTCATGTTGTATAGATGTCATATCTAATTACTTCTGGAACATGTAAATGTTTACAGTATTAAAATTGTCATTTTTTAGTACTAGAATCGAAGATACAGCATTCACACTAGCTATGGGAGAGTGTGTCCAAACTTATTTAAATAGTCAGGCTTCTAAGGGAAGAAGGTTGGATGGGAAATGGGTTTGACATGTATCATGGATGGAAAAGAAAAGAAATTATTAATATAAGTTGAAAATGTGAAGGGAAGAATTTTTGGGGAGATTGAGGCACAGATGGAAGGAGAATAAAATTTGTGTTCAATGAACAGGATATGAGGGTGCCTACTAGATTCATCTGGCTGCTGATAGAGGTGGTCAGTTTTGAACATGCCAGTGAACCTTCAGATTCCATGATACGAAGTTCTTAACCAGATGTGTGACTGTTAGATTCTGATGAATGTCTGTGCTCAGTGGAGCTAGGATCCTAGAATATGGGGTTAATAACACATCTACTCCTTCCCGTTTTTATGGATGCTGCCAATGAACCCAAAAGTCTTAATTTGTTATTCACCATGCATGCGGTTAGACTGTTAAATGCCACAATTGGGGAATTAAAAAAAATAATGATAGGATAAATTGTTTTGTTTTGTCACAAGAAGGAACCAAAAAGCAAAAAAGAGTTCACTAATATTAAAGTAATAATTTTCTCAGTTGCGATAACATATGCATTAAACATAATGCCAACAAGTGTTTGTAGACTGTGTGCTTTAATCTGTCAACCAGCTGCAAACTGAGCTGTAGAAGACTTGCGAATTGATTTAATTTGTGTGCTTCCAGATGATGCTTATGATGCGGAGTCATCATATGCTGACTGATGTAATTTTGGAAGTTGGAGGAGAACTATTCCATGCACATAAAGTAGTGCTAGCTTCAGCAAGTCCCTACTTCAAGGTATGCAATATCCACAAATGTGCAAGAAATTTTATTACTGTTACATAGATTTCTTTTTTGTATATTTGTAACTGCAGCATGAGAATGGTTCAATATAATCAAGATGAAACATACAGTTGTGTACAGGGTGTTAAAATAAAGTGTTACAGACTTCAGATGTGCATACAATTCACTTAAATGAAGAAAAAGGTACCATTTAATGTGTGTACAAACATCAGTGCCTGCTGAGATATGGATGATGTGCATGTTATCTCTACAGTAGATGCTGCATGTGGTTCCCGTGCATGTCAACACATCTTTCATCCCTTCATCTCACAGCAGTGACTACTCTTTCAAGAATTCCTGGTTTCACTCAAATTACCTGACAAGCATTCTCTACTCATTGTTTCTTACTACAAATTTACTGATCAGCTCTGAATACACCAAAGTCATTAGGTATCTGCACAGCCAAAAATCCAGAGGATTAAAGTCAGGGGATCATGCAGGCCACTTGACTGGGCCTTCATGTTCTATCCATTGCCCAACAAGTGTGTGATTCAATTGCTGTCTGACAGTGCAGAGAAAATGAGGTGTGCCCCATCATGCATGCTTGCATGTGTTGTTGATGAAGAGGCTCATCTTCCAAGAGTACTGGTAAATCATTGAACAAAAACTGATAGTACAATGCACTTGGTCTAAACAGCTGTTCTAAGATGCCCACTTTCTCTTAAATCATAGCACTGATATCCTAATATCCAGTCTTATATAAACTTCACCCATATCTTGGAAGGTATGGGTGTTGAGACATATGTTGACTGGGACTTTTTCATTCATTTAAAGTGAGTACTAGACACCCTTAAGTTATGTAACCTTCGCTTTAACAGCTGGTACATGGAAAAAGATGGTTATTAATAAATAGTTGTTCTGGGCTGCCTGTAATAATAATAATAATAATAATAATAACAATAATTTCTTGATTGTTCTTGTGCTGGAACTTCAGCCATAAGGCCAATTATTGAGACAGCACAGGAAAGAAAAAAGGGGGGGGGGGAAGAAATCTTCTCTAACAACAGCATTAATAATATAATAACGGTAAGAAAACTGTGTTATTTGTTCCTGAAGTACATTGATAGTACAGTTCCACTCAATTTCGTTTACTGATATTCAGGGTTTATAGTGCAGGGCCAGTTGCTGAGTGAACAGTTGAGTGCAACAGTAATACACAGATACAGTGCAGTTTCTTGTTAAATAAAAAGCAGGAAGAAGGTACAGAATGTAAGCAAAGTGTAGTAGATTACTGGAACAATGTGCTGCTGCTTTGATCATTGTAATGATTGTTTGGGTTCTGTAAAAAGGGGTGAATTTCTTGACTTTGCATCATAGACTCATTTATGATATAAGATTATTTTTGAGGTTACTGTAATTATTTTCAATGCTGACAAGAGGCAAGGAGAGTCCGTACAAATTAGTGTAGCCTGACGCTCTGGAAGGGGGTCCTGGGCCCAATTGTATTTCTTATAATAAAACAAATAGTTTATTACATCAAAAACAACATATTGTATAATTATTGGTATTTTGTTATGGCAACATGTGTCGGTCTTTCTTTAAACCATCTTCAGGCCAGTGTTCTTAAGTAAGAGGTACAATCAGTGCATACTATATATTTCTTATGTTTTGATACAGCAGATTTTGCAAAATGCAACTTCTCTGAATCAGTTGTTTTAAAAATGTAGTTAATTTTAAAAATCCAGAACTTTTCTTAGTTTTCAGATAAACAAGACCTCGTGTCAAAATTATAAAAGTGTACAATTTTAACATTGTAGTGATATCTCTGGTCTTCCAGGTTGCTATCCAAAAATTTAAAGATCGAGATATATAGAACTATAATTTTGCCTGTTGTTTTGTATGGGTGTGAAACTTGGTCACTGATATTGCGGGAGGAAAGGAAGCTGAGGGTGTTTGAGAACATGGTGTTGAGGAGAACATTTGGACCTAGGAGGGACGAGGTAACGGGGGAATGGAGGAGATTGCATAACGAGGAGCTAAATGATCTGTACT
>Ga0123354_10015938_pt1 | contig 11772 bp, 7 predicted proteins | sample TergutLab28metaG_2_FD_97872 | JGI IMG/M metagenome (GOLD analysis project Ga0123354, IMG submission 97872) | Labiotermes labralis P4 segment gut microbial communities from Petit-Saut dam, French Guiana - Lab288 P4 | ecosystem: Host-associated > Arthropoda: Insects > Digestive system > Gut ... | reverse complement strand
GGATTGGGCTGGCCCAGTATAGAAACAGGTGGCGGACGCTTGTGAGTGCGGTAATGAACCTTCGGGTTCCGTGAAATGCGGGGAATTTCTTGACTAGCTGCAAACCAGTTAGCTTCTCAAGAATGACTCTGCACCATGCAGTACGTATGTAGGGCCCTGAGCCGCTGTCTTGCTGGAATTGGGTGGTAGAATTCCCGCCGGGGTCATGGATGTCTCTCTCTTGTGAGTGTTGTATGTTGTCAGCTAGGGATCTTTCCGTCGAGGCGATCATTCCTCCAGAGTCCTACCGAGTGTAATGTGTCTGAGTGTGATCGTAGGTCTTCCTAATGAGGAGGCCCTGGCCCACTAGTGGCTGTTGCGCCTCGCAATAGGGTTCCGACAATGATCTGCATCTTGCCGAAGGAATCTGATTTCTTTAGAATTTGCCCAACCTCTAATTAATCAACTGCTTAGAAGATGAGCAAAGCCCAAAGGTAGAAAATTACTTCAGTTTCCCCATATTAGTTTTACACTAATGTTCTTTTTAGTTCATGCTTTGTTACTTGTGGAAAAATGGACAGACAGACAGAAGGATTAGATAAGCGAATAAACACCGTCTGTTTATTCTGAGTGGCTGGAATATCAAATTGTACATAACAGTTCGATCAACGGCACGACATTCCTGATATTCTGTGTATAATAAGTTATAGAATGTCGCTGGCTCGCATTGTCGAAGTCCTAGGGTTCGTTCTCGAAGCAACGTACCTTCTTTGTTTCGTTCCCAATCTACAAAAGCCAGAAGTAAAACCAAAGTAATAAGAATGATTGTAGGTGTTAAGACAAATTTTGTTATGGCAGACAATATCGCCCAAGATATGAGACTGCCATTTCCAGAACCTGTAAATTAACGCAATGTGGGAAGTCCTAGACAGAGAAAGAGATAGTGATGTGGGGAAAATGTGAATAAAAGCTTGAGACAGGGAAGAAGACGGATGAGGAAAGTAAGTGTGTAAAGCTGTTGATAATGATAAAGAAACGGGATCAAAAAGAGAGAGACAGAAGATGATGGAGTTAGACTTTGAACACACGCATAGGGGGTTTAGAAAAATAGGGCACAGTTCCTTTTTATTGTGCGAAAATATTCTTTTCGCGAATAGCATGGCATGCCGCTCAACCGTGACCTGTGCAAAATTTCGGTAAGTCCTGACAGTTGTTTACGAAATTGGGATAATACTTGAATAATTTTGCACTTCGACCCTCGACACATGAAGTGTGAGAACACTGTGCTGAGGAGAATTTTGTCACCCAAGAATAAAAAAAAAAACACTGGGATAAAATGACATAATAAAGTTCTTTAAATTTTAAATCTGTGTAATTAGCTAGTCAACTAATTAACTAACTGAATTTATCATTGAAAATTTCATTATATAGCGGATGTGTTCTTCACGAATCCTGGTGACAGCGTCTGCGTATGTTACAGTCTAATATCAACCCAGTTGACCTACCAACAAATGCACTATTTATCAACTTGTTTAAAAGTTTTAAATTTACATTAAAATACAAATAATATGGCTCCTACATGTTTCGGTCTTCAATGACCATCATCAGAGAGCTTTATCTATACCTAACTAAAGTTATATATATATTAGAGGATGTGGCAGGATGCTGCCACATCACCTAATTTATATAACAACGTAATTTTAGCGAGTGTTTTAACATAAATATAACTTTAGTTAGGTATAGATAAAGCTTTCTGATGATGGTCATTGAAGACCGAAACATGTAGGGGCGATATTATTTATTATTTTTTAAATGTAAACTTAAAACTTTTAACCAAGTTAATAAATAGTGCATTTGTTGGTGGGTGAACTACGTAGATTTAAAAATGCACGGTGTACGTAAAGCAGAGTTGTCAGATATTACCCCGCAAAGAAGAAATATAAGACGCATATATATATATATATATATATATATATATATAATTATCACTGATAAAAAATATACGGTGCTTTTTTTTAAATTCCGTCTTGAAAATGACTTGTGTCTAGGACTTTTCTTTTGTGATAGTAAGATAGCCGGAGCTGCCAGGTTTAATGCTGGTGCATCATAAACATCTATTAAGCAGACAAGTTTTACCGCAGAGAGCATTTCGTGCTAAAGAACTAGCCCATTACTTTTGAATGTCCTTCCGGTGTATACAGGAATCAGACCTATTTTGAAAATAGAATCTCGTACATTTATAGCTAACACTTAACGATCGACATTAGAATCTAATGATGACGCCACCTCCACCAATTTTTAGGCAGAATTTACCTAGATTCTTCCCCGTGATACTGATAGTCAATTTTGACACTGGAGTGATTTTGAGCTGAATAACAAGACTCTTAGACTTCAATACAAATTCCTGACCTGAAAGGAACTATCACGAACGCGTTTCAGTTATAAAAACCCGATTTTTTAAATCTAACTACTAGATTAATATCCATTTTGCATTATTTCCACCTGATGGTGAAACCAGACACACTAATCGAAATGTTGTTTTTATATTGGACACAGGACGATTAATTTCTACAAAATACTGACTGACTAATTGACTGACTGACTGATTGACTGACTGATTGATTGACTGAGAGACTGATTGACTGACTGATTGATTGATTGATTGAACGATCGACTGACTGACTGATTGACTGACTGACCGACTGATTGACTGGTTTACTGACTGATTGACTGATTGACTGACTGACCGACCGAGAAGCTGTGTTACCGCTGATCCTTGGTTCAAGACTAGATCACAGTTATGCTTGGCGGGTTGGTTTGGGTGATTTAAATTATAAAGTTACTAGAATTCTAGCGAAATGGATACGGGCGCAGAGGATTGAGATTTAAGCGCCACACGTGGGAAGTACGGACCTCAAGGCCGTAAGACATCAAGAGTGAGGCGTGTTTGTTACGTTTATGGCCTTATTAGTCGCGAGGAGAAATTCGGCTACCCTAGCTGATGGTTTATGGCAGCCTGTGTCACTCTGATCCCTACAACAAATTTGATCTTCCGGGCACAATTACAAAATTGAGGACATCTGTTGTATGATACAGCAAGTGGTCCGGAGGCCGTACTATATGACGGGTCTTCCAAAGCAATATATTAATTTGCTAGACGAATAATTCATCTGAATAGGAAGGTCACAAAAATATTGCAATTTAATAGACCACAATTTTATCAAATGTTTCATAAAATATTTCCTCTTAATCACACCGTGACAAAACTCAATCCACGGCACATTTTTACAACCTATTTACTTAAAATTAGTGTTTATATTATCCTATTATCTATGCCTAGGTCTCCCAAATAGTCATTTTCGACGACAGTCTCAAACCAAAGTATTGTGTGCTCCCCTTTTCCAAATATAGATCCTCTGTGTTGAGGTTTGTCCTTCAGGAAGTCACCCCAGCAGTACTGGGGACTAAGTACGAATTGTTGTGCTCATATTTATTTAATTTTCTTTACTCTTTTGTTACTGCGTCTCCCTAACGATCTCAGAAATTTGTTCCCAAATGCCTTTAGACTACATTCTTTCCTCAAGGGACCAAGTTTCACACCCGTACAAAACAACAGGTAAATTACTGCTTCTGCGCCTGTCACCATGCATTATAAAGAGGTGTGTCTGAGTATTTTAGAACGCCCTATAGGAGAGAGCAAGCCTGGTCTAAGGAGGGTATTAAGAAGCCATTAGGCGGTGCGAAAGCTGCTACAGGACAGATTGAAAGAAGCGATAAAGAACGGGAGAAAGAAGGATTACATAAAAGAAAGGAAGGAAGGAAACAGAGACCGGACTTAAAGAGCGCCTCACCCCCGTCCCTCCCATCCCTCGTCCAACGTATGGAAACTTTGGAAAGATTTGATAAAAGAGTGCACATGTGTGTAAGAAGTTTCCGAACTTCTACTTTTTCTCTGAAGACCACAGCAGTTCCACCTAGAAGAGGCATTCAATTTATATGCTGGGTACAGGAGACTTTTCGACGTCACATAGGGTCTGGGAGCTGTAATTCTGCGATCAGCTATCCGCTGTTCGGTTTAGCTGCCGAATGCACTCGTAGGTCATTCACCACCCGGCGACTTGTTACACATTTCGTTGGCTCTCTGCAGTTAACAAGAAAAAACACTATTATTATTATTAATCATCATCGTCATTGTCATTATATGTATCACAAGTATCCGAGTTCTTGCTCGTAAATTCAGGAACCACGTTTTCCTTAACTCCAGAAACCGCCCCTCTGCCATCTGCGTTGCAGGCACTAATTGAGTTTGCAATTAATCCACACTTTTAAAATACCTGTTACTTCTCTAACAAGATTTTATCTTAATTTAATAGTCCTAGAGTTACTGGCCTGTGTTTGTGTCATGGAGCTACTCAGGCAATGCTTATATTATGTTATGTTGTTACATTTGTTGTGTTTTGTTTTTCTGTATATGTGTTGTGATTTTCCTTTGTTATTTGTGTTTGCATTTTGTGCTGTTTGTGTTACTAATCACTTGGCTGTTGACGCTGCAGGGCAGTATAGAATAATGGAATTATTATTACATTTATATTTATTAATATTATTATTATTATTGTTGTTGTTGTTGTTATTGACGGGATAGCTCCGTCAGTATAGTGCCTAGACTTTGGGTTTGAAGATCCAGATTTTGTGTCAAGGTGTGGACTAAAGTTTTTCTGTTCTCTCTAAAGTCCAGACTGGCCCTAGGATCCAACCAGCTTCCCACTCGGCATTTACTTCCTTTTTATAGGGGTTAAAACAGCCGGGACCTAAATCCGATCACTAACTTCTGTCTAGTGGGAAGATTAAGAATTAGTGGAATTCTAAGCGCTAATTCCTGTACGTATTCATATAGTCGTATTTAATTAAGCTTTCGAACAGTTTTATCCCACCGTTATTAGGGCCCACTTATTATTTAAGTAAATAAGAGAAAGTATCAAACGTCTGTATCGGTGCTTTCAAAATAACGGCATGGAGAAAAGAACTGAAGAAACGTAGAAATATGCAGCAGCAGGCATCACACTCTGTCCACCAAGCTGTCGACCAACTGGAGCAACGCGGATGGCTGGTACAGTTTCTTTGTTAAGTAGTCTAACTTTCAATGGAAACGGGACTCGCTGTCAATTAGACAGCTGAGGTTGTTTTCAGTATATCGGATATCGAAAATAAGGTCAGATGAGACAAAAAATCACGAAGGATAATTAGACAAGGATTTAGAATGCTTGATATTGAACGTGCAGTAAATACGATATTTCGAAACGTCGCGAAGTTTTCGTCCAACGACACGACGTTACATGCCAGTAATTTGGAATTCTCAAAGATCTGGAAGTAGGAATTTTTTTAACATACTATACCTATACCCCCAGAATGTTTATTCTTTACTTTCTTCAATTTCGTACAACGAGCTTTTCATCCATGTTAAAAAAAACATTCGGGCTAGCCTTTCCATTTACTTCCGTGTTCAAAGTTTCATTTCCGAGACATGAAGTTAGTGTTATTGTTATTCTGTTAGCGATGATCGCATTAGAACATTTCAAATCCTTTTATTCTCAAAAATTGTTCTGTTATTCCATGTCATCAGTTATGCAGCATATAGAGTCCCCATTTTTAAACCTTCTTTCAGTTTAATACGTATTTCTGTTAGATTAATGCGTAAATTATTTACGCGCTTTTAGAACTACTTGTAGGACAAAATATTCGTACATCAGAAGGACACAAGAATTGAAAATTTTATTTAGGACAGACAACTCAACAGAGATTCGATTTCGGTACCTCTAATTAAATACAGGTGGAGGACGTTACCAGCACACCTTCCGTTGTATGTTAGAATCATATAAATGTATTTCGTATTTTCAGTACCAGAATTACATTTGTTCCACTTCTCTCTATTCACTACTCCAAATAACCTCATCTCCACAGCCAGCAGTCGGCCATTTTTTGTTCCTGTTATTTAAAACCCACGTTTCACTTCGCCTAACGATTCAATGGTCTCTGCAACTGTGTACATTCTCTTGTGGGATTCTTCATTGCCTTAGTTTTTAAACATCCCCTTAAAAGTACGACAACTGGGAATATTCTATTCTCATTTCCTTTTATCCAAGTTTTTTTTAATGCTTGTAACATGTACTGTATCAAAATTTCCCCATACGGCTGTAGTAATCCTTACGATTGTGGTTTAACTTTGTTACTGCGGCCTACGTCGAGCTAAAATATTTGCTGTTTGTTGAACAATTTACTTAAATTAATTTAGTGCAAGCATTTCACATTATTGTTGGGGTATGATCCTGCATAACAAGTGTAAAGTGAACAGTTGATGACATTACCTAGGAGATTTTCACATGCGTAACGTGCATCTTCTTATTATCAAAGTTTATTTACACACTAACTGACGCACTAGTGAATTGTCTTAAGAACAATTTTAAAATTCACATTAAAATTAACAGTAAAACAGCTCCGACATGTTTCGGTTAAGTCACACCATCATCAAGGAGCGCTTTACTCGTGCTTGCTAAATTTGAAGCTGTTAAAATAGCCAATTAAAATGCATCGGTGTGTGGTGATGTGACTGCACGTATTATTGGGTCATTCTTGGTGTGTGTGTACGTCGCAATGTTCGGAAGCACTACTTCCGAACATTGCAAATGCAACTTTATCAAGCACGAGTAATGCGCTCCCTGATGAAGGCACGACTGCACCGAAACATGTCGGAGCTGTTTTACTGTTATTTTCAATGTGAATTTTCCCCAATGTGAATTTTAAAATTGTTTTTAAGACAGTTCACTTGTGCATCAGTTGGTGAATAAATAAACTGTGATAATTATGTAGGAACATCTTGATTTGCTTATACTGAACATATAATGGAAAGTTAGGATAATGAATTTAAAAAGGTTACCATGGTCAGAGCACGTGACAAGGCAGGAGGGCGTGATATGTAGGCAGAGAATTTTATTGGCAGAAAACAATGTACAAGAATATTTAGAAAAATCACGCGGATATAGCAGCCTTGATATGAGGGTAGATTTTAGTAATTAGTTACAACGTTGGGTGGACAGACTTTGGACTCTGTGATCTGCTCTAAAGACAGAAAATCTTTCGCGATCTACCATAGGACATAATTTGTTAGTACTGTCAACTGGGCAAAGAAGTGTAAAATATCATAAAACATACAGCTATAATTACAGTTGTTTCTTTTATTAAAATTTGATAATTACAAACTAAAATAATTTACCGTAATTAAAAGGTGTTTTCCCTTAAACTTACTATTGCAAAACTGATGCATGACACAGCATGTCTTGCGATAAATGACTGAAATAGGTTTCATACTTACTTAGGCACAAATGAAGGCAAAATTGTGAACATTTTTTTCGGTCAGATGGCTTGGGCATCTTGATTTAATTATCTTCATCTGGGAGAAGAGTTATTGATCACACTGAAGGAGAAAATAAATTTTGATAGAGACCACAAATAGGCCGCGATCGATTGGTAGATAGCGCCGACTGTTTGGCTACACCTGGGTTATGAGGCTGCCAGTTGAACGGAAATGCTTCAGATACATGTCCAGTTGTTTTAGTAGCGTTAATTATGCGAATTTTATTAAAACATCGTTGATTAGTTAGCAATTTGTTTACAACACTCTATCAACTTGGTTATCTCTCAGCAAACTGGCTACGCGCACTGAAGGTGATGATTATTTTGTTACCCAATTTGCTCCGACTGGCTGTCGGATCCACACAAACTCATGTACAGTGGGTACCGGCAGATCTTCCCCAAGCTTGATAGTGACCTCTCAGAGACGTCTGGTGCTGAGGTTTAGTTCCTGTGAATCTGTACCTCGGAGCCTTAATATTGAGGTTTACTTAGAGAGTGGTATAACTTTAACCAGCTCAGAAATTATGTTGATTTCTAATTGAAAGTGTAATTTGACGTTCAGTTGACCGTGCATAGTGATAAATTCTTATAATGAAACCAACTAGATACACTAATTTCTCTAATTTATTTGTGGAATAAAACTCTACATGTTTCAGACAGTTCCTCTGTCCTTCATCAGGAGTTTTTCACTGTACACACAGCAATGGTATATGTCATACAAGTTTGCTGTGTGCACAGTGAAAAACTCCTTATGATGGACAGAGGAACTGTCCGAAACATGTAGAGTTTTTTTCCACAAATAAATTTGAGAAATTAGTGCATCTAGTTGGTTTTATTATAAGAATGAATGTATAATATTTCGAGTCGTGTAATGTAGTTAATTAGTGATCTGAAATTTTGAATTTGACAGACCATAAACATAAGCATAATTTTTAAAAAATTCTTTAATGTTGATATGTAAAACCTGGCAGTAGCACTGGCCAATTTCAGCCACTAGAAATACGTAAGCATGAGGTGGAGCACTGATGTAGCCTAAGAGATCTGAGGACTAAGGTTAATAATTTATATTTTTCTTTAGTTTTATTGCCTGAATTAAATAAAGAGGATCAAATAAAGATCCAAGTCTCCTAAGAAATTACGCCTTGTTGGCTGGTAAATAGTTACAGATGCTTCCAATGAACATAGTGCCATCGGAAGGTCTCTAATTATTTAACTCTCCGCAGGTTGTCATATCGCAGAGAAGGTGGGTGTTTATCAACACTGCTGTGATGACTTTAGATATCGTGGTCGTAAATACCTTAATTAGATGGATAAATAAGAACAAGAACAATTATAACAGAATTAGAGTTATTTAAAAAGATGACTAGAAGATTTTCCTATTTTGTTTTCAAAATATCTTCTTGTACGAAACATGCCTTATTATTATTATTATTATTATTATTATTACAATTAATTGACCTCGTATCTATACATTTAAGTCTTGGTGCAGCTGAAAACAGAGATTATGGAATTAGTTAGTACCTCCGAAAATTTTTTGTCCTAGTGTCTTGGGTGATACGTTAACATATGCATCAGAAAATTGGACACTTACAAAGAGAGATAGAAAACAATTGAACATTTTTGAAAGGAAAGTGTATAGAAGAATTTTAGGCCCAGTATATGACAATGAAAAAGGAAATTAGAGGATACTAACCAACATAGAAATTTATGCAAATGTTAAAAAACCTGCTATAATGGAGACAATAAGTTTAAATAGATTGCGTTTGTTTGGTCATGTACAGAGAATGGAAGAAAATAGAATTCTCAAAAGGGTACTAGATATGAATGTGGGAACAACAAGATTGAGAGGTAGACCAAGAAATAGATGGTAAGATGAGGTGAGAGAGGATGGAAGAATAGTTGGTGGAGAAGGGTGGCAGGAAAAAGTGCATAACAGAGAGGAAAGGAAGAAGCTCCTGAGAACGACAAGGTATAGTCGCATTCTGCACATGCCAATGGAATGAAAGAATGTCTTGGGTGACGGGGCTGTATTGGAAACTACAGTTAGACCACGTGTGAAAGCATATCAGTCACTTAACAGAGAACACACAGCACGTAGGATAGTCGCACAGAATGATTTCGTAATTAATTAGTGCGAATGTTGCATGTGGCTTTATAAGGAACAAACAGGGTTTTTGAAAGGGGTGGGTTGTTGGCAGGGGTGGAGCTTGAATAATGGCCTCATATAATTATGATAGTCTGTCCTGATCTAGGGTTCAAGATATAGAACGGGGCGAAGGGGGAGGGTTGGTCGGAGGGTGGGCGTTTTCAAAACTGACAAGTAACGTTCCTTTTCCTCTTTTAATTTTATTATTCGTTAATGTCGCTCCTTTCCCGTCTCCCATGTAGAGGATTTTTTGAGTGCAACAGCGGTACAAGACTAGCCAAGACTTGCCGACTAATTCTAACTCCCTTATGTAATTGCTTGCATCACAAGCAAAATGGTACTGCGGCCGTTTAATGAACGCGACGGTTTACTGTACTCAAAAGAACTGCCGTCTCCATGTTCATAAATACAGAAATTTGTTGTGTCGCAGATAGGAAAATTGGTGCATCCACTTTCATCGTAACAGAATTCACTGCAGACAAACCAACTTCTGTGTTCACTTTCTTGAACCAAAACTGAAATGTCATTGCTACATTCACAAAAAATTAACTTCGCAGCATCAATGAACACGAATTCTTTTGTGGCTTGTTTTATGAACAAAATATATATCGTGGCACTTGAATCGTGATATAAATAAACACTCAGTGCCTTAATTCTGAACAATAATTTTCACTGACCCAGTTAATGGCATTAATTCTGAACATGATATATAACCTTACTTTCCTATTGGATAGAATATTTCTAATCCTTCAAATCCATTGACTAACCCCATAGAGCAGACGTGGTAGTTTCTTATTTAATCCAGAAATTCCACCTGCTGACTTGACGTTTCGGTATCACACGGACAATTGCGCGCACGCACACACACACATACACACACTCACAGAAACATTCACACACTCACACAGACAATTGCGCGCGCGCACACACATACACACACTCACAGACACATTCACACACTCACACAGTCAATTGCGCGCGCACTCGAACGGGCACACATACACACACACACACACACACACATTCACACACAGACAATTGCGCTCGCAAGGACGCATGCGCGCGCGCACACACACACACACACACACACATTCACACTCAGACACACATTTGCACACACACACATTCACATACTCACACACACACATACACACACTCACAGACACATTCACACGCTCACACACACAATTGCGCGCACATGCACAGACACACAATGACACACACACGCATGTAAGCGCGCACATACATCTTATAGGACTCCTCTGTACAAGTGATCAGCTTGCCGCAGTGCCGCTATCTGTACAACACACAACAGCAGTCCATTCATAAACCCAGCGGAATTCGAACCCGCAATTCCAGCAATAAAGCAGCCGCAGACCTACGCCTTAGACAGCGCGCGCGGCCACCGCGGACTGCATTATTTTATTTTACTCCATATCATTTTGTTTTGTGAGTAATTGACTGTGCCACTTTAAGTAAAAATCCTGTTTACGCTAATTTCTTTCCGGTTATAAACTCAGTTTCGTGTCGCGGCCACGTTTGTGAGGTAAATGTGACTTGCAAACAATGTTTCGTACAAAATATATGTGCGTGTGTTCGATCTACTGCTGTAGTAAACTGTACTTCCCTATCTCGAATGGGTGAGTATTTAGAACCATCACCCCAGAGGCCACACAACACTTCCGAATGGTCGCGACCCTGATATTTTACACCATATAAAAACTTGTCTGAATAAAGTTTCACGTTCTTTTGGACACCCTATAACATATCAGCCTTCCATACAACGTGGCGCTGGTGTCGTCTCCACCTCATAATTTGGAGCATCCAGCTGTTATCTTTGTGTGGGAAATCCTAAGTTGGCTGCCAATGACATGAAGTTTATAAAATATTAAAATCAGTGAAGTGTTTGATATATTGAAAGGCAGACACACAGATAGTGTGGCTTTCCTTCAGAATGAGAAGTGATCTAAAAAATAGCTTGAGATTAATTAAAACGCCTGCAAATGTGAATCTTGCAAATACTCAAAGAGGTCCAAACACAGGACTTATAATTTTTATCGTTGCACCGTGCATTCTGTAGTTTATTTAATTAATACGCCAACAAATGCATATACGGAGTGTCCCAGGAGGAATGTGCCAGACTTCGGGAGGGTGTTCCTTATGTTAAAGTATACCGATATAACCCAAAACACCTATGTCCAAAGTTGAACGGTTACGGAGATAATAGCCAGAGAAGTTTG
>Ga0123354_10015935_pt1 | contig 11772 bp, 6 predicted proteins | sample TergutLab28metaG_2_FD_97872 | JGI IMG/M metagenome (GOLD analysis project Ga0123354, IMG submission 97872) | Labiotermes labralis P4 segment gut microbial communities from Petit-Saut dam, French Guiana - Lab288 P4 | ecosystem: Host-associated > Arthropoda: Insects > Digestive system > Gut ... | reverse complement strand
TCGTCCTCGTTCAGGTTCCCCAAAGCTGCAAACCTATTTGTAATTTCAACCTGATACTGTTTCCTAACCTCCAGCTCATTTAGCTTACTCAGGTTAAATCTGTGCCTGTCTAACCTCTGTGCCACGCAGTAACATATCCATTATTTAATTATATGTTTCAAAAGTTATCTTTGCTGCATTTGCAGGGTTAGAAATGAGAGTAACGCAGATATCTCTGTTATTTCTCTGTAATTATTTTTTATTTTTTACTGACATTCTAATTTAGAGGGTTCGTGTTCAAATGGGACTAAAACTAGGCTTGTGAATCTCGTTGTTGCTTGTGGGCCGTAGCGGGTCAGGAGATCTGACATTGAGCTGCACAATTTGAAACATTTACAGAAAGGAATTGTTGAGCGTACGATGCGTGTGTTGAGGGGGTCTGGACTGAGGGTGGTTTCACTCTTGCCTTGTTCCAGGGGTGGGGTGTGGTGAGTGAAGTACTGTTGGAACAGATGCAGCTCAATATTAGCTTTCGAAACAAGTTCATAATTCTTCTTCCGTGTGGCCTTCTAGTAAAAAATAACACATTTTTAAAAATGTGCTCTTTTAAAAGTCTTACTGGCTAAACTGATTATGGTGGCTATGAAAACGAAATGCGCATTTTTTAATAATAAAATCAAAGGCAATGAAGAGCTTATATTGGTTATTTTAACCCTTAGCCCACTAAAGTCATATACAGATGGAGCTCCTAGTAAAGCCAGAAATTTTAACATTGTATATATATGGACCTACATTTGGCAACGCTGAAAGCCGTCTCTTACTATTTGCTGCACAATGTTTCAACACTGAATCGATGCAGAGTAGTTTCCTGTGTCACAGTTGTGTGTAAACACTTTGCTTGCTAGCTAGGTTGCTCTAATTAGCCATGTATGCATAAGTGTCATAAGCCTTGAAAGTGTATTGTGCATTTAGTTCAGTCTTGCATTTAGTTAGTGGAATGGAATGCTGGGTCATAAAACTATGTTATTTTAGTAACACACAGCTGGGTAATGGTTGTTAGGTAGGGGGAAGGAGCTTTTCCCCAAGTGATTTGCAGAAGAAGCGACTTATGTCACTTCAGAGTTTGTTGTTCAACCCAGCAGTTGCACTAGTGTTTTCGTCAATGGAACGTGAGATTTCTTGTGTAAAACAGGCTTGTCTGCTGTCTCAGAATCAAATACGAGAAATCGTAATGGATTCAGACAGCGACAAGGAGAAATATTACGCTTCTGAGGAAAGGGAGGACAATGAGCCACGCCCACCTTCGCAACGGTCTTCAATATCACAGCCTCCAAGCCCAGATTTTTTTGCCAGCAGCTATGAAGATGAGGATCATGTTGGTAATGTGGCAGGTCAACAGCCACAACCCTGCCTGTGGACACTGCCCCCTCAACCTCGAAAGTGTGTATTTCACACCTTTACTGGGGCTCCAAATGGGAAAAGCAGGGAAGCTGCACATGTAACGAGTGAGTCCACTCCACTTAGCATTCTGCTGCTGTTCTTCGCGGAAATTATTACTTTGTGGGTCATGGAGACGAATCGTTACTATCATCAGTTCTTAGAAAATTCTGACGACGGATCTTATCACAAATGTGAGGTGACAGAAGCGGAAATGTTTGTGTTTTTGCCTCTGACATTACAGATGAGACATATAGTTCAAGGCAGACTGGAGGACTACTGGACAAAAATGGAACAGCTTCGCACTCCATTCTATGGACAAACGATGGCCCGTGCTAGGTACTATCACACACTACGCTTTCTACATTTCACGGACAATAATAGGAATGGAATTGACAGAACAGATAACAGACTGTGTAAAATACAAGACTTGTTTGAAATTATAAGTACGAACTTTTCAAAATTTTACAACCCTTCCGAGTATTTGGCAGTAAACGAAGTCACTCTGAAATTCAAGGGAGGGATAGTTTTCAAGCAGTACATCTCAAAAAAACGCAAACATTTTGGCATCAAAATGTTCAAACTGTGTGACTCTACAGGATATACATACGACATGAAGGTTTACCTTGGTAAAGACAAAGGGCAGCACAACACCTGAGAGCAACACAAAATACAGTGGCTAATCTGACAAGGGGTGTAGAAGGATTTGGCCATAAACTATACATGGACAACTTTTTTCCTCCCCTGACCTATATGACGACTTGGCCCAGAAGAAAATTTTCTGTTGTGGGACAGTTAGGCTACATGGAAAGGGCATGCCCAAGGACCTCAAACCCAAGACACTGAGATTGAAACGCGGTGACATTCGAGTAAAGACCAGGGGTGACTTGACGGCTGTGGTGTGGAAGGAGAAGAGAGACGTGTGCCTCCTGACAAACATTCACGATCCATCCAGAGAAGGCAATTATTGCGATGAACATGGGAATGTGATAAAGCTGGCAATTGTGGCGGATTATAACCATCACATGGGGCATGCATAAAAAAACTCTTTTACCACCTGTTAGACCTGGCCATTGTCAACAGTTACATCCTCTTATCTTCATGTGGTGGGAAGAAAATCTCACACAGAGATTTTCGCCTTTCCCTTATCAGTGAGATGCTGGCATGGTCTGGGCCTGAGCCACAACAATCCATGCCTGTAGGGAGACCAGCCCCAGCTTCTACTAACATCGGAAGACTGGACACACGTCACAATAACCACTAGCCTGGCCGCAACGCCAAGCAGCGGCAATGTCGTGTGTGTTCAGCGAGGGGTGTGACGTGAACTGTGATATTCAAATGTGTGAAGTGTGACGTGGCACTTTGTGTGGACCGAAGTTTTTTGAAGATTACCACACAAAAAAGACTTATAAGAGATCTTTTCATTCGTTCTCCTTGCAAACTGTTGGAGCCTCGACCACAATGTAAGTAAAAAAAACATGGATATTTACAACTTTTTAGAAACGTATGTTCTCCATTATGCAATAAGGACATTACAGCATTTTTAAGGCACACTGATCAATGTCTGATTCCTTTCCCATAAATTGCTTTTTGTTTCACAAATTTATCTCGCTTAGTTCTTGAAATATTCAAGTTTTCGAAAAGCACGCGTAAAATTTATATACCCCGCAGAATAATTCGGCGAGCTGGGATTTACAGATGGGATTTAATACGGTAAACTAACGGTTAAACTACTTTGCTGCATGATCAATATGACGGATAGACTGTGCCTTACTCCTATTTAATGACTTGCTGTAAGAATATTTATTTAAGACTGTTATTTAAAGAAGCCTACATTGCTTGATAAAACTTGTCATATGATTTTAGAACACTTTTACTAAAGGATTTCTCATTAAATTAAGTCAAGTTTCTTTCAATTTTCTGCCACCCAAATCAAATGTCTTCCGCAACTGCATTATAGTAATTCACAATTTTCGAACTGTGTACCAAAAAGGATATTACACCTGCTGCTGGTTGTGGGTGAAAACAGACGGTAGGGGATTATCCATGCACGAAAACTGACCTGCCGCCGACAATATGGTCATTAACCCCTATATGAGTGTAGGCCGAATCCCTCTTCACGACATAACCACCATAATCAGTGTAGCAGGTAAGACTTTTAAAAATGCACTTTTTTAAAATGTGTTATTTTTTACTAGAAGGCCACACGGAAGAAAAATTATGAACTTGTTTCAAAACCTAAAATTGAGCTGCACCAGTTCCAACAGTATTTCACTCCCCACACCCCACCCCTGGAACAAGGCGAGAGTGAAACCACCCTCAGTCCAGACCCCCTCAACACACGCATCATATGCTCAACAATTCCTTTCTGTAAATGTTTCAAATTGTGCAGCCCAATGTCAGATCTCATGACCCGCTACGGCCCACAAGCAACAATGAGATTCCCATGCCTAGTTTAAGTCCCATTCGAACACGAACCCTCTAAATTAGAATGTCGGTAAAAAAGCAAAAATAATTACAGAAAAATAACAGAGATATCTGCGTTACTCTCATTTCTAACCCTGTAAATGTAGCAAAGATAACTTTTTAAACATATAATTAAATAATAGATGTGTTACTGCATAATTTAATTGAGTGTTTGTGAGTACAAAACATATTCAAGGAGAAAAAATTATATGCTCTCACTGGGACTCGAACCAATGTAGTTTGTTTCTGAAGAGTATTGCCATCACGCATTAACGTGCTCGGCTACCTCCGGGTGCGTCAAACAACCACCCTTTTGCAACATCCATCTGCAGAAGCAGAGCTAGCAAGCCACACGCCTCAGAAAATTAATGACTTTTAATTCACGTTTTAACGTCAAATTAAACAAATGTGTTGGTGTCTTTGGTTAATATACACACGGCATGATCTATTGAAATGAATGGAAGACAGAGAAATGCCACAAATGCACAAATATGGGGAAAGTAAAATGACTTGAATTATGATGGCAACTGTACGTCACATGACTTCCAGTTCGGGACTTAGAAAATTTCAGGCTGCTTGATTTTTGTTGAACAGAGGGTACAACGCACACAGTTAAACAGTCATTACAATGGACCTCTCATTCTAAGACATCGCATAATCATTGATTTTCACTGTATTTATCAACAGTTATAATATTACAGATATTCGCAAAAATGTTATGCATGTGCTGAAATGTTCTCAAGTTTCGGCTTTGTAACCAAAATTTCACTTGCATTTCTTGTTCTCCCATGAATGCAGTGTGTCCCACCCACCCTAAATAAGAGTGGGCAAAGAGTGAAGAGTACAAATTGCAGTCACAGTCTCTGTGGCTTAAGATGCATGTGCTCTCGAAGTGCTCAAACATTGGGATCACAGGACTTGCAAAACTACAGGCCTAGGAATGGGCCATCACATGTGCAAGTAACCATACCAAATACTGAAAAATATTCATTGTTTGAGCAGCTGTTAACAAGAGTACATGAGAGATACAGTTCATGAGAGCTGATGCAGTGGCGATGAACTATCATGCTCCTCTATAAGGAATTTTATCCATTCCTCTATAACCCCATTCCCCCTTGGACTAGACATCCTGCAAGGCAACGTAATGTGAAATGCCCACACTACACACAGGTCCCGCAGACTAAAACAGGATTGTAACAGGAAGTGGGTGGAGACATTACTTTAACAAATGTGAACGAACCAATGGCTCCACTGACGGTGCCAAACAAAACACATCCCTGTGTTGGCGTGGATGACTCCCCTACGTGCTGCATCACGAGAGACCCATGCCTGAAAACGTTGACCATGTCCCCCAGATGGAACTGACCCACTTCTTGCATCTGCTGACGCTCCTCATCTGTAGTGGCAGCACTGCAGGAAAGAAGCCATGTGTCAATCAGCCTCTTGTTTAGTTGTGCAAACAATAAAGCAGATGCACCACACAACTGAACTTCTGTACCTGTCCTTCTGGCACACAAACAAGTTGAATGAATTTTCAGCTCCAAGGAATGTGTCATCATCCAGTATTTCCACCGCTGTCATCCAGTTGGGGTTGTAGTCCCTGGCCATCTGCAAACATCAAACCCAATCAGTAACAGCAACCACCATGCATCTTTATGCCTGTCAACAAGAAATAAAATGCTGCTGTGCAGTACAACGAACACAAGTTTCTTTCTCTATGATCCACCTTAATATTATTCTCCCCTTCTATTCTAGGTTATTCATGAGCTTCACTTCATAATACACTGAAAGCATGGTATAAGCACGGACAGTGCTGGGTAATTACACTCAAACCCAACGTACCAACTAAACAATATGATGGGGGTTAAGTTTCTAATGGTTAATTACATATCATTCATAAAACAGCCACTGTCATAACCCACCGACATACAGTTTTATAGGAGACATCAAAACTTGTCTGATACTAAACAGACCAACACCTTTGTATATTATGTACATTTTACGAAAATATAAGGACAAGCTATTTGTTGTGGACAGAACATTTTGACAGGAGGTGCATTTGTAACCCAACTGGTAAGTAATGCGGGAATCTCCATTTGACGAATTGTGTGGGTTACAACTAATTGCTGTTGCATGAATGACATGTTGACCTGGCAACAGTCTTATTTTTTCCTCACACACTGAGAAACTTTCAACAATTGATGCAAGATACCTAAGCAAAAATCTAGATCACTACCTTAATTTGTACACTGATCATTGTGTGAATAAAGAGATGTACAACATGTCACACATTTGACATCCACATAACTGATAAAAATTCAAAGAAATTATTCTTATGAAAGCACTAAAGCAATGTTAGCCCAATCACTAGATTAACCTATTTATCCGAATGGACGACAAAACTTTTCCCTAGTTTCAGATTTGTAAATGGTTGTATTGAATTAAAGTGTGTAATACAACAGAATCCCAATTTAAGGTTTTTCATTTTTAACATTTTCCTGCATTTCAGGTTCACTATTTGTGATCCTGGACAAAGCCCCATGTAAATAACTTTTATTTCAGGTTTTTCCCATACTTAATGCATAAAAATTCAGTCCCCACACTTTTTCTGGAACCTCAATTTAGGGTTTTGTTTACAGCACAAGCCTGGGCTGTGTGAATAACACCATGATTATGGGCAACAGATGCGAATCATTGTAACAAATGACTGCGAACTCAGCACTGCACTATCAGTTCACAAGAGTCAGCCAGTATTCCACTGGTAAAAAAGCCTAGCACAGGAGTCACATATCGGCATGTTTCCAACTCAAAAATGTTACTGGCTGATCATCACTTTGTCAGAAGAACGGACTCGCAGAATGTCATGTGCAGTGAAATGCTAGTTTCTTTTGTGAAGAGTTTTGTGTTCCATAAAATAAATACAAATATAAAATTGATTTAACATAAATGCCATTAGTTTTAAATTCACAACGAATATAATGTTTTTGTAACCACAGCAATAACTTTGTGTCTGATTTTCACAGAACCCCAATTTAAGATTTTTCTTGAATTACAGTAAAGAAGGCTGCAACTGGGGTTTAAATGCCATGTCGAAGGGTTAAGCCACAGGGAATTGATGTATATAGCACAGAAAGTATTTCTGTCATGTCCCACAGCTGGGTAACTATAGAGCAGCATTTCCAGATACAAAGCCTGCATGTGTTGGAAATTAGTCTGTTGTACCCCTTCAGTTCATCTCAACTTATTTCATGAAGAAGTCTTAAAGGGCTGACCTCCAGCTTCTATGCAGTCCCTGAAACTGCTGAAAATACTCCTCAGCATACACCCGAGCTCATCCTCACATACAGTGAAAGCTGTATCCATTGTTCCTATATGCCTTGTTTTCCACAATTATGATTCAACAAAATATGTGGAAATGACTGAAGGTCAGGAGCCATAAGTTATAAGTCTGTGCTTAGTCATGCCAATGTTAAAGCTAACATACAAAATCACTCTTTTGTTCATATATGTTTTCTACTGTGGGGAGGGGGGGGGGGGTTGGCCACCTTATACTTCGGTAGATAATAGATAAATTATATGTGTCAATTCTAAATTATCTCGGTACCGACTACATACTTACTTCTTCAAAACTGCCTTCCATTGTCTTGTACTGAAGGAGTGTCATAGAGCGCATGAGGTCACCAACCAGGATAAAGTCTCCCTTTGTTTTCAGGTAGAGTGCAATAATGTTGTTAAAATGGCTGCACTCTAGCCTTAGTTCCTTTTCTGCTGTCCACTCAAACAGTCGCACCTGTTAGCAAACATCCATCCCTTTTAGGTGCATTTGCACAGCATAGTGACCATTAGCATTACAATGTCTGTCTGTTCACCTGCATGGAACACAATGATTCCCACTGGATCGGTTTTTGTCATATTTTGTATTTGAGATTTTTACTATAGTGTGTTCATGCTTTCAAGTTTTGGTTAAAACAGGACAACAATAAAAATAACAGACACTTTACAGGAAGACCTACATAATTTTATGACTTCTTGCCATGACTGTTCTTCACTGCTGAGACAAGCTACCTTCTCTGTGAGTTAAGACATAAAGACAAGGAACACAATCAAGGACAATGAACTGTAAACTATAAGTGTCTGAGATAAAATGACTGTAAATCTCCCCACTTACAACATCTCAATGATGAAAGCCTGTAAATTCACTGTAAAGATATGGAGACACACTACAGTGAGTGTTACAATGTTCAGTGTTTTTCTGGGAAGAATACATGAATTTAACATCCAAGAACAATAACAGAGCAAACATACTGCAACTGCTATGGTCTATGCACATTTCCTAACTTGTTGTCCTACTTTCCTCATCTGGAAGGGTCTCTCAATCGCATTCAAACTTTGTACTCCTCGTATTTCATAATTACATTCAGTCACTAATACACACACAGTGGAGAACAGCTGCTCAGTCAGGACCCACTAATATTTTAGTGGTTGTAGCATGACAATGTCAGTAACTCTGGTTTTGTACAGCATCAAGTACCTGAACAGGAAGTGCTCGCAGCCTAATTAGAGGTACCATCATACCTTGTGCTTGAAGAAATATAAGAAAGCCCCCCAAAAAACCTTAGGATGCAGTAAGTAACCCAGCCAAGATGCAAACCAGGAATCTCCCAAACACAAGTCAGAGGCATTACACCAAGCTCCATGTGACCCCAAAATTTTCAAGATCTTCAGCAGCAACAGCAGCGACAACAGGCTATAAGCTATTGCAGCCATGTTCTGGCATTATGTTATCACAGCACCCTTAAATTGTGTGCTGTGATAACAGTTGTGTGGCGAATAACATAGTGACTGTGGCCCTGTACAAAACAGGATGCACAGTAACCCTTTACAGTAATACAGGACATCTTACAGGCAGCTCACTGTTCATCAATTATACATAACCTATAGCAATGCCAATATACTGTCTGTGTATATATTTAACAAATAACTTATGAGAACTTTATGACAATACAGTATAAAAAAACCTTGAAATGTAACACTACACCACATGAAATAGTGGGCAAAGTTCCACAGCTACACTGGCACTTGAAGAGGATGGGAGACAACACATGTCTTCCCGACTAATACAAGTCCACGAACACATATTTGAGTTTTGAGGTTCTTACAGCAGAGATTAAGTTTGTCTTCGATGCTGCACCATGCAGATTACTGTCGGATACCAGTATCCCCTCCCCATTCACTGCAAAACATGATAAAGGCAGCAAGTTCCCCAAAACAGTAATACCTGTCTACCAAATTTCATAGTGTTATATCCCACAAAAATGTGATCTTTATTGCTTGGAGCCTAATGTCATGTCTACATGTCACAAAGCATGATGCTTGGAACACTGAATTACACATAAAGCTGATGCACAATCATGGCCGTCATTAGGGAGCCCCCATTTAAATTCCGGTCTGGTGCACATAACACTGAGCTGTTAATTTTAGCACCAGATGGTTAAACATACACCTTCTGATATTAGTGCTATGAAATGCAATTATGAAGCGCTTAGCACTCTTGTATTGTGTTCAGGAGGTCCTGGACTACAGTTTCAGCCCACATAGTGGACAGTAGCCTAATATTGGGAGGTTTCCTAATATGGGGAGGTGCATTATTTCATATCAGGAGGTGCTGCACTCTCTGCTTACAAATGTAAATGATCAAGCACATGAGGCTGTTCTTTGTAATCAAAGTATAAACGGTCAGTTGCTCAGGACTTCAGTACTGACTGGGTGTCTTTGTTTTGGTGCACTGTGAAATTTTTGCTTATCGTTAAACTGTGACTCATGAGCCATTGAAGGTATGCTATTTTTCTGAATTAGTTTGGTGCTCAGTTCCCTGTTAAGTGCAATCTTAAACCCTAGCTTTGTTTCATAGGTACAATTTTATGTCCTGTTTTATTCACCCTTTTTCTCAAGCACCTGTTTGTGCCTATTATGGGGAGCCTAATATGGGGCTCCCCATATTAGGAAGTAAGTACCTTGTGAGTTATTGCTTCTGGGTTATATAATATTACAGATGGCTCAAAGGAAAAAATGGGACCCCGAAAGAATGAAGGCAGCTACAAAGCATCCAGAATTTTCAACGTACCACAAACAAACTAGAGCATTATGTTAGAGACCGGCAGAAAAGCTCAAGTGAAACAGTAAAAACAAAACTGGGTAGGAAGTAAGTTCTTCCTTGTGATGCAGAAAATGATCTGGCTGAGCACTGTCTTTTAATGGAAAGAAAGTTTTTTGGCTTGACAACGGCAGATATCGTGCGTCTCGCTTACCAACTTGCTGTAAGAAACAGAATTAAAAACCAATTTTGCAAGAGAAATGAAAAGGCTGGAAGGAAATGGTTGAAAAATTTCCTACGTCGTCATCCACAAATTTCAGTCAGAACCCCTGAAGGTCTTTCACTCTCAAGAGCGAGGGGTTTCACTCCTGAATCAGTAGCTCAGTTTTTTTAAATCTACGAACCTGCAATGGACACCATTAAACATAATCCTGCAAGACTTTAGAATTGCGATGAAAATGGCATCACTATTGTACAGCACAAACACACGAAAACATTAGGATTGAAAAACAAGCGTCAGATATCTTCTCTTAAATCCGCAGAACGGGGATCTCTTGTGACAGTTGTCAACTGTATGAGTCCAACTGGACACTTCATTCCTCCGTTACTTGTATTTCCAAGAAAAAAATGAAACAAGAACTGATGAATCAATCCACATGCGCCATCCCTCGGGGTGGATAGAGAGCGAGATTTTTTGCCAGTGGTTTCTTCATTTCATCAAACATACAAAGCCAACAAAAGAAGATCCTATTATCTTAGTACTGGACAGGCACTATTCACACACCAGGAACCTGGAGGTCATTACTTTAGCTTGAGAGAATCATGTTGACATCATTTGCTCCCACCTCACAGCAGCCACAAAATGCAACCCTTGGATAAAGCTTTCATGGGGTCCCTGAAAACATTCTACTGCCAAGAAATTGAAAAATGGCTCCGTTCACACCCAGGGTGAGTCGTCACTGTCTATCAAATTGGCAAACTATTCAGAAATGCATACAAGCAAGCTGCAGCAGGTAAAATAGCGGCTAATGGCTTCCGGGCGACAGGCCTCTTTCCTTGTGACAAGAACATCTTCAGACCATATGATTTCCCTCTGTCCTCAGAGGACAAAGACGCTGCTCCTGTGAACCATCCTGTTTTGGTAAAGACCAGTGATCAGCCATCATTCAGTTCTGCTAATTTTTCGCCATTCACTTCTGCTGAGGCTCTCCGATCATCAGATATCAGTCCTGTGCCAAGCCTAAACCTAAAGCCAAATCCTCATGGTGGAACAGCAATGAAAATAACAAGTTCACCTTACAAAAAATTTGTTGAGGCAACTCAGAAAAAGAAGATAAAACAGGCCACTAAATCCAAAACCAGTCAGCCTGCATTGAATGCTCTTCTTGGTCCTTCAAAAAGACGGAAGAGAAGGGTTTGCCGGGATCCAGCTCCGTCTGACACACCATCAGATTCGGACATTGACCTAGCTGTTCCTTTCGCTGATGATTCGATGGAAGGAGATGAGGAACAAGACGCTGATTGTGTGTTCTGTATTGGTCATTTCTCTGAAGACCACAATAGAGAAGACTAGATACGATGTGTGAAATGTTTCAGATGGGCGAACACACTTTGTGCTGGTGTGGAGGAAGATTTTGTTTGTGAGCCTTGTCAGGGATAAACACTGTTTTGTTCTTATTTTGTATCCTTTGTATTTGTTTGTTTTTTTTTTTTAAACTATTTCTTGTGCTTTCTGTTAAAATTATTTACCTCCCCAAATTAGGTGCACTCACCCCCCCCCCCCCCCCAAATATAAG
>Ga0123354_10015932_pt1 | contig 11774 bp, 11 predicted proteins | sample TergutLab28metaG_2_FD_97872 | JGI IMG/M metagenome (GOLD analysis project Ga0123354, IMG submission 97872) | Labiotermes labralis P4 segment gut microbial communities from Petit-Saut dam, French Guiana - Lab288 P4 | ecosystem: Host-associated > Arthropoda: Insects > Digestive system > Gut ... | reverse complement strand
TATTTCAATGAGTAAAGGCATTAGCTGTCTGAAACAAACAACAAGTACATCACGCACCATCACATGTAGTGTAACAATCGTTTGGAGCGAAGGCAATCTATACATAAGAAAATATTCACCATGCACTTTAGCAGCCAAGGAGCAGCAAGCTTACTGCTCTGAACATGGAGCTATTTTAGTCACTTTGCTAGGACCCATCCCCAAGCGGTTCCAAACAGGTGTTGGGTTATTGGTTACAAGCTGTTACAAAGTGCAGATCTTTCTGTGTAGTCTGCCACTCACCAAACAAGAACAAAATCCTTGATGGAATCTCAAGCTATTATTTGCCACTCTCTCTGATAAGAGACCATATAACCATTTGCAGTCACAGACATGAAACAGTCCAATGTTGTACAGTACATGCTTCACATCTGCTGTAGCTTACCTCTACTACAGCTGCAGTGTAGAACTGATACAAAGGTTCATCAGCAAACCGCCTTTCGATAACTCCACTGTTCTCTGGGCTGCCGGCTGTCAGTGGTGAGTCTCCTCCACTCAAATCAGCACGCTGGCTTCGTGCATCTGCATCACATCAAACACAGATATGACAATATTCCACATCTACACATAAACATTCAATGCCGGTGTCTGTACTGTCTTTAAACCCTCATGTCACTGGCATTGTGGGGCACTTCAAATTTAAAACTCCTCCATCCTTGCAGAAGTATGAATTTAAATCCCAGCACCAGTGAAGGATAATATCTTGACCCTTGCAGATGGGACCGATACGCTGACCTGAAACACCGGTAAGGAATCACCACCAATTGCTGCCTAAGAATCCAGTAGAGCACAATTTGACAGTCATAGGGCCGTGCATCATAATATTATTTCTATAGTACAACCAACCAGATGCACCAATGAATCAAATTTATTTTATTTTGGAATGACACTCTACATGTTTCAGATGGTCTTTTCATCCATCATCAGCAGTTCAAGACTGTACATACAGCAACAGGCATTTGTCAAACAGATACTGCTGTCTGCTTGCTAGTGGGTACGAGATGGAATGTGTTCTATCTCATACAATGCTTACTACAAACATCACAAGAAATGCCAACATGCTTCATACTGAAAAGTAATGATACAATTAATTAATCATAAATCCCACAGCAGGAAAATAAAATGTACAAGTTCATAACATTCGAAGCCCAGTGGTAACGATATGCACCACCTGGTAAGAAAATCTACCCTTTGCCCATTCAGTCATTTGTGTGTTTTGCATAATGCCCGGAATAAAAAGTGATTATTTTCCTACAAAGCATTAAATGGTCGATCTTTCTACTAGACAGTATGTTCTTTACGAGGTAGGAATGGAAAGCATGTCTCATGTCCATGTCCATTTACTTCTACCCACACATCTAATCAATATGATCCACTTTTTCTTTTATCATATACAGGACAAACATAATATTATTTGCAAAGTTAAGACAACAGACAGTAATACGAGGCACATATTTACACAGAATCGCAGACTCAACAAACTGTACTGTCAATGATATAAAAATGACACAGCTAATACAGCAGAGTTCCACTGATCATGAATGCTGTCATTTGGGTCTTCCCACTGTTCATGACCAGTCACTTCAACATCACTGTTTCAACATATTGTAACTCATTCACACAAATCTGGATGATGAGTGGATGGCAAGTCAACTCCCCCACTCTCTTCTTATTAGGCAGATCAATCTCAGTTCACTCGAGCTCTCTCTTGCACTAAGGCTCACCGTTTTCAAGCTTAATGGACTGAGACTCGCCCTCAATCATGTAGCATACTGTATGCTTCCAAAATGTTTTTGTATTTTACTAAAAGAATCTTTCATGCTTTTAATGCTTCATAAGAATACTTCATATTCTTACCACCGGCATTTTGTTAAGTTCTTGGAACCAAACAGGCATCTGACAATGAAACTGAATATATATATATATGTGCACAACAACTTTACTGGTCCCCATTATGCACAGCACTGAGAGCCTACCATATTAAATAAAACCAAAAATTGCATTTCACTGCTAAAAAGTATCAAGCAACTTCAACATCACAGTATGTCAAAATCTTTGCACTAAAATATGACATACTAATAAATAAGAGTTGAAAATGAAATCCCAAACTGTCACCATAACTGCTGCTCTGGCCATTACATTACCTTGCTCAGACACTGAGCTGTCATTTGGACTTGAAGTACTCATCTCCCACAGTCCAACTTCTGCATACCATGAGTTTGATACGGGTTGGTCTTGCTTCTTTACATTCCTCTTTGGTGTATCTAAAAACATACGGCACAAGTCTTCAGAACAATATCGCTCACATGAACATACATGGTGTTTCTCTTACTGGTCCCTTGAGCACAACAGCTTAAATGCACAAGACTGCATGTCAGCCATGCTAAGGGAAATGATAACAAAATACAGCCTGTGGAAATGGTATCAAATCAAATATACATACCACATAAACAGAGACAAACTCAGACATAAAAGCATATTTCTCCAAAATACATCCGGGAATTCTACCCTATGAAACTGCGTACGAAAATGGGTTCTAAGTAATGACTCCTGGCATTCCGTTTCTGGATCACACTGGCAGGTAAATGGTCAAGGTAAAGCTCTCTCTGTCCACACTGTGTAGGCATATGGAGGGAGCAAGTGTGTAACTCCACTCTTTCTTAAAGTTGGTACTACTTGCAGGTGAATAGTCAGCTTTTGTTCTGGCCTCCTGGGTACCTACCTACCTACCTACCCACCCACCTACCAACCCATAAAGTCAGCCAGACCTGTTCAAACATAAACTGTACCGTTATGGCACCCGCCCGTGAACAGCACACAGTACAATATATACATATGGCAAATGTACCGACATGGTTAGGCCATATGAGAGTAGAAAGTCCATTAACAAAATTTCACAAACAAAGTTTGTCTCATGAACCTGGGGTTGGGAATTCCTTGTTTATATGAATGTATTTCTCTGCATAACTTCCTACACACACACAGCTTTCACTGAATTAGCACCAGAAAATGGGAACTGCTAACATACCCACAATGACTGTATTCTGAACTTCCGCTGTCTGGTCAAACAGTCCACATTCGGCGTACCATGATGTATTGCTTGAACTTCTCTTCTCCTTCCGTCGAGGTTTCTTCACATTATCTGAACAAACAAAGTACTCTGCTGGCACACTTGCTTACATACATGACCGTATGTTAAGACAAAATATCATGACATGGCAGAACCTCCGCACAAGCTGGTTCCTTTTACCTCTGTATTTCAGACAATGAGCAAGGAAAAAACTCCCATCTTACATTCCAGTAGATACAGTCTACACACACTTCAAATGGGAAAGATTCCAAGATGATTTTTAGTCAGAATCCTTGTGCCTCCCATGCCATTCATAATGCATTCCCAGCCCATTGCAAATTCGTACCATCAATAATTTCTGTACCGTTAACAGGTTCAGTCAGATGACATAACACGTATATGGTACTCAGAAAGTCATATGAATGCAACAGCTTACACTGCCATACTCTCAATCAGCCATGTCAGAACCAAGTTAAAAAACAAACTTTCAACCATCAAGTACATCTCCTTCAGCAAAATCTACATTGCTTCTCATTACAGGAATTAAGCAGTTACCAAAAACACTGATTTTTAAATCAGCACTAATGTGGCTGACCACATGGGAGGTTCTAGTGCACGTATGTACGGTTACAGCTTCAAACCTTACATGCTTACAGCTTCTTCCTTCTCTCTCAAACTTACCTGAGGAGCCTGAACTATTGGGTGGCAGAGGAGGAGGGGAATTAGGACGGGTGTTGCCGCTGTTTTTCCTTTCTGGAGCTGACATAGGTCTCTGCTTGTTTGTATTGGTAGCATTTGTGAGGGTTTTCTGCAATGCCTCTGGGCTGTAGTTTGCCTCTATACCAGCATCATACACGATAGTTTTGCTGCTGCTCAAACTTGAAGGACTAGTTGGTGGATCACCATTTTCTGAGCAGATGTCAGTAGCATCAGTAGATATCCTGTTAGACACATAAAACAGGTCACAATGAGAGATATGAGGTTTGTAGAACAGCATCACTGACATTTCTAGTCTTCTTGGATGCGATGCTGTGTTACTGGTGGTGTAGTTAAAAATCTCTCTAAGCATATGCAGTGTCTTCATCTTCATGGTCAGGCATTCCAAGGTGACCCACAAGATGCAGACACTAAGAATCCTTTGGGGTGTTTCGAAACTACTGATTGAACAATGCAGTGCCATGCCCAACCAGACCGAAATCATCTTCATATTACTCAGCTACAGCAACACCACTAAATTGCAAAAACAGTTGTGTACACTACAACTGAACTTACCTATTACTGCTTCCTTCTATACTCCCTGTGTCAGCATCCAGTGCCTGTGTGAGGTAGAATGTGGCAGTTTCTTTCTTAGAGCCACCAGATTGAGACGTAGGCGATGACTGATCTGAGGAAGAAATGCTTCGCTTGAATTTTCGTAATGACCAATATTTGTGTCCGGACAGGTTCCCTGATGATACAGACTTCTCCGAGATTCGTGGGGGGAGGACTGGCGGCGATTGAAGAGATGGAGGGGTAGGAGGTGGCGGTCTTGGCGAGGTTGGCAACGGTGGACAAGCTGTCAAGAAAATGTATACAGGGCAAAAATTAATTTTGTCTTGATACTGTGTCACACAAGACTTGAAATTTAATTAAACACTGTATGCATATACACATATACTGGACGTTAAGATATCAGATTACTATATTTTAACTGAAGGCTCAAATTCATCTTTGTTTCAGCTTGTGGCAAACGCACCATTACTAATATAACAGAAAATATGATTTTAGAGTACACACCTCCACGTCATGCTAATTGTGATGTGTATTAGCAAGCATGTAGATTAGAGGGAAATATTAAAATGGATCTTCAAGAAATGAGATGGAGAGGCACGGATTGAATTGTACTGGCTCAGGATAGGTACAAGTGATGGGTGCATGTGAATGTGGTAATTAACTTCATAGTTCCATAAAATGCGGATAATTTCTCGATCACTTGAGGACCTGTCAGCTGCTCAGGAAGGACTCTGCGCCATGGAGTTAGACAGTTTAATTATAAGCTAGCATGCAGCAGTCAAACTGAAATGTAAACAGGAGCTGAGGATGCAAGGCACATACAGTTTGTGCTGAAGGGCAGAAAGGGGGAAGTCCCCGACAAAGTGTGCTCATGTGTGCAAGCTGCTTTAAAATTACTATTTGCGGATTTCAAAAGCAGGCACACCACTAACCTGGCCTGTGAGTAACAGCTAGACTGCTGTCTGAATGGCAAACAGTACTAAGCGAATAGGTTAAAAGAACAGATAATGTATTAACAATGATTTGAAAAAATCATACAAATAATGAAATAATATTGTTCAATCTCTGATCTCCTCAAGCATAAAAACTAGAAATGAAATAAAAATTCTCAGTCAGCAGTTACTCACATTACGACAGGTGAAGGTAACTTCACCTTATAACATGCCACAAAGGCACAGAGGGGGTTACAGAACACAGGAAAGAAACCAGTACAAATTTTACTTACACTGTGTCATAGTTTAAAAAAATATTAACGAGTTACACCAGTTCAGGTACCTTACATGTCACACTGAAACACAATTTCATTTGTAACTGTGCTAGTACCTTTATGCTGAACGCCCATTTCACTGTTGTTTCGTTTAGCCCTGATCCTACGAAGACTCTTCCCCAGTTTCAGCATCTTTTTCCCCGCAGCCTCGGCAATCTTACTGATACCATAGATGTTCTGCCCAGGTGGTGGTTGTGGCAGTCGACCGTTAGCAACATCATAGCCCGCCTCCAGATGTAAAAAACAAACAACACACATATCATTATTATAATAACAGAAATACACGCAGATCAGTTATCATGCATTGCTCATGGACCCTACATTACGTGGCACAAATATCGTTCGACTCTCGCAAGTTCACACAGGCACAATATCATTATTACTTGCCGAGGAAATTTAAAAATTGGGGAGGCCTCCAGTGTGCCAAGTCAACCAATCCCAGCTTTGCCAAATCTGTCAACTGGTCCAAACCTCCAAGGAAATAAAGAACTCAGACAGCGTGCTAATCTCATCAGCATTTTCTCTTGTCTTAAGAAAGAAAAAGCAGGATAAAGATTGTAACTGAAGTTTCTTATCCTGTTTTGTCATAATTACGGTCCCAGCAGACATGTTAATGTGTCAAATTGTTATGCTCTAACAATGAAGTTAAGCTGAACCTCAATGCTAATCATCATTAAATAAGACAATCTTACTAAAAATGTAGTATGGATAAGAAACCAACTAGATGTCACTTTTGTGTTATCCTTTACTTCTCCTTTACAAGTTGCTCAACATGTTTCGGGCAACGTAGTTGTGCTACGAACTCCTCAATGGACACACTATCTGCTAACTGGTTCTGACAGCCTTCCGTCAGCTCCTGAAGATGGGCACATGGTTGCCCGAAACATGTTGAGCAACTTGTAAAGGAGAAATAAAGGATAACACAAAAGTGACATCTAGTTGGTTTCTTATCCATACTGAATTACGACGCACGGTCAACCACACATCAGACTTACTAAAAATGTCTACCCACATGTGCTGTCATGCACGTGCTGTTACAAAAATTTAAAAACAAAATAGCTACGTTACCAAGAGGAGAATGACAGCATGAACATATCTGAACAGTACAAAATCTTTATCCTGTCAAGTCTTGGTACCTGCCACACAGCACAGAAGTATGCATTTCCATTAGCAATTACACACTCAGGTGAAGGAATAATTAAGACGATGTGAACACATTTGTGTGCACTAAACTTCCAGCAACGTATCCAGCAGATTATAAAAACACACTGCATTTTATAGGAGTCATATAATGACTTGTGGCACAGAGGGCAGTATCTGGGTTTGAATGCTGTGAAACTTGAACTCAATCGCGTCATGTATTCTAGGTAAAGGAACGGTAAAGTTCATCCTAGAAGAGGCCACGAAGGTCCAGAGGGGGAGGTGGCCAATGCCACGCCCTGGCCGCTTTACCCCTGGGAAAGACCCTGTACCCATTGTATGGGTGGGCCCCAGGGCCAGGCTGGACAGTGCAGAAAATCTTGCCCCCACCGGGATTCAATCCCTGGACCGTCCAGCCTGTAGCGAGTCGCTATACAGACTGAGCTATCCCGACCCTTAGTAGTAGTACAGTACTAGCATAAAAGTACAAAACATGTTTCACAGGCAAAATAACATTACATGTAGCACAAATTGTAAATACAGAACAGCTGTAACACAATATACCCTAGAAACATAGTTTGTTTCATGCACATAAATGTAATTATCCTGCATAAAGTTGGTAACACCAAAAATAATCATACCATTCACCTACAAAGCTGTTGGTATATTCAAGAGAAGTCTACTTTGCTTAGCGATATGTTGCGTTAAGTATGAAAACTGTAAGTACAAAAAGTAGTTGTGTTCATACGGTTGTTAATACTACGGTGTTTCCTTGTCTCTATGTAAAACGGTCATCATCATCATCATGATCTTTAAGCACGGTATTTACAATTACACACCTGAAACAAACCATGTTTCTATGGTATACACTGTTGCAGCTGTTCTGTATTTACAATTTGCGCTACATGTAATGTTATTTCCCATGTTAAATATGTTCTGTACTTCTACATCAGCACTTCCCGCAGTAAGTGTGCAGTGCAGAGCTTCTGTTTTAACAAAATAAGTATGTGAAACACCCACAAACACAATTTGCAAAGAAACACAAAATTTAAGAAACTGTAATGCTTCTTCCTATACCTGACGCAAAGGTTTGATGTATGTCTCATCAGACACATCTGAGTCAAAGGAGTCAAAGTCATCATAAGGCAATGGATCATTCTTGACATTGCCAACAACTTCATACAGCATCTCATAATGGTGATCTCCATCTGAATCAGAACTGTGATCTCCTGCAAGAATAGACTCACAATAATCAGTATTATTAACAATACACATTCTTATCACAACAATTCAATAATAGATTCAGCCAGAATTTGGCTCTCTCTTTAAATTCAAATTCTTACTATATGGCACCTTCAGTAACTAAGGTTCCCTAGCCTGTAACTTTCTATGAATCAAACATTTTATTTTTTGGTAGATGCAGCACTTGTAGTGGCGGTAACATGCAACAGATGGCACAAGAGTCAGTCACATGCTATTCATGGGAAAAGTTGATGTGCAATTGCAGTGGCACTGAGCTTGGTCCAGCACAGTTGTTCATAGAGTGGTTCAGTTTTTATTGGCAGAAAGTGTTTCACCCAATGAAATTCACCACCTGATACAGCAGGGACCATATCTGAGCATGTAAGGAGTTGGTGACAGGCAGTCTGAAGATAGCTGAGTGGACATCAACAATAATGATCATCTCCCTGCAACTTCTGGACCATCCACATTACAGTACTGACCTTGCACCATCAAACTACCATCTATGTGAGCCACTGGGGAACACTGGAGGTCATGAAATTCCAGGGTAATGAGAAAGTGGAGGTTGTTGTTCACACATGGTACCAAATGTCAGTGCCCATGTCTACCACAACAGAATATTTAAACTCTTGGCAAACTGGAACATATATATATATATATATGTGACTGCGAATTATTATGTTTTGCAAATAAGGATACTTCCATGGTGGCAATACTGCTCAGACAACCACAACTATATCAGTTTTCGTAACACAGTCAATACAGCAACGTGTTCTGGCTAACTGTATGCCAACCTCAGGTTATAAGTAATTAAAAAGCAGTATACAACATGCATAAAAAATATACATATATTATGTTACTTTTTAATTATTTATAGCATGAAGATGGCATACAGTTAGTTGAAACATGCAGCTATATGAACTGTGATGATAAATAAAACAGTTGAGCTTGTCTGAAAAATGTTGCCATTATTGGTAGTAAGCACACGGGGACGAAGAATGCCAAGATGACATGTCGGTGGAATAAATGTGCAATACTGAACACCGTAATGACTTCTCACCTAGTTTTTATGATCTAGGAAACCTTAGTTACTGAACACACTTCTTAAATATATATCACACCAGGCTTGTTCCTAAACTAACCTTCCTTTTCCAAGAAAAAGGTCATCTCCTGGCTTTCGTGAGCATCTCCAATGTACAGAATTGATCGCAAAGAGACAAACCCTGCTGAACCACTGCAACAGTGATGAAGGGTAGCTGGAGACTTGTGGGCGGGGGGATCGGGGGCTCCCAAATATAATACAGAAGAAGAGGACACAGAGACTGTAATGAATTAGCCAACATGAACACCAACACAAACGCCAACAAAAAAAAAATCTTGTAGTATAGTACTGGTACCTGGTACCCAGAATGCAGTTTTATAATGTCAAACTAAAACAGGAACATGCTGGTTCCATGTACACAAGCAAACAAAGGCAAACACAAGATACGACGTTCTCACAGACCTGCTCGTGCAGATCCTAGGCTTCTGGGATAAGGAACTCCATAGATCTGTATGAAGTTACCAATGATTCAGAGTAGCTTGCAGCCTCCATCTTCTGGACTGTCCAAGAGGCTGAAAGCTCTTTCTAAACACTGGGAACTATATACCAATCCACAAGGAGTCATAAACCAGAAGACTTTGAAACTCACAAAGGAACAAAGTTTTAAGATAGAAAGCCCTGCTTTGTTTCGTTTTTTATTACCCTTAATTACCAAATTCTCCAGCTTTGCAAAAGGCAGTTTTCTGCCAACAGCAGAGAAAATTCCACTACTTTGTCTTCATGAGAATTGAAGACTTCATCCTTCATTTGTTTTTCCTGTACAGGTCCATGCCTTAACAAACTTTGACACTTTCCAAACTAGTCCAAAAAACATGGACCACACTATACTTCAGAATACAACTAAGATGAAAACCGTATATGATGAAGCATTCATACTCAGTACACTAATATTTCAAAATATATTCCAACAATTAAAAAAAACTTTACAACTAACCACTCAAAATAATTGTTTCTTAATATACTGTATTACGACGCACAGGAATATCAGATAAATCACAGGAAAATATGCAATGACAAACAAACCTTGATCTGCACAATGTGGTCTGGGGCGACGATAATATGACTCAACAGAAGTTCGAGAGGCATTCATATAAGTATGTCTGCTACGAAAACTACTAGTCATTTCTACATTTTCTTCTTAACTAATCTTGTTGTGTAACAAGCCACCTAATATTTCACGCAATTAACCGCAACAATTTTAACCAAAGCCCATGGCGGAAGAATTATGTAACGTCATGTAACAACCATAGTCGAACACCATCGGTATAGACTTCAATTCACATATGTTCCAACACCCACTGAATGCACATGTAAGAAAGAAGATGAACGCGTCTCTTCTTTTCAAGGCTGCATTACTTTCAGAGCATGACAATGAGTGATACCACCAGCACAACCCACCCAGCAATGCCTACGCCGCCTTCTATCACATTCATTCACCATTAAACACAACACCACTAACATCATTATATCTGTTCAACGCAATTCATCAACAGAACTCGTCACAAAACTGACAGCACTATCTATTGATGTACCAACAGCTGACACAAGCAAAAGTGCTCGCAACAACTTTCACGCATTCTCTCCTCATTCGGTCACAGTCGCTGTATTGAGGCCAGCTGTTGGGTTGCCATGACGACATGGGACTGTTCGTTCGAGATAGTCGTTCACAATCGACTGCAGCATATCCGACTCAGGGGCACGGTATAACATGGCGCCAAGCCTTAAAAACTGAAGTTTCTCAAAACACTCATTCACCCTACGTTACGTCACCTATAGTGGTTTCTTTAATGACGCTGTCAGTATTTCATGGCTATGAAGCGTCGACGGTAGGTTGAAAAGTGAATAGTGGTAGTAGTTCCTTCAGGACTAGCCTGACCAAATAATAAATGTTGTTATTGCATGCAAGTGCTGCCCGTTCCAAAAATCTCCCAGGACCCCAAACATCACAACATGCTTCACGGCTTTCCTCACTTTCTCCAGACAAATGCTAACACAGTGCCTTAAATTAGGCCACAGCTGGATTCTTCCACATATCTTCGTATTCATTAAACGTACATTCTTAGCTTCAGGTACAGACAGCGTCGTTAAATAAACAACAAATATACAAATAAAACTAAATCAGTACGCATACAGCAAACGTTCTGTCACAAAAGTGGTCTTAGGTAAACGTGACATCTTTTTGCACAATAAAACTGGACAGTTTGGGTACTCGGACTGTAATTAATCAAATGGGTTCCACCAGAATAACAAACATGTGTTCCACTTTTGCACAGAACACGTGACCGCACCGGAAAATTAACGTCACTGTCACGGACCATAACAGGCTGTTTGTGTGGTCGTATAAACATAGGGGCTTTTTCGCAAGACATTGGATTAAATTGATTTCATTTATCAATTCAAAGTTTGGTTATAGAACGTCTTCTTTAAACGGCGGAACAGTAACACAGCTGTCTAGAGCACAGTGGTCACTGTATGTACCGCACAGTGGTCACTGTATGTACTGTACAGTGGATATGTACTGTACAGTGGTCACTATATGTACCGCACAGTGGTCACTATATGTACCGTACAGTGGTCACTATATGTACCGCACAGTGGTCACTATATGTACCGTACAGCGGTCACTATATGTACCGCACAGT
>Ga0123354_10015931_pt1 | contig 11774 bp, 2 predicted proteins | sample TergutLab28metaG_2_FD_97872 | JGI IMG/M metagenome (GOLD analysis project Ga0123354, IMG submission 97872) | Labiotermes labralis P4 segment gut microbial communities from Petit-Saut dam, French Guiana - Lab288 P4 | ecosystem: Host-associated > Arthropoda: Insects > Digestive system > Gut ... | reverse complement strand
TAGAATTATGAAACAAACTGCATTTTGAAGAGAAAAAAACGGAGAGTATATACAATGTTTAAAATATTCAGTACCTATATTTGTTGAATAAATATATAAAATGCAACTTTAGAGGTTAGCGGTTCGGTACGACCACTATAGTTGACATTAGGCGCCAAAAGGTTAATTTGTTGGGTCTCCTGGATGGGGGAAGCTAGTCAGTTCAGCGTGAGTCACAGTCCTTGTTTAACGTTACCCTGAACAATGTTGTTCCACTTTAAGGACGGCAAATTGTAGTGACCAAAAAAGATTCAATAAATGTTGCCTGGACACTGAATAACATTTTCTCAGGTATTTTAATTAATTATGGGGGGCGGGGGGGGGGCGGGTAATGCTTGGATCAACGGTATTTCACTCTATGTAGCAATTTTCATGAACATAATCCTACCCTTACGTGAGGAATTCTGTATTTGAATGTGTAACCACACAGGATAAACTTGGCTTGTATGCAGTACCTCTGCAGAGTCACAGCAACTCAGACAATGGCATCTACAGCAGTAGTTCACTGTGAATGAGGGGAGAGATTTAAAGCTTTTTAAACATATTACACATCTCAGGATAAATACAGTGATTGTTATCACATTATATCTAAAATTTTATACTATTCTTTTTATTGTTATGCATTGCTTTGCAAAGTTAAGTAGAAAGACTGATAAGGCAGACTTCATTAAACAACACCTACATTCAAAGAAAATGTTAGAATCCCAAAAAATGATTCTGGGATATTTAGGCTGAATGTAAAATCCTGTACCCGAAGAATATGTACTGATAATAATCAATAGGACAGTAACACTGAGCAAGTCAAACAGCATTTGGAGTTTTATCTTATTACTGCAAGCAAGTGTCGATGACAAAGGAACAGACTGTCATTTAAGGATTTATTCTTAGTGGTATTATCTTTAGCTAAGCACTGCCTATTGAAACAGAATGCTGTAATGAAATAAAACAAAATGTATTACTGTGTAACAATGTGAAACAAAAAAAAAATCTCATCCACATTTAATTAATCAGTGGCATGTGAAGAAACAGAATATGATTGATACTGCTAAAACTTCTCTCTCTTTATAATATTTACCACTATATATGACAAATGTTCTGACACTTTCATAAAACTGGAGTAGCAGCTTTCATGACTGTGTGTGTGTAATTTATATAATGAAGCTTGTGAACAAAAACAGGCATAAAGTTCTTGTTTTGTTCAAAAATATATGCCAAAATACTGAAGTACATTTGGTAACTCACTTTATTATAAAATTTTTCTGGCAAAGAATTTAGTAAGAAATAGTTTTAATAATCTATTAGCATTTTATGGTGACTAATAGTTAGAGTCATAAATCCTCAACATTTTTAATACATAATATTGGAACAATTTTATACCTACCTAAAATAAATTTCATAACTTCCTGGACAACCATGAATGCTAAATATCCTAATAAAGATAATTCCAAACTAAATTCTATTTAATGAGCATATGGTCATTATTAGTGTAACTCTGTCTCTCTTTCCTGAAGCTCTGATATATGTCTTGAAACTTCAAACATGATATACAAGAATAAAGAATAAAAAATCACTACAGAGTTTCATCCCATCTGAAATGATGATTGATATGTGTCTGACTCGAAAGCGCATGCTCAATATACAGGTTATAGAGTTTGCATATTGGCTATGTAAGTATGTGAACTAGCAGAATGAGTTAACAAGTTTAAAAATAGTAACATCAGCATTGCCAACAAAAGTTTCAACAATATATATTTCCTCCATTACTCTGCAACCCTAGTAATTTATATGTACAGAATATATAATGGATATTTGTTATACTGTATTACAGACAGTAACATTTCACATAAGATTTGGTTTTTAATTCTATGCTGAAATGATTATCATAAGGATGCTGAATTACAGCTGCAAAAATCAGACTCTTGTTGGTCACTGAAAATCACCATATTTCCATTTCCTCCATGTTAATGAGTCCAACTTTTTATGGTTGACTACTATAATTAATATGGTAAATAATAATAATAATCTATAATAATACACTTCCTTAATAATTCACTTCTTTAGTGAGGGGAACATGGAGTTGAATTAAGTTATGAAAAGACAGAACAACAATTTGTCACGGCAGATAACAACTGCACAAGTATGAAAGTGCACACCCACAAGAAATATAATCCAAGCTATGTCCATAAGTTTTTGGTACAGAAAATATTACATTTGTCATTCTTGTGTGACAATATATTTGTCACTGATTCTTATTTCCTGTATATGCACATATGAATCGTGTTTTGACATTTACGTTCAACCCTGCTTCTTTATGCCCTCAATAATTAATGTTGTTTCCAATCCCTCCACACCAATCCCACAAAACAGACCATAATCAAGTAAATGTAGGCCACAATTTTTGGTCTGTGCAGAATTTCAATTTTAAACCCTGCACAAAATTTGTAATTTACAATTTACTCTATTTTAATGCACTGAAAGTCTTGAGTAATGGACAGTGGAATTATGGAATTATTGCAAATGACATTAACATATCAGAAGCAAGTGGTGCATAAATTTTCCAAAAATCTAGAAGCCACCTGCAAGTTCTTCATGCCAGAAGGGTGACAAACAATGAGAACTGTACTGAGGATACACAAACATTAGGAGCCATCATACAATGTAGTCGCACAGACAACATGGCAACCAAGATTTGTGCGCTCCTGCCCAAAGCCAGAGACTGTGATGTACTGTCACATTCACCTTATACATTCTGTGGTTCCACTGAGAATTTAATATGAAAAACTGTAAGAACAAACCATGTAGACATGGTACTTGTGCAATCATGAACTTTAAAATGCCAAGGTATAAAATTTTGCACTATAATAAAAAAATCAATACTGTGAAAACAGTGACAAATAATTTTTGTGTATTACACATACAGTCGAACACAACTATATTTCACCTAGCAGTACAGTACGTATAAAACTACATGTTTCGGCCCTACATGTAGGCCATCTTCAGGTTGTGATTTAACTTACAGAGCAGCTATACAAGATGTGTGGGGTGTTCTTTTAGGGTATTTGGGGGTTGGGTGGGGGGGAACGAGATCTCGTTGTTTCAGTAGTGGGTACCATGACCTAGGGCCGAAACATGTAGTTGTATACCTACTGTACTACTAAGTGAAATATAGTTGCGTTCGAGTGTATGTGTAATACACAAAAATTCTTTGTTATTGAACCAACACAATGGGGATGACCCACCTCAAAAATGTGAGAACAGTTTCACATCATTTCAAGTTTCTTTAGTGTAGTTATTTCCACTCTATTTTGATGTTTTGGCAAACTGTTGTTCCTCTTCATGCAACTAATTTATTACCTCAAAATAGTCCCTTAAGGCCCACAGTCATGGCACACCTCAAAATATCACTAGTTATAAATATTATAAATTTTACACAAGCAGTATTGCTATGAGAAATCTGTGACATTCGATCATATGACAGACTCAGTGTGGCAGCTCGCTGTAAGTTCACATATGAGTTCACATATGACAATGTAATTGTGCCATAAAAATGTATAGTTACACAATTTTAATTTGTGATTAAAATACTAAGTGTGAATGACTGCATGCTATTATGCTTTAGGTTTCTTTAAAAAAACTAAATAAAATATCCACTACAAACTCTTGTAAAAGCACACAATTTGATTTAAAAAGAAAAGCAAAAGAAAAAAATGAATTATGGTTTTTAAATTAATTTTCTACTTCTCTGTATTTCATATTATTTTCAAATCCAGATTTCTCACCCTTAAGTTTTGTTTTTGTCTCCAAATTCTTTTGTTCTCCTCAAATTACAACAAAAGCTGAGCAGGTGTTTTTAGACTTATACTGACACCCTTCGAAATGTATGCTCCAATTCAATTCAGTAACACTCTCGTTGTAAGTATACTTTGTTGTTGCATAGAATTTATCAGAGTCAGACTAGCTCAGTAACAGGCTTTTGGAAGTTTTTTTAAATTGAGTGTAATGAATATTTACAATGGCACAGAAGTGCTAATATATCCAAGAGAAGATAAGGAATTACTGCTTCATGATATTAACTACAGATCATTTTGTATTATAACTTCTTTTGTTTTCCCATAAATAAAACATAATTTCAGATATGCTTAGTGATTCAGTATCAACTACCTCATGCTTAATCTTCTACTAACTGAAGCACTGTGAAGCACAACTATCCAAATTCTTATTGCCTTGTTCTACTCCAGCTAGCCCCAAATAATATATTCTTAAATAATACTGAAAATCCTATCACAGAAATGTCAAATTTCTATATTCAAGTGACTTGCCATCTTATAAGACAAAAGGTATGCCAAAATACACATATCTGGTTTTGCTTTCAGTGTTGTTCCTACTAAGAAACATACAATCAGTTTGCAAGAATTTTCAGATTAGTACGGATGCCTGAATCCTTTTTCAGCAAACACAATATATTCATTCTGATGCCTTGTAAAATATTACATATTTATTAAAGTCATAACCAGCTTTCAATTATGTTCTATAACATCTCACGAACGTGGGAAGAATACAATTAGTTACTATAATCCGGAATCAGACAATATTTAATGTCTGGTTAACATATTTCCTCACAGCACATACAAATAACCTTGAAAAGTATATGTATTTATCACATAATTCATTGTATGTTGTTTGAATGTGTTCACTGATGCTATTGTTTTGTCCTAATTTGTCATTCTTGGATTGTCTACATATTTGCCATATGCGAACCAAACACTGTGCACAAATACAGTGAATTACTGAGGAAATTATAACAAAAAATGGCAGAAATAACCACTGCCTATGGATCCAGCAAGTCAGTGATTAATAGGTTAAGACACAAAGCAAAAGACCATAGCAAACTGGCCCTCCAGGGGTTCATGACATAATTTTACTGCCATGTAAGGTAAACAAGTGAGGACCTAACATTTAAACAACTCTGTTTTTCCCATTCCTGTAAGTTCTCAGAGATATATACTGTGACCTCTCATATAACTCCAGCTACGGCATGTTTGTTTGTTGCCCGCATATTTTCTCTGTTATATACCTCACAGGCAGAAATTACACAGATACATACAATGTCACCTTAACAATCGCAAACCATGATATTAGATTCTAGCAACAGAAAGAACAGTTTTCTGACTGTTTGCAGACCATGTCTCACATTATGATATAAAGCAGATATACAAACTACTGCCCCTGGACATCACAAGTGCAGAATTCAAATCACACTTCACTTAATAATGCTTATAGATTGTAGAATATGAATGGAAAGTTGTAGTAAATAAGCATGTGTAGCTTGGCAGCATATCAAATGAATCAGGAGTCAAAATAAATGGACTTATTAAATTGCTACAAGTAGGTAATATTCCAGGTTGTGGAACTGGTATTTAGATCAAAAGGTGGTAAAATGAAATCACTCTTCCACACAGTGAGAAAGGTAAGGTGTAACCAACTTGTTCTGTCCACCTTCATAATTACCATGTTTATTGCTATAATAGGCATTGAAACCCTCTCCAAGTATGGGAGTGCCACATGCACAAACCTAAATTTGAATTACCAACTGGACCCCAATCTTATCAGGCATGCAGCCGAAGGCAGCCCACCAGACTGCAGGAGCACCCCCCACCAACCCTCAAATCAAAATGCAAAAAAAAGTAACCCACTGAGATTGGTTGATGACTAGTAAATTGGAAACTTGAGAAATAAAATAAAAAACTTATAATGTCTTAAATGAACATAAGAAAACCAAGAAGAGTGGGCTTTGTGATTTCAATTATACAAGTCAGTCATAAAACATGAAGATGTATTTATATGTATACAAACGCAGTTGAAAACAATGTTATGTTACAGTCATATTTATGACATTGTTTTTTATAACATAATTTTCAAAATTAAAAAAAAAATCAAACACAAATTATATATATGTAGGTTGCAATTTAAGTATGTGAAATATGGAATTATAAACTTAGGCACACACTTATCCCTTGCAATTGTAAACTCAGCTTCATTTCTGTTTAACAGTTTTAGGCCAGAACTTCACCGTTCAGTCATGTCAGAAAAACTGACTTGCACCGCATAGTTGTCTTTACACAATAAGGAACCTCCAATGGGACCAAACAACAAATAAATGACACAAGAAATAATCTCCACATGCCGATCTGTATAAATACTTTCCTATGATTGTTCAGTCTGAAAAACAGCATTTTTTTAAAATGCAGTACAAAGAAGCAACTGGTAGACTTGCTCCTCACTGCCTTTTAGCCTTGTTTAAACTTGCAGTATTTAATTTTGTCTTCAATTATATCCTGTTATTCTGTGGGTTTTATTAAATATCAAGCATAAAATGAGATTAAAAACACACCACAGTTTGTTCTGTATGTCCATAAGAATTCACACTTTATGAAAGTGAATTCCACTGAAATCTTGTAAACAGCTTTACAAGAAGGTACAGATATATTAACAGCATCTGTACTAAAATTTTGTATGATTCTAGCAATCATACACCACATCTGGCATAAATAATTCTAAATGGCTTTTGTGGTTAATACAATTGAAGGGGTAATTTGAATAACTCAAATATCATGCATAACAGCATGTGGATATAATATATGTATTAATATCAATAATAATAAATAATATGGGCTTGAAAATGGCTTCAAAATGGTAGCTACAAGTTACTTTTTGGCTTACTGATGTATGGAACATTCTGTACACTGAATTCCAGGTTTCATTAATACAGTTCTGCCTTCAATATGCTTCAAATCTCAAATATGTTAAGACTTCTTGGGTTTTCACTAATTGCAGGTTCATCCTCATTTTGTAACTGCATATTTTATTGCAAAGTTTTATTAATCAACTAAAAATTCAAATATAATTGCACTTCAAAATGTAAAATGATTCCTGTTTATATTTAAAACTAATTTCTGTTATTTTCCTTTGGAAAACATCATATAAATGTCATAATTTCCAACATGTAATATGAAGTTAAATAAGAAGTTCTGTTATTAATCTAATGTGTATATAGGATGTAGACAGGACATTACTGAAGTAATTGTATTCTTCATTAAAGTTAGTGGCCTTAGTTCATATCACATTAATAACATTTTCATTACTAATTTAGATGGTTAGCACCATACTAAAACATCTCACATTTCTTCAGTAAATCTAAGGAATGAAGACTGACAAAATTATCCTTATTACAAAAAAATTTATGTTAATACCTTGTATGTTCTGCCACCTTCCCAATCTTTTCCTTTCCTTTCCTTTCCCACTGTGGTTGCATATAACACAACTGGAACTGCTTGAAGCTGAAAATGGCAACACACAATCTGACTCCATTTGCTTACACTGCCATCTGGTGACTGTAGTCAAATCTATTACTCATAACATCCGAGTGAAATGCCCCCAGAAGATGAACGTTTTTTAAGCTACGGTTAATACTCAGCAGCATTTAAACTGCAGACAAACAACAAATACCTTAAAATTAATTGATTCACATTGTGTCATATTTCTGTCTGCTGGCTAACTGGAAGAATGTTCTCAATTAGAAATGTTAAACCCACTGTATACTCTGGTTCATATAAAATTATCTTTATGCATGATAATATACCACATTCAAGGAAAGCACAACGAAGCATGTCTGGTATAATTACTTATCAGTCATATTTCAATCACAACCTGGAAATTATTTGAATGACTGTGCAGGCCTTTACAAATAGGTAATAATACCAAATATGTTGGCTGATGTTTCCCTTCGACATCACACCTGATGATATTTCATTATTAATGAAAGCATCTTCTTCAACAAAGTTTACAACTTTCTGGGATGCAAAAATATACATCACTTTGGCAGACAGGTGCAAATATCACCAGACAGAACCAGCAGTTTCTATCTTTGTGGAACATGAATGTAGGCAAATGGGTCCTCTGCAATATTGGTACATGTCTAGAAACTGTATGCCATCACATCCTAGAAAACCGGAATCTTTTTACTCATCGTAGTGAAAACTTATGGTCTCATCTCATACTAAATTCAATTCTTAGAAGAGACACTGCGTAGGTCAAATTGCATAGATATAGGACTCAGATCCACTGCTGTCTAATACAGGCCACTTTCACTTAATTTTTGACAGCAATAACCAAATGCAGTAAAATGATCTTAAAAGAAGTCTTGAACTAGTCATTTCATATATATATCAAAATATGTGCATTTTTCTAGCTGTAATTTAAAGAACCTGAATATCCTGGCTTGGATCATACATTCTAGCACTGACTATTCGCTATATTATTCCTTATGAAGAAACTAAAAAGAAGAAAGAATCCTTAAAGCATCCATTTCAAAACAGTCAGAAACCATTCATTTCTACCAACGGAATAAAAATATGAACTGTTGTAAATGGATTTGTATCCCATGTACAGTGAAATGGACTGAGGCTAAAAGCTTTCAACTTTGATCACTGACATCAGATGAATGTTCGACTAAAAAAAAAGCATTTTTAATATATTATGTTAATGTTGCCAGAAAGAGGAATGCATCTATGATATGTTTACTAACAACAGAAATGTCTATAATCAATAATTCAAATTGCAGCACAACTCTGAAAACTCGGACATTGAATGTGTTGATCCCACTAACCACAGAACAAGGAAAGGTTCAGTATGAAGCATGGATTGACAGAAAACTGGCTTATGAACTCTTCCGCCTTCTCAACTAAACAAGTAACAAAGCATAAGATCAGAAATGACATCAGTCACGTTGTATTTCCCTGTATCCCAAAACCACAATTCCTTTGGGTTAAAAGAAGAATTTTACAGATTTCATCACACAATCATAACAAACGGACACCCAAAATGGGGAGAGGGGGGGGGGGAATTCATTGGCAGTAAAATGTTCATATGTTAGAACCGATATTTATAAACAAAACAAATTAATTTTTCAACATTCAAAACTTTGGGTTAAGGATAATGGATGACTTTGTTCCACTGACTTGCATGAGATTCTCAACACATCCAAAAAATTTTCAAACACTTCATCAATTAATTTCCTCAGCTCATCTGCAGATAAATAACAAATGAATTCTTGATCCTTCGAGCCACCAAATAATTAAACAAAGATCTACAGGTATCCTGCAAGTCCTAGCTGAGCCTAACTGGTGTTTTGAAAATAGTAGTACTGGAAGCTCAGTACCAAGACTGTATTTGATTATATACTCTACTGTCTATGCAATTCGTTAGCTTTATAATTAGTGGTAGGCACAGCACAGAAAATACATCTTGGTCCAGATTACACTGATTAGGGTGGTTTTCATACAAATTAACTGTATGTAGTTTAAAAGTGTAATCAAAATACTGGAAATTTATTTATATTGTGAGAAATACCTTAAATTCCAGTAGCACTTAATCACCAGAAGAGACTTCCAAGCTGTAGCTCTAATACACAGTAATTTACAAATCCAAATTATACGTTTTCTATACATACACCTTTCACTAGTAAAATCAATTTTAAAAAATGTGCTAAAGGAATTCCCTGGATCTTCTAAACTGTCTTTTATCATCTTCACTCTTCGATGTGGATGGAAGTGGTGATGCAGAAGTAGCAGCTGCTGCAGCCTGGTCCTGATCTTCCAGCATTCTTGTTGCCTCAGTTGGTGATGTTCTCGGTGAGGTCGCACTTGCAGATGTGGTGACGGGGACTCCCGGTGCTGCTGCTTTTGTTCTTGACTTGCTACGACGTTTTCGGAGTATGATGCTCCCTACACCAGTCACTGAAGTACTAGTTCCTTCACCTGTTCCCAATGCAGGTAATCGTGTTGACGCAAGTTTCTTTTGTGTCTGTATGGTGCCTACTGTAGGTGCTGTGTCTGGTCCTCCTCCTTCAGTTTCTTGTGGTGGAGACTGAGAAGCAGCTGATGAGGTTGTGGAGTTGCCTACAGGAGCACTCTGACCTAACCTTGATACAAGTTCTGTTAGGAGTTCTTCCATACGTCCTACCCTTTGATTTAATCTCTGAACTTCCAATTTCACATCAACTTTGAAGTCCATAATGTTTGAAATAATTTCCTTGTACTCTGCAGCAGCAATTCCCGATGGTGTTGATGTTACAGTTGGCTGCTGATATAAAACAATACCACCTAAGGAGGCTTCATTCAACCTCTGATCACAGCTACGAAGTATGCCACTATCATATGAATCTACCTTCCTCAAGTTGTTACCAGCTGTGTTATTTGCAACCCCACGATCTTCCAACTCCACACTTTCTTCAATAGTGTCTTGTCTTGCTATCTGTGGAGGTGCTAGAACAGTGGATGGGGTTGATGTTGTTGTAGTAACTTTCTGGAGTTTGGGAAACACCTTATTGCCTGATCCTGTTGTTGCACCATTTGTGGACATATTGCTACCAGCACCTGATGATGATGATGGGGCCTTGTCTTTACTAGTTCCAATCATATGGTCCCTGGCTGACATAGAACGCTGAATTCCAGCGGCATTATTATTACTGTTCATAGATTCACTTCCTGAGTCAAGACTGCTGGTTCCCAATAAGCGCCCCCACTTGCTGGTACGAATTGTGGTAGGACGCTGACTCCTGGTTGTCACTGCCACTACAGCACCCACATTTCCACTACTTCCATGATCTGTTTCCGCCACACTAGACAATTTTGTAGTCGACAGGACCCGCACCACGGACTTCCCTGTTGTACTTTCCCCTGCACCATCACCAGCTGCCGAATCCCCACGCTCCAAGTCCGAATGCTGGCCTGTAAAAAGGTTGGTAAAAATTACGGCATACATCCAGAATGCATACATATATTTAGAGCTATATCTTGAACCACGAGAGCAGTAATGTGGCTCAGACAGATAGTCACTCACCTCCTATGATGGAGGACCAAGTTCAATCCCAGGCCAGCCTGCATGGAATTTATGGTGGACAAAGTGGAATTTAGATAGACTTTTCTTCAAGTACTTTGGTTTTCCTCTGTCATTATCATTACATCAAAGTTCTATTCATCTACCAATGATGCTACATAATCTTAGCAATTGAAAGTGTCATTAAATAGAGCATCTCTCTCTCTCTCTCTCTCTGTCTCACTTGGTCAAGGATTTAAATAAATATACGCACTAAAAAGACCCAATTTCTTGTACAAAGAAATTACAAATAATAAGAAACAAGCATAAAGCAATATGCAATATGCAATATAAAATGGCATTGTCACTGTATCCATCAGCTAAAAAAAAAAGTGAACCTTCAAAAGTTTAAACTAAATCAGGTCTGAAGAAACTACACTGAGAAATGATTACAAAAATTGGCATTCATTTAAGCACATTCTTTAATCAGAGTCACAAACATATTAAGAAAGACAGCAACAATGATATTAATAAACCACAACAAGACGTAATGATCAGGTCATGTCATGGCTCAAGCAGTCACCAGCCTCTCATCATAATGGCCCAAGTTCCATTCAAGGGCAGTTCACTTAGGATTTGTGGTAGGCAAAGTGGCAATGCGACAGGTTTCTTTCCCAGTACTTCAATATTCCCCTGTCCATAGCATTCCATCAGCTACTCCATATTCATATGTCACTCCTCTAAACTAAACTCCGTGGCCTTAGTCCGCACGCGAACTATACCGACAGAGCGGCCGCCGCCGGTCGGCGAAGTTAGTGCCAACTTTTGCGGATAGAGGGGTGTCACGTGGTCAGCGCAAC
>Ga0123354_10015929_pt1 | contig 11774 bp, 9 predicted proteins | sample TergutLab28metaG_2_FD_97872 | JGI IMG/M metagenome (GOLD analysis project Ga0123354, IMG submission 97872) | Labiotermes labralis P4 segment gut microbial communities from Petit-Saut dam, French Guiana - Lab288 P4 | ecosystem: Host-associated > Arthropoda: Insects > Digestive system > Gut ... | reverse complement strand
GTTAGAGGCTGAGTCCACCCCAGGGCCGTAGTGCGATCGGAAGGATTTTATGTCAATGAAAAATCCTCTGACACCAGCCGGGCTCGAACCAACGAACTTCCGATTTGTAGCACAGCACCCTAACCACTGTGCTACAGCGGTCCCCTATCTATCTATCTATCTATCTATCTATCTATCTATATATATATATAACAAAATTTATTTCAGAACTAGTGACAGAAACACAACATCGCGAAAAAAGTTTTAAGAATTGAAGCTAATCCTATTTTACGAGTGCTTTTCCACAACTTCGATGACCCGACTGCAACATTTACATGTCGCTTCCACGAATTTTTTTATGTAATTACCTCCATCATACTATTCTAATTGATGTTTTTAAAATTTCATAAGTCTACGGTATTGCTTTGAGGCATTCCATAAATTCGACATTTTTTTATCTTTATATGTTTTATACCTGTACATATGTTAGAGTTTATGTGTAATTTCATTTGCAAAGACTGTGATCTCGAACCTGAAACACAACTGTAAAATCAGCTTTTTGTGCTCTTATAGTAGGGACCTGGTGATGGCTAATAATTTCTAGTCGAAACTTGTAGCCTTGTTCTGCTCAATATCTGTCGTGTTGAATGGCCGAAATACTCACTTGATTTCATAAGAATGTCTTTGTAATCACGTCATCACATTGGATAACTTGCCAAGGATTGGGTACCACAGTATTTTTTTACTTATATATACATATAACTTGCCTGTAATATATAAAATCCCTCATTGCAGGGCTGTCGGTTTCCCGTAGCTTGATAAATGTTGGGCCATTAAAACGGACTTATATAGCGCAAAAACCTTCTAAGTTCACGAGAAAGTTATTCCGTGTTGACAGCTCTAACCGGCCGATGGTATATACGTACTTGCTTTCGGTCACCGTGAGGGTGGCGAATAAAATCTTCGGTCGTTTCTTCTTATTGCTTTCGGAGATGAAACTGATCACTCGCCTCCATTTCGAGCCGAGGTGAATGTGAATGAAGCTACAGGTTATCTGCGCCATCCTACACACTTTCATAGCCAGATACTTACGTAGTTAAGCAGAAAGACATATTTACTTTTTGCCTGTATCCTTTCACACGTTTTTCATCTTCATTTTCCACATTAATCGCTCTTCTACCTCTAAATGTTTCAAATCCCTATCAATCAGAAAGCTAGTACTTCCTATTTGACTTCTACCTATACACAGGCCTTCCACTATATCTTACCACTTACGAAAATTCCGTCATATTTTCCGCTAAAATTTACCCCTACATTCGTTCGACATGGTCATTCAAAGTCAGAGAACCCGAACAACTGACTATCTAAAAATAACAATGCGCGGCATAGGTGTGATTTTAACGACAGATAATTAAGACAAAGATAAAACGTGCACTCTGAACTGTTGTCAGACATATGAAAAGCGGCATATCAGAAAATGAATTAACTGTCATTACAGTTTAGCCTCATTCCATAAATATTACAAAATATACAGGCATTTCAGTTGCGCTATTGTGTGTTTTTAGTTACCACAAAATGGCTATGAAACGCATGACAAATAGATGATAGTTCTGTTCATCATCATCATCATCATGTTCCTGAAGGGTTAGGTGTGTTTCCTGTTCCTTGATCCTCAAGATGAAGTAGGTCCCTCCATCTCTTCCTCGGTCTTCCTATGTTCCTTCGTCCTTTTGGTTTACATTGTAGTGCTTGTTTTGGTAGTCTCTTTGTGTCCATCCTCTGTACGTGTTGTAGCCACTTTTTCTGGTACTGTTTTATTTCCTTTACTATGTTCTGTATTCCCGTTTTTTGCTTAATACATTGATTCTTTTCTTTATCTAGTTTTGTTATTCCAAGTAAGTGTCTCAAAAATTTCATCTGTGCTGCTTCTAAACGTTGTTCCTCTCTTTCCTTCAGTACCCAAGCTTCACTTCTAAATTTCAATGCTGCTTTAGCTGTAATGTTGTGAATTCTTAACTTTGTTTCTTTGTTCATTTGTTTCCAAAATGTCTCCATATAGCTCCGTTTATTTTGTTGTATGTTTGTAATTTATCTTCTAAATCACTTCCGTATTCTGATATGCGATACCCCAAGTAGATAGTTCTGTTACAAAGAGAAATTTTCTCATGCGCGCTTTGGCTAGTACGCGATTTCGGTGACCAGAGTGAAAACACAAGTTTGAATAAAGGGCCAAATTTTTTAATGAACCGATCCTATTTTTATTACATGATTTTATATGATGCGAGGTCTCAAAAGAGAGCAACTTCCGCGTCATAGCAGAATTGAATATATAGAATAACTATGTGAAGGGAGTATAAATTAGGTGGAAGGTTATTTCTCTTCAAAACATTGCGTAGAATACTGAGATTTTGAGAGTAAAAGCTATGTAAAATAATTTAACCCTTTAAACGCCGAGTTAAAATCCATTTGCCATCTGCTGGTATTATTAGGAGCTCACCATATTCTCCACGTTAGCGGGATAAGGGTTAAAGACTAAACGTATCTGTTTTATATAAAGGTTCAGTGAGTACCGCACAGTAAACACTCTTCACCTAGGTTATACAAAACCAATCTGCTAATGCTGTGTGTGGCAAACGTTGCTGTTTGTTCTGAGATCCGTATAAAACACATAAACGTAATGTGAGAACCATGTAGAATTTCCGAGTGTTAAACCTGGTGGTACATAGAGTAACTGCGAGACTTTAAAAGATTGAAGTCCAGAAGGCGCCACAACGTTACGTTTTCTACATTGTTACTTTTCTTTTCATTGACGTCAGCACCTACAAATTATTGCATTGAACACAAGCAAGATAGATATGATGGTGAAGTTGCCGCAGTATCGCCAGCTTACAAGCAGCTGCAGCCTCTCAAATTAGTGTTTGTTGCTGCTATACGTAATACAATACGCTATGAGAAGGAAGCGAGGTGGGAAATGCAGTGTCTGAACATCTGTTCTGCTACAAATAAAATGAACCTCCTTGCTACGACAGGCCATAACTGGCAAGCATATCCGCTCGAATCTACGCGCCATCTTGCAGTAATTTTATGATGGAACCAAATATTACTTACTTAGAAACTTAAGACCTGACAATAAATATGAAACTCAGTCAGCTTCATTTATCCACAACATTCATGGACATTCCTCCGTATGGAAGTTTTTAATCTTCCATCTTATTCTCTGTATGTAATGTGACTTTTTTCATGAGGTTTCCGTACAAAATTTTCTAAGCAATTGTTTCGTGCCTCACATAGCCACATTTCCAGCCCATAATAGCCTTTAGAATTCAAGATCTTAAACGTAGTATGTGACCTGTATAAATTAAGAAATACCCGCCGTGTTCTATGTGTAATATGTTTTCTTTTGGGTAACTCCCCGGCGTCTGAGTTCTAATAGCCGACGTTTCGGAACACTGTATCTGTTCCATATTCATCTGCCTATGAAGATGGAACCGATACAGTGTTTCGAAACGTCGGCTATTAGAGCTTAGACGCCGGGGAATTACCCCAAAAGAAAACATATTACATAAGAAATAACCCTTTACGTAATGAAGTAAAGTAAAGTGCACCCTTGTACATGCACTGAGGCTCTATACAGGCCGTACGGCCCATAAGGGGAGTAGAGGTATAGCTCTACTCCTTCTTGACCACGCCACTAGAAGGGGTGAGGAGTCAGCGTCACACCCCGGCCTATCTTTATCCCCTGCAAAGACCCGGTACCCATTGTACAGGAGACTGGGTGGGCCCGAGGGCCGGTCTGGACAGGTGCGGAAAATATCGTCCCCACCGTGACTCGGTCCCCGGACCGTACAGCCCGTAGCCAGTCGCTATACCGACTGAGCTACCCGGCCCATCTTTACGTAATGAAACTACTCTGAAAGGAACTTTTGTTTCTTCGCACCTTGACAAAAATATTTTCTTCAGCAGGCGGTTTTCAAATATTCTTTATTTGACCCTTTGCTTCGCTCTTCATTTTCTTTAGTAATCCTCACCAAAATTTTTGCAAAAAGCTCGAGTATCAGAAGAAGGGATATTCTTCCCGTCAGTAATTTTATGGCTGCTTGCACAATTTTAGTGTCAACTAGGGACAAACGGGGTGCTGCACAAAAAGCTTTTCCTCTGAAAAATTTTCACGTTAAACCCTTTATTGAAAGATGGCTCCCTCGTGCCTGTGTTTTCTTGTGTTATGCAGCGCTCTGCTACGTTGTCTGATCTACAGTCAAAAGTAAGGCAAGCGAAAATTTTACTTCAAAAATAAAATGCCCTACTTCATCAAACAATGAAAAAGAATTTGTGCAGAAAATTCTTATCACGCTCTCCAAATCCTTTAGTCAGCATGGTGAAGCTAGCAGGAAATTTAATTCTTACTACGTAAACCAACAAAACAGACACACTTCTTTATATCATAATCAGGTTTTAATATACATAAATATGCGGTACTTCTTCACACACTCACACCTACAGTCTGCTCCAATTACTGTGCACATACACGTCGCTTAAAATCATATATTGATGAATCTCCGATAGTTGCACGTATTGGGGGTGACAATAAAGTCTAACTATTCTGAGGTGTGTGGAAAGACTAATGGTGAGTAAACACCGAGAACCACCGAGAACAACACGCGCGCGCACACACACACACACACACACACACACACACACACAACAGAAACCTGAGGCCAAAAAACTCCCACCGAGAACAACAACCCCGAAGAGAACCCAGAAGACGTCAAACATACTAACCCACTAACCACGCACCCCCAACCCAATTGAATGCCATAGACAACACAACCTATTATCACGACCCCCCAAACAACCCACCCTAATACCTACGCATAAAACCTACATCGTACCAGTCATTGACCATTAGACTTCCCACTAAATAAACTGCAGCCTGCAGCCCGGACACTACTCCAGCCTAACAGCACCTAACCTCCAACCTACATCAAACCAAGAACGAAACGACCAATGTGGTAATCAACATCATAGTCGCGAGCTCCTGATGATGGGCATAGTAATGTCCGAAACATGTTAAGCCTATAAGAAGTACAATAAAATAATAAGTGGCGTCTAGTTGGTTTTTTATTCTTCGTATATTATAGAAGCTGAGTGAGAGAGTATGAACTGGATTAATCTGGCTCGTCATACATAAAGTGGTGGGCTTCTATGAACACAATAATACAATTTCGCTTCTCATTAAATGAGGATAAATTCTCGACTGCCTGAGAAACTTCTGCTTTTCAAAAAGTGTTTCGTTCCATGGAGATGAACGTATAAAATTTCAAATTCCTTTCTCCTATTGTTTGTCCGATGTCACCACCCTATAGAAATTTACATACAAATCCTCTTTTGCCGACACATCGCTGTTATATGTTACATTGAAATTGAATTATCGAAATTTGCATATTTAAATACATCTATCATTTGATAAACTTTCAGATTTCGACACTGGATGGCTGTAGATTCGTTTTAATCTCCAGCGTTTGCACATCAGCTTGTTGATATTACTGATGACAACAAAATAATAGTATGCGGATTGACCTCTGCGAACAGGAGGTTTATAAACAGTTCCATGAAATTTTGTTGACAGTTTCGGTACATATTTAACCTTTCTTGCAAAGCCATAACAGCAGTTTTTAGGATATAAATCAATACTAAGTTGTCAGCCTCTGACCGGGGAGTCTCCGGTTCGATTCGGGGGCTGTCCTTGTGTGATTTGTAGAGAACAAAGACACACTTGAATAGATTTTTCTCATAGTACTTTGGCTTTTCCCCTGTCATTGTCAGTCCAACAATGCCCCATAATTTTACTTCATTCATCCAATACCGACGCTCTTTTTGTCAGTACTGAAGGCTCCGTAATATAGAAACTTAGTAACTCCAAGGAGTAGAGTCCTTCTTGGAAGGCAAACAGGTTCTTAGCTAGTAAAAAAATTTTCCGCACTTTGTGTAACCCTAAGATTTCTTATCGCATTCACAATGGCCCGTTACCTGTAACTATCCTAATATAGATCAATCCAGTCCATGGCCCCATTCCACTTCTTGAAGATCCATTTTAATATTATTCTCCCATCTACTCCTAGAGCTATCTAATGGCCTCCACCCCTCACGTTTCCTTACCAAAACCCTGTATTAGCTCTCCTCTCCCCCGTACGTTTACATCCCCCGCCCATCTTATTCCTCTTCATTCGATAACCCGACTATGTGGGAATTCAGTACGCGAATGTTACTGGTATCGCTATAAATTTCGTCGATATACTTCAGTTGTTCAGAGTCTCAGACTAATTCACTTCTAGCAGAGAAAACTAAATTGGTGACTCCCCAGTTTTTAACCTGAGGAATGAAACTGATTCCATTTTCGAAGCTGTATATATACTGGGCGAAAAACAAATTTCAATAATCCCGAAATTTTTATTAGAAATATGTGGCTTGTGCAATTATTACCAGCCACTACATCTGCCATAATGATCAGGGTTTCCTTTGTTAAGGAAAGAAGTTTCTGAGATCATGGCTTGGAACAGGCTACGACCGCATTATCTCCAGTCATCTTACCACACATAAGGCTGCCCTGTATTTGCCAAAGCATCATTAATCGCATTTGAGGAATCCGACAAACAGTTTCCGCTCTACGATGCCTTATAATCTACGCACAGCATGTATACTTAACTACTTTCTATGGTCTCTAAGCTCATTAAACATGTAGGTTTCTCTTTTAGAAAAACCAATCACGCTTTTTACTTCCATGCTTTTATTCTGTGTTTAGAGATCACAAACTTTTGCTTCACACTTTGACCTTTCCATTAAACTACCAACTGGGTAAAAAATGTTATTTTCGAGTTTGTAGACTTTCCTCCCACCAGTATTCAAGTCAGAAATATATTGGAAAATATTTACAGAGCAGAAAGAAATAGAAAATATAGATAAGCTTTCAATTCTGAAAGAAATAAATTTTTCTTCAATTTTGATGGGTACTGAAAACATGGCACTTGAAGCGCACAATAAAATATTATCTACTTACCACATAGGGAGGTAATGGAGCTGCTCTCTTCATGGACAAATTTCCGCGTTACTGCCTCTTCCATAATTTGTTTCACCTGTAAAGCAATTACGATTATATTTTGTAACGTGTCCTAAAAGCAATCTACAGTAATGACATAATATTAAATGAATGCACGCAATATGTGTAAAATTCATACAAATCAGTAATTAGAGTTCGAAAAGAAAAGATTATTTTTAGGTCTACTTGTAAAAAAAATAAAATAAAATTAAAATATAGCTTAACAGTGGGGGGGGGGGGGTTCAGAATATGGCAGGATTGCAGGGGCTTATTTTAATGGCGGATTACTGCAAGCACGTTAATAAAAGTCCAAGTAGCATAAAACGATGGAAACTTTACGTCAGGTGAGCGATAATCAATGACCCAGGAAAACATGTGCCTCGTAGATTTATTTAGGATATAGTGGGAGACCTGTTAAAGAACTTGAAATGGACAGGAGGATCGAGTGTATCCCAAAGCAGAATATTTTTTTTAGATCTATTATATACATGTGTCCCAAGCCGGTACAGCGTGTCAAAACTTTGACACTTTACAAGTGTAGCACAAATCAGTATATCCTTTCGAAACTATGACGCATTGTAAACTTAAACATATATGATAACATCTTTTCGAAATTATGCCACATAAAAAATGTAGCACAAACTATAACAAACATTCTATGGCCGGAAAATTACAAATCGAACAAAAGTCCAAATAGTTTTTCCAAGGCATGACACGTTACAAACGCAGAACAAGTCAATACACATTTTCGAAAGTCGTAAAATTTTATATCTACCACAAATCAGAACACTTTTTCAAAAGCACGTCATGTTACAAATGCAACATATATATATATATATATATATATAATCATCCTTCAAAAGTCGAAAATTTACAAATCTACTAGTCAGAATATTCTTTCGAAAGCTCTACAAATTTAGCCAATTTTATACCTGAGATTTCTTGGAAAAATTCTGTCATGCTATACATAAAACATAACTCAATTCCATAATAATCTTTCGGCGCGTGAGAGTTAGGACTGATCAGCATATTCCATGTTGTAACGGGGCCCAAATTTTTCTTGCCGTATCCACAAGAACATGCAAATGAACAATTTTTTGGCGAGTTCGAATAATTTCTTGTCCTTACTGTTCATTTTTAGTAGCTAAATTGTCAAATGTACTCCGACCCATGTCTAGATCTCTTTAGAGAAATAACGCCTGAGATTTGCCAACCAAAACTTCGTTTGCATTTATTCCCACCTAGGTCGTCCTACCTGTTTAGTCTATCCGAATAAGGTTATTAATGCAATTCGTTTTTATGCAAATTTATCCGTACTTCTCTTACTTCCTCTCCCGTTTGTCAGCCGTCTCTGCTCAGGCGCACGCAATATACACGTACGTAGTATCTCTTCCCTTAGTATGAGAAACAAAATTCGAGGTCTATTTAATCTACTATGCGTAAATGTAAGCTTATTATCTTTATCGTTTATTTTTAAAACGGAGGGAGTAAGATATGTAGAAATGTAGAACAAGCACATTTATAACCAAATTAACATAACTTACTTTGCAAGCAGGCACTTCCATATTATTTTAACAGTCTTCCCTTCAACCACATTATGAAGATTTCTTTACACGACTTACAGTTCGGAATTATCTATGAGCAAACGAAATATGACTTCTATTACAGTGGAAATTCCAATCAGGGCTGCCAAGTTTCTTAAAACATCTGAATTAATTTCCCCTTTCTTAAACAAATCAAATCTCTGAAGTATCACAACTGTACAAAATTCAAATTGCTCGTTCTTCATGTTGAATAATGGCATAATAGACGCCAGTTAATTCACATATAAAAATAAAGGATCTCCCTTTACTTGCCAAGCAGGCCACAGGAGAGCTAGCAGTATAAAAGTAAAGGTAAAGGTTAGTATTATACTTGAACAGGCCATTAAGGCCCGGAGGGGGGAGTAGAGTTATACCTTTACTTTTTCCTTAGACTCGGCTCTAGGTAGGAGTGGTGTTTAGGGCACGCACCGGTCACTCTACTCCCGGGAGCATACGCGGTAGCTATTTTACGGTAGGATGGTTATGCCCCAAGGCAGGTCGAAAAGGATGCGGAAAAACTCGCCCCTACAGGGATTCGGGCCTTGGACCTTCCAGCCCGTCGCGTGTCGCTATACCGACTATGCTATCCCGACCCACCAGGTACAGGTATGGCTCTACGCATACTCGGTCCAGAAGCTATTATCGTGTGAATGAACAGCGACAAACCCCGGGCGCTTTTCCCCTGTAAAAAAAGCCAGGTAGGCCTACTGTTTTACAGGATGATGGGTGGACCTCGGGGCCGGTCTGGATGGATCCGTAAAATTTCTCCCATTTGTGGTTCGAATCCCGGACTGTGCAGCCCGTAACTAGTGGCTATACGGACTAAGCTGTGGCGGTTAATTCATGTATGCAGGGTGAAAAGGAATTCTTGTGCAGGGTTGTCGTAGTGAGATTTCTTGTTAAAAATTCAAGTCGAAAGTTTTATACAACTTGTGTAGTGAGGAATTTAGTTTTCGAGATACACGTCAGCGTCGAACTGCGCCAGTTATTTCGCGATCAAGCCATAGGAACCTCGTAGGTGTGCGTACAGCAGATGTAGCGTTCTTCTGGAAGCATGTGCTTCCGGCGAGTATTACGGATCCCACTGGTCATAAGGAAGAAGGTACTTTGGAGACAGTTACAGTTTTTATGCCATATTTTGTTCCCCCCCCCCGCCTCATGTTTCACAGCTTCAATTACGTTATATTCATTTACTGTTGTCCGCAGAGTCCGTGGACGACCTACAATTACCAGCACCGTACATGTGACACTATGATCGTCGAAACGTTAGGTATGAATGACGTCGAACAGGATAAGGTAACACTATTCTTAGGCAGCGTTACCAGCTCGACTATTACGGGCACGGACGATTAGGAGCACGTCGCGCCATTCGCGGTGTGTACTGCATGATCATTCGATCGGGCACCGTGTGTGGTGAGTGCAGCAACAACGCACTCGATAAGAATCACCAGCAACACAGCTGAGACGCGTGTTGCGTCATTTGACGGTGTAGATTAGAAGTTTCAGGACATAGGTTATATAATATTTTCGAACTAGTTTATTAAAAAGAAGTCGCAACACAGAAGGCTTTTGCTCTAATTTCATTTCGTGCAGTTTTTGTGAAGATGCCTTCGGCATCTGAGTCTATAAAAATCTGAGTGATAGTTGTCAGAAGATACTGAGGTAAATCGCGAAAGTCGTCGCTAAGACTTTTCAGTCTTCGTACTGCGATTTCAAACTGGGACCACCTGAACACGACTCATGAATGTTACCAACTCGTCTGCGACTTTCTGTCCGATGAGTTAAAAAGAAAATATATGATAAAGTTGTCTTTTTTCTACTATGAGTTTAAGGAAAATTGCTCCCAGTAACATGCAATGAAGGCAGAAAAAGTAGTTAAATGTAAATCTAGTCATTCTTAACTCCGCCGCTACAGTGTGGTGAGTGGCCAAAGCCACGCCCTGACATCTTTATCCCCGGTAATGAGCTACAATATCCACTGTGCAAGGGTCTGTTTGTGAAACCCGGGGACTGTTTGGATGGGCGTGGAGACGAGAGAAACTCTTGCCCCCACCGGAGTTTGAATTCTGAACCTATTATCTTGTAGGGAGTCGCTATACCGACTATACCATACCGGCCCCTTCTACTAGTATCGTAAAAATACTTAAATCGAAAGATCTTTTACGAGCGGAAGTGTGTTTGAGACTGGGAAAATGTACTGGCTTAAGTTAAGGCTTTCGGGGTAAAAAAACATTTGAAAGACAGTCGGACAGAAGACGATGTATAAACAAATATTATGACTTTCATGAAAATATTCCTGTAAAATACTTGTAAACTGTGAGATACGGTGAGGACATATATTCAGCAGCGGGCTTTTATCTTAGCAGTTTCGTAAACTCAGGCTGCCTTATCCTAAAGAAGACTGGAATAGTTCGTTCAACTTGGACGATAACCGACATGTGAAATGGGTGGTGGTACAGTCTACAGTCTACAGTCAGGTGGAGTATACAGAGCTTTCCAGGCTCTTCTTCTTGCGTACCTACCACTGTCACAATACAAATGTACATGTACAACTGTCACAATACAAATGTGCATGTACTGCTGTCACAATACAAATGTACATGTTCAACTGTCACAATACAAATGTACATGAACCTCTGTCACAATACAAATGTTCATGTACCGCTGTCACAATACAAATGTATATGTACCGCTGTCACAATACAAATGTACATGGACCGCTGTCACAATACAAATGTCCATGTACCGCTGTCACAATACAAATGTACTTGTACCACTGTCACAATACAAATATACATGTACCACTCTCACAATACAAATGTACATGTACCGCAGTCACAATACAAATGTACATGTACCGCTGTCACAATACAAATGTACATGTACCACTGTCACAATACAAATGTACATGTACCGCTGTCACAATAAAAATGCACATGTACCTCTGTCACAATACAAATGTACATGTACAACTGTCACAATACAAATGTGCATGTACTGCTGTCACAATACAAATGTACATTTACCGCTGTCACAATACAAATGTACATGTACCGCTGTCACAATACAAATGTACATGTACCGCTGTCACAAAACAAATATACATGTACAACTGTCAC
>Ga0123354_10015928_pt1 | contig 11775 bp, 4 predicted proteins | sample TergutLab28metaG_2_FD_97872 | JGI IMG/M metagenome (GOLD analysis project Ga0123354, IMG submission 97872) | Labiotermes labralis P4 segment gut microbial communities from Petit-Saut dam, French Guiana - Lab288 P4 | ecosystem: Host-associated > Arthropoda: Insects > Digestive system > Gut ... | reverse complement strand
CAACAATACACACAAATCAACTAACAACAATACGCACAAGACAACTAACAACAATACACACAAGACAATTAACAACAATACACACAAATCAACTAACAACAATACACACAAGACAACTAACAATAATACACACAAGACAATTAACAACAATACACACAAATCAACTAACAACAATACACACAACACAACTAACAATAATACACACAAGACAACTTAAAACTAGCAAAAATACGCGCGAGAAAAATTAGAATTTTACAACTTGTACAAAAATAAAGACACCCAAGCAAGACAGTACTGTGTACAGTTTATTGTAATTGTTTTTTCCCCCAATCATTAATTCACTCACGCTTTCACCCCAGTCCTTCACTTCTCATCACTTACTACTCCTACAAACCTTTTCCATAAAGACTCGTCCCGTCCCCCCCTTCCCTATACTGCACTTCACTTCGCCTCATTCCATTTTACTTTGCTTCGTTCACTTCACTTCACTTTATTGCACTTCGCTACCCTCCACGTTAGATAACTTTTCACTTCACTTTAGACTTTTCACTTCACTAGACACAGCTTCTCTATAATTTTCGATGATTTCCAGCACATTTTACTTCTTTTTAATTCAACTCAATTATCACTTTCCTTACACTGTAGGATTAAATTACACAGTCAATAAATAAATTACAAAATGAAACACTCGATGTATAATAAATGTACCGGTCTACCAAACTACACGCAGTAGTCTCTCAGAAGTATCTGGACCTACGAATCACCACTGTGCTAATCTCCAATCCTATTCATATCTACGCAATTAAAGAAGTCTCCTCAATAAGGCAACGTCGAAGTAAATCGGTCCGTTTGTTCATTAAAATTCCCGCAGTTAGCAGACGCACAGCTTCGCTCACTCTTAACGTCGGTACCAGACATCAGTCTCACGTCCTGGCCGCGTTACCTCTGGAGAAACAGATCCCTGTACCCGTCAGACAAGACGGCGAACCGGTACAGAAATTGTGGAGAAACGACGATTCGTTTGACGCGACTCAAGACATGTAAACCAGCTCCCAGTTCATTAAGCCAGTGTCTCAGGCGGTCTCTTGACTGATTCATTATGATCCGTAACAACCCAATAGCCAATCAATATAATATTCACAGGACAGACCATGTCCGTATAGAGTAACATTGAGGCCCGTTCGTTCAAGTATCGCTGCAGTAAGAAAAAATATAATATTACATATTCTAAGTGTGTTTCTGTAGCCTTAGGCAACCAGCATGCAATGCGCATGCGCAATCTGTGGTCCGTTCGGCTGTTCCATATTTTTCCACATTATCTCACACAGGGCAACATCTTCAACAAGCTTTTGAATATGTATAAAATATATTTTTGATATTCTATACAAATTTTGTCCTAAATATCTCTCGTTATAATAACAGAGCGAGATATGATCAAAACCGTATATTGTTGTTCTTCTTGCAAAAATGACCGCAATCCTTGTCCGATTTAAAGAAACTTGAATTTTGTCGAGAGATTTTCAAACAATATTCACGTACAAAATTTCATGAAAATCCGCCCATTTGTGGCCGATTTTTTTCCACGCAAACAGACGGACAGACATGGCCAAGTCAATAGTAGCTTTTCGTAATTTTGCAAAACGGGCCTCAAAATGGTGCAACAAATGTGCCATGATCATGTTCAAATACGTATAAAAGTTTCGCAATTCGTTTTTCACCTTAAAAGACCTACAGCTCTGGAAGGTGCAGCGCGCCGTTACTTCCAGTTCTCAGCTGCGAAGTGCTTAATTAGAAAACTTTTTGCACGCAGATTACCGTGCTTTAAACCAGAAACAAGCAATACGTTACAGCAACTACCTGCATACTAACTTATATCCAATCGCACCGCGAGCTGAGAGAATTGGTCATTCCAGAGGGTGAAGTTTTCAAAAGGCCTAGAAACCTAATATCTAAAGCAGAGAACTGGAAGCCCTTCAAACTATCGGAAGAAGCTTAAGTTTAATTACAATCCGGTACCGAGTGTATAAATAAGGACTTTGTTGAAATGGAGGAAATGGCGTTCGCCACAACGGTGTATATGAGAGTATCCAATGATTTGAGAACCATGCTGCCACTTGTTTGCTTCGCTCGTTAGCAATCAGTGAAGTATAAAGATATATTAAATGTCTTTGTACGGCATTCTGGAACTGAAATGATCCATTGTCAGTTAACCTTTTGGTGCCGGAATTATTTTTTTAATTTTAGCACACCCTGTATATAAAATGTGAATAATACAGGAACCAAAAACGTTAGAATTATGAAACAAACTGCATTTTGAAGAGAAAAAAAAGGATAGTATATACCATGTTTAAAATATTCGGTACATGTATTTGTTGAATAAATATATAAAATGCAACTTTAGAGGTCAGCGGTGCGGTACGACCACTATAGTTGACATTAGGCGTCAAAGGGTTAATAGAGAGACTAAGATAAGGACTGGGCGACAAGGAAATTGTGATCGACTCCCAGCGGAGATCTGTAGCAGTGTCCATACTGGATAAGTTTTTCTTCCCGCCCGTCTACAGCTGACGGTTGACTCGCACTGACCATTTACCTGCATTTACCACCGAAGTTAAGAATTCGTATAGCGATAATTCCACTCCAGTATATTTGTTCAAAGCGTTGTGCTTATTTCCGCAAGAGATAAAATCTTAACTTTGCTTTGTTAAGCACTAAATTTTACATTTAATTTGCATGTCTTTGCAAGAAGGGGCGCTCACAACAAGGCGAAGAAAAATGTGGTTTTCAGCCAGAAACTAACATGCAAATTAGGAAAAATGGATTCCCCATACGTATGTGGATTATGTATATCTATATTTCTTCAAGTTTTTTGAACTTTTGGCGCCGGAATTATTTTTTTTAAATTTTAGCACACCCTGTATATAAAATGTGAATAATACAGGAACCAAATACTTTAGAATTATGAAACAAACTGCATTTTGAAGAGAAAAAGACGGAGAGTATAAAATATGTTTAAAATATTCAGTACCTATATTTGTTGAATAAATATATAAAATGCAACTTTGGAGGTTAGCGGTGCGGTAGGTCAAATATAGTTGACGTTAGGCGTCTAAAGGTTAATACTCAGGAGCGGAAATTCAAATTTTGAAAACTGCAGAACTTCCTAAAATTTTAGGACGAAGATTTAAAAATAAAATATCATCTACTAAATGGATAATGCTACTTAGGTTACGCATCGTCGTTTATTGCTGAGAAATAAAGGAACGGAATAAACACTCTCTTTTCGAGACTATAAATTTCTGCCTTAAACATTCCATAATTAAGACTTGAAATACTTCTGCATTTCTGTCCAATGATGAGTCGAGTCGGAGTTCAGTTGCGGACTTCACGCAGTAACTTCACGCAGTAACTCTTTGTCTCTATTCATCTCATTTTGCTTTACCATTTATAACTTTGTGGGATCTCCTTTCTTATTGAAAATCACGTGCTCTGAATTTGGTTACACATAAGTATTTAACTCCCATCTGTTTCTAGATCTACGATAGCTTGCTTTCTTGAGCATACTTAGTCATTTAAAGCTGAGTGGTAAACATTTGTACCAATTCCTGGAACATTTAAAGAACTCCGTATTTCTTTTCCACACAGTTCATTTACAAGGACGAGTTTTATTCTCAAATTCAAAATTGATCTCTTCCTTGAACGTTAAATGGCTGGCGAATTTAATGGACACAAACTTACGTTCTCTGTGAAAGACTAACTGAAATTTTATACACGTTTAGATAAATGACAGTCTGTGAAATGGTAAAATGGGTCGCCAGACTGTTCTATTAGTATAAACTGTTTAACTATGCTGAAGGCCTGCCGATAATGGCTGACATGAATTATTAAAGCCTCGTGTAGTTTGAGTCCTCCTGGAAACGTTATAGACGTAGGAAATCTGTTTAACATATGAATAAATAATCACTGAAGGAATTTCGTTGCTATGCTCTATGTAAATGACGAACGAACATGGCTGCACACAGTGCGAGATCATGTTCATTGCATTAATATAAACCAACCGCTAACTACAGAATTCTTAGTAAGGAGCATTACCATATATTCAGTTATTACGGGCTTATCTTTGATAATAAAAATCAGGAACATGCTTAACTCAGCATTCTGTGCATATGAAAGAAAATATAAAGAGAGTCACAACTTGAAGAAGGATAGATAAAACAACCAAATGAGAAGAGGAATACACTAAGAGAAATTACCTGGTACAAAATTACGTTTGGGCAAGAATTATATCTCCGGGGATATTTCTGTCTTGTTTCAGGCACTGATCTTTCTTCTGTCCCCTTCTGTAATATTGGCTGCATAAACAAATATTAGATGGGAATTTTCAACAACACGTGGCCTCGGTTGAAACTTACTCAAATAACGTAATGGGAGTCTCTTAAATTATGCAACAAATATCTTTCCTTATGAAAATATCATGCAGACAGGCAGAGAGATAGGGGAGTGCGTGAGTGGTGAGAAACGGCTCTGGTAATTCTATATTCTCTGCGCTACCACTACCCAAAAACAGCCACTGTTGTCGACTCCAGTTGAAATGTGATGACACACGGTGACGCACGGGAGGGGAAGTAAAGGGGAAACTGGCGAATGCAGTAGGTAGCCAGTACACTTCACACTACCTCGGAACATGATGTATCCAGCATTACTACCGCTGATGCGCACACCTCGGTTGCCAGTAGTCGACTGAACTGACGCACCCTCGCCGATTTAAATGGACTCGTCCGTTTCGCCGAAAGACGAAATCTGATTTTTGCGCGTGTGCCATCACATTTCAACTGGCAACTAAATAGAAGACTGCAAAACTTGACAGTACTGCCCCTCGTTAGACACAAGTACCATTCATATCGCTTTATCGCGTTGAGGTAAGGAAGGGAAGGACAGGCGTCGATGCAGAACTTTGTTGAGGGAAATTCTTCATGAACATCTCACTCGAATAAGGAGAATTTGCAGGAATTACCATCAAAATGACCTTGGACTGAGACGACTCTTTAGACACACAGATTACAAATATGGAAACGGATTAAGCTGGCACAAATTTCATCCAATGGCTACGACAGGCACATAGACTCCTGAATTTCTCCTACCATTGCATTATTTAGGCCTTATATTAACCATTTAAACGCTGAGTTAAATCTCATCTGCCATTTGCTGGCATTATTAGGAGCTCACCATGTACTCCACGTTAGCAGGATAAGGGTTAAGATACACTATCCTTTATCAATTTAAATTTTATAATTAGAGCTACCAAACCTAAGGCTTATTTGAGATCTGCGCTCTTCTGGAATCTTACGCAGCGTAGGTTGGTAATTTGTTTCGGGACAATTTATCGGTCCCCATATTCAAGGATTAAATCAAATACATAACATATGTATTCACTCTGTCAGATCTCACAAGTTTACAATAATTAATGCAATAGAAAATTGTATAAAATTGTAGAAAACCGTTGTGAAATAGCGTTAGTTAAAGTGAATATATTTGCAATATATTTTAAACCCCTAGTTTCAAATTCTTGTACCGGTGGACGATAACAACCTAACGCTAATACTAATTTACTGAAGTATATCCCGTTTCAGCTTTGGAACATTCAAGAACGAAGCGTTTACCTTCCGTCGAACACAACCAGATTTTACAGATTTAAAGAATTTTACATTGCCATAATATCTCAGTCGATATGGCGACTGGCTACGGGATGGACGGTCCGGGGATCGAAGTCCGGTGGGGGTGATATTTTCCGCACCCGTCCAGACCGGCAACGGGGTCCCACCCAGCCTCCTACACAATGATTACCGGGTGTTTCTCGGGGATAGAGCGGACGGGGCGTGGCGTTGACGAGGTTAAAGAAAGCGTAGAGCTATACCTCCACTCCCCCTCTGGGCCTTCGTGGCCTGTTCTAGGGTGAACTTTACCTTTGAACTTTAACCCTTTGACGCCTAATGTCAACTATAGTGGTCGTACCGCACCGCTAACCTCTAAAGTTGCATTTTACATATTTATTCAACAAACGTAGATACTGAATATGTTAAACATGGTATAAAATCTACGCTTTTTTCTCTTCAAAATGCAGTTTGTTTCATAATTCTAACGTATTTGATTCCTGTATTCACATTTTATATACAGGGTGTGCTAAAATTAAAAGAAATAATTCCGGCGCCAAAATGTTAATAATCACTATAAATTTGTGGGATGCCAAAGAGTGAAGACACGTGTATTGCATTTTACTCTACGTTCAAACAACTCTTTACCCATACCTTGTGGCGAAAATAGTGGCTATCTCCACTCACTCCTGCGCAGGTTTTCTCGACGAGATGGTGTTTCAAACACAGACAGCTTCACCTATCTACTTACATGATATGTTCCCAATACCATGTACTTTAGATTCCCATATTCTGCGTATTCCATGTAAGATAGTACTTGAAGGTACAGACCATAAAATCCACTTTCGGTCCTCTTTGTTCCTGCATCGACAGACTCTTCTATTTTACAGCTGAATTCAAGGTGTATAGAAAATACTCTTGATGGAAGTACTGTTAATGTCGGATCTGTTGGCGAGGGATTTCAACAGTCGAATTGTTCGCCTTTCAGCTCTCTATACAATACTGGGCAGCCCAAACACACTTCACAAAATGAAGAAGCATAATACACGCGCGCGGAAATTGTAGAGTGACATTATTACCAGCAGAGAGACAGAGAGGCCAGTCTTTTTGAGGCCTCTTTTACTCTTGCACATGAAAGGCGTGTACACGATTATTTGGAAGATGCCTGGGGTGAGAAAAACGAATTCGCATGGACTTTGCTGTTCATTTATATAGTTATTTCGCCTGTAGCATTTCCTGTACTTAATACCTGGCGAATTCTTTCATTACACGTAATTGGTGAATTTTATATTTCGGATTCCTCGCAGCTATCGTCCAGTCTGGTCATTTAAATGACTTTACATATATTCGTACATTCTGACACAAAACGATGTGCATGAGAAACCGACACACGGTCCCGCGTTTGGGCCAGATTCCAAAATTAATGAGGTACTAACAGACCTTTTTTTTTTTTACCGGAGGGTCACGGTTCTTGGAAAAGTGTTAGCGGGAATTCTTCTTGTTTTGGGACTGCTTCGCCCATAACATCAAGGTTGTGCGATCTTCCGCAACGTTAGGAAGTATCTACGTAACGACACATTTCCAGGAGATACGAATCCTCAACATGAACCTCAGTTTTAAGCCGCGTCAGGTGACTGAACGGCCAGCAAAACGACGTTTCTAGAACCATCTGCGTTCTACAATAAAATGGTTTATTCCATTCTACCACAACCATAATATATTAGTTTCTTGGTTACATATTTCGGTTTTTACAAAACCATCTTCAGGCCAATGTTAACCACAGGGAGGTACATTTATTGTGTACATACATTATGGGATCCAACAGTGTTTACACAAAATCGTAACAATCATAATGATTTTCCTTTTAAAAATGTAAGTGTAATATATATATAATAGGGCATATGTTATTATTAATAAACACTATGGGATACCATAATGTATGCACACACTGAATGTACAGGGTGAGTCTCTCGCTAGAGGGCCCAAACTATTGTCTATGTATACAGTCGAACAGCGCGGTTTTCTCTTTCGTAAATACTGGCAAACAGGTTCATTTAAAGCATGCCAGATGGCATTTCGAACGGAATTTGATGAAAGACGTGCACCATCGATGTGTTGCATCCAGAAATTGGTTAAAAAGTTAGAGACAAGGGAAAGCCGATCTAACGCCTGCCGACTTCTGTCTTTGGGGGCCTATTGAAGGGCAAAGTGTACAAAAATACACCCCACACAATTGAACAACTCAAAGACGCTATACGCCAAGAGATTCAAGCCGTCAACGTCGACACTTTGTGAAAAGTATTCCAGAATTTGGAGAAACGCTTTCCAGTGTGCTTGGATGTGAAAGGAGACCAGTTTCAGCATCGATTATGTGCAGGTCCTGTTTTGCATCGTTCCCGGTATGTGTATATAAATTTTAAAGTTATTATCCCAATAACATAATTTTGTATAGACAATGGTTTCGGGCCTCTAGCGAGAGACTCTCCCTGTACCTCCCTGTGGTCAACATTGGCTGAAGACGGTGTTGTAAAAACCAAAACACGTTACCAAGAGAGTAATGTATTATGGTTGTGTTCAGACGGAATATACCATTTTATTGAATACCAGATATACATCGGGATGTCTCCCAGTAAAAGACAAATTTTAGCTCGTCTGTGTTCTGGTCAACGGAGCAAATTGGATATCGCGGTCCGGCGACCAGCACCGAGACGGTCCTCGAAAACTTCGCTATACCCGCCAATCAAGCACCTGACTCGGCTCCGAGCCCAGGAAATGTTTTTTTTTTAAATTCAGTTTTCGTGGAATCTTCATGTCAAATATCCTGACGACACAAACGGTAACAAACTAACAAACTAGCAGTAAGAATGTGAATGTGGAATAAAACAAAGGCCAGTACGTAATTCATGGCAAGTTAACTTTCATACAAATTGAACAGTAGCCCTATGTCTAAGGTTTGAGTTTAAGTTACAGAATTCCATAATTTATTTCATTAATTTATGGTGTGTCATACAGGTTTTTGGTTGGGAAACCTGAAGGAAAGAGACCACTTGGGAGACTCAGGCGTAGATGGGAGGATAATATTAAGATGGATCTTCAGGAAGTGGGATGTGGGAACATGGATTGGATCGAGCTGGCTCAGGATAGAGACAGGTGGCGGACACTTGCGACTGTGGTAATGAACTTTCGGGTTCCATAAAATGCGAAGAATTTCTTCAATAGCGGAAAACCTCTTGGCTTCTCAAGAAGTACTCTGCTACGTGGGGTAAGTGAATAAGTGAGTAAGTACGTAAGTAAGTAATTAAGTAAGTACGTAAGTAACTATGTAAGTAAGTTCGTAAGTAAGTGAGGAATTAAATAATTAAATACGTAAGTAATTAAATAAGTACGTGAGTAAGTGAGGAAGTAAGTAATTAGGTAAGTACGTAAGTAAGTAACTATGTAAGTAAGTACGTAAGTAAGTAAGTGAGGAAGTAAGTGATTAAGTACGTAAGTAATTAAGTAAGTACGTATTTAAGTACGTAAGTGAGGAAGTAAGTAATTAAGTACGTAAATAATTAAGTAAGTAAGTAAGCAATAAGTAACTATGTAAGTAAGTACGTAAGTGAGTAAGTAAGTGAGAAAGTAAGTAATTAAGTACGTAAGTAAGTAATTAAGTAATTATGTAAGTAAGTAAGGAAGTACGTAAGTAAGTACGTGAGGAAGTAAGGAAGTAAGTAATTAAGTGGGTACGTAAGTAAATAATTAAGTAAGTACATAAGCACTTAAGTAACTACGTAAGTAAGTACGTAAGTGAGTAAGTAAGGAAATAAGTAAGGAAGTAAGTATAGTTTTTCATCTCACGGAACCAAGAAAATCAAGGCAGTTCATTACCGTCTAGACGACATGGCAAGTGTCTTAAAGTGTTTTAATACGGAGATCCCAACCAGTCTGAGGCATAGGCCAGTGACCGGAATTTGCATTTTAATAGACCCTCCTGGTTACACGATTAAATTTTCCTTCTATTACATTTTATTTCCCTCACGAAATATAACTAATGGTCTAAGACTGCAACAGGAAACATGACATTCTAAATTTGCATAAACATTTTCTTTGTTATACAATTTTTTGAAGAGAAAATTACAAAAATGTAGAATCCTTAAATAAATTTCACATCATTTAAATATTATTCGGTCTCAAGAGTACATTTTATAAGGTGCCAGAAAGTGAAGCTGAATGAAAGATGTGAATAGAGCTCCTAGCTATTAAAAGGTACAATTCTACAAGACATAAATCTGGGGCACTACACCGAATATTACTTCAGAACAACCCATGACACAGTAAAATCTATTGACCTCAAAGTAAGACAAAAACCAATTCAATTACAATCCGTCAGGGTCGTGCACAATAAAGGATATGCAAAGAACTGACCTTAGTATAAATTTATCTCAGTAATTAACCATCTTGATGCACAAAATTTTGTTTTACAATAAGTTTATTTCATGCCTCTACATTTTTCGAACACATGTGCTCATCATCAGGAGGTCAAAATTGTATTATAATGTATTATATATTATGTAATATATAAAAAATATATAATATAAATGATATATGTAATATATAATATATATTATATAGTACATAATATATTATAATAAAATTTAATTTTTACCTCCTGATGATGAGCACATGTGCTCAAAACATGTGGAGGCATGAAATAAACTTTTCGTAAAGCAAAATTTTGTGCAAAATTTTGGTTAATTACTCAGATAAATATATGTGTATATAACATATATCTTATATATTACATAAAATACATTATATATTACATAACATATAATGTATTAAAATACAATTTTGACCTGCTGAGGATGAGCATGGTGCTCGAAACATGTAGAGGCATGAAATAAAACTTATTGCAAAACAAAATTTTGTGCATCAAGTTGGTTAAATACTGAGATAAATATACTGAGATGCAGCACGGTCAGCAAAACGTCAAAGCTTATTATAAATGTCCCGGCGTATAGATATGTTATCTCCTGTCTATAAAACGTTAAATTTCCACTTCCAGACTCCAAAGCTGTCACCGAAACTGTACATTTATGTCATTCAATATCACTCCGGAGGGACCAGAAACTGGACAGAAAGAGAATATCCAAGCGAAATCTGTACTTACTCTAACAGGCACCGTTAAACTTACGACTTTAGCCGAACTTGCAGTAAATCCGTTTATAACTTTCTTGTTTTACTCGTAGCTAGCTATACATGATTTATTTAATGATGCTGTCCGTAGCTCAAGATTATATGTCGTCAGGTTGTTGGGGGATAAATAATTAATGAATTGTAAATTTCAGGAAAGTAAGATGGGCTCCCGCAGTTGGACTGGGCTGACTGAAAAAAAAAGACGACATATTAGTCAAACCGGATATCCGGTTGAATTTTGATACAACGATAGACACATCTGCCCGAATGTCAGTCCTTTGGACATGAAAGTTTTTGAATATGTCTTATAACACGACGGTTAGAGTATGCGCCAGGTGCTTATGGATTAACCTTTAGACGTCTAACGTCAACTATAGTGGTCGTACCGCACCGCTAACCTCTAAAGTTACATTTTATATATTTATTCAACAAATATAGGTACTGAACATTTTAAACATGGTATATATTCTCCGTTTTTTTCTCTTCAAAATGCAGTTCGTTTCATAATTCTAACGTATTTGGTTTCTGTATTATTCACATTTTATATACAGGGTGTACTAAAATTAAAAAAAATAATTCCGGCGCCAAAAGGTTAAGAAACTCTTTTTCTGTCCACGCAATGTGATAATATGATTCGTATAACTCTGTTCACCATCTATTGCCACTTCCCACAGCACAATTAATTGTATGAATTCTGTGTGTAATTTTATTTCCTGCAACTTAGGAACGCTATATTCTACCATCTTTCCACATACCAATCCGAGTTTTAAGGAACCAACTCTGTATGTCGAATTTTCAATTTTCACAAATTATTACTCAAGAATTGTTTTGTATGGGTGTGAAACTTGGTCGCTGACATTGCGGGAGGAAAGGAAGCTGAGGGTGTTTGAGAACATGGTGTTGAGGAGAATATTTGGACCTAGGAGGGACGAGGTAACCGGGGAAT
>Ga0123354_10015926_pt1 | contig 11775 bp, 5 predicted proteins | sample TergutLab28metaG_2_FD_97872 | JGI IMG/M metagenome (GOLD analysis project Ga0123354, IMG submission 97872) | Labiotermes labralis P4 segment gut microbial communities from Petit-Saut dam, French Guiana - Lab288 P4 | ecosystem: Host-associated > Arthropoda: Insects > Digestive system > Gut ... | reverse complement strand
CACACAGATGTAGCAAAGGAAAAAAATTCTCCTTTGTTTGTTTAAAGATAAAGCAGCAGCAAATTCCCCCCCCCCCCCCCCTCCCAAAGGTTCTGTTATTATGCAGAATGTACATACCAGGTGCCTTGACAATGTCACCATCAACCCTGGCAGCCATACTCAAGGAGTCCTTTCCCCCATCAACTGCTATACCAAGCTCTGACATCACTTTGCACATGGCTGTGCATGCATCATATAAAGCTGCACCTTCTCCAGGTAGCTTAGCTGCCCACATCCAGTTTCCACTGCACTTCACATCCTATAACAAGCAATTTGGATCATACGAATTATCAAAGCTGTACAATGAATGAAGACAAGACACTGAAAGGATGCAGCTCTTGTGTTACAAAAGGAGTCTAAGTTTCAGTCCTAAAACTTATAACAAATCTGTACCAGTTAACCCTTTCCCATTCTTCATACTTCAAAATGAGTATAATCAGAACATCAAAGTTAAAAAAAGGAAAAAAGAAAGAAAGAAAGAAAGAAAGAAGCAAACAAAGAAACAAAAAATGATGAAGGGTGTGGTGGGGACAAATGCTCTGCTATGAGAAAATGTACAGATCTTACCATCTGTTGCTTCTATATCTGAGCTACTAGAAGAGAACAACATAAAGAGCACAGACATAATACTTAACATATAATATGGCACTAAATTCATACAATTTGTGGCAGAAGGCGCCTCACGGCGATTCCACACTGAAGCACTATGGTGATACAAGCCTTCTGACAAAGGGGAGCAATGAATTTTGAGTTAATAGTCATTCAATACCTGAAATTATAATTGTAACCATGTATGACTGAGTGAAGTTTGATTCTTAGGTTAACTGCATAGGCTATACACAATGATATGAGGTGGGAATACATGATGTAGGGGTAACGAATTTTAAGAAATTTATTTACTTATACTTGATTTATCTGTTGGGGACCGCGGTAGCACAGCGGTTAAGGTGCTGAACTACAAATCGGAAGGTCGCTGGTTTGATCCCAGCTGGTATCAGTGGAATTTTTTATTTGACATAAAATCCTTCCAATCGCATTATGGCCCTGGGGTCGACTCAGCCTCCAACAGAAATGAGTACCAGGAGCATTTCCTGGGGGTAAAGGCGGCCGGTGCGTAAGGCTGACAACCTTACCACCATCCTGTGCCATTGTCATAAAATCTGGGAACCTTAACTTCGTGGAACCCTCTGGGCCACTCCAGGCCTGTAACGGGTCTGCTTTTGATTTATCTGTTAACATATTAAATTGAAAGAAATGGCATAAAATTATATGATGATCCATAAATAATAAACTGGAAGGGATGGGAAGGAAATTGGTTTCAGACTAATATGGGGTACTATCCTTGGAGCTAGTGAAATGAGCTATGAAAATTCACAGTCAGTGTCATAAGCATGGAGTATTAAAGGCCCTTTTAAATACAAATTATAAGAATTAACACTTGAGCCAACATGCTCAGTCATTCAGTTATGGCAAGCCACCTGGTAAACGATATCATCCAATACCTGTATATCGGATATCCTGGCAAAGACCAGGTTTGTGATAGCTTCTGCAACAGCCATCCTTGCTCCTGCTGATGCATCGACCAAACCTTTAATTGGCTGCTCTCCTATAGCCGTGGCAATCCCATCCTGAATCCAACAGAAACAAAATATTCACCTAAATACCCTGCTATAATGATACCAAAACACAGAGCACAAAATAAATTTGTATTTTAAAACAGCATCAACTTCCTTCCTGTCTAACTAGCCAGGTGGTAGGCCTAAGATTAATCTCTTATACCATTTTCTGCACTCTCTTATTACTTACTTTGTATCAAGTTAATGTACTGATCCCAACACTTCACCTTCATACAAGCTCTTATTTTCATTTCGCCATCAGAATGTAAATGACCAACTTACAGAACTGAAGTGGGTCAGAGCAGTGATGGCAACATCAGCCAATGGTGTATGAAGTGGTCCAACACACTGCTGCTGTGCAATGAGACCAGTAACACACCGATCCACCTTACTGGTCAGGTAGCGCTTGCTGGCCACGGATGGCAGTCGAAGCACATTCTCCAGAGCTAGCTTCACTGTCAGATCAGTTGGCAGGCTGAGTGACTTTACTATTGTTGGCTTGCGGTCCAGATGGAACACCTGCAACAGTGTGCTTGTATGTGACTATCTTACAATGCGGAAAGTTTCCTGGTTGCCGAAGTACATACACTGAATTTCTTGGCGTGTGTTTATATTTGCATTCACAGGTCTTTAAAAGGTTAATTCTTAATTTGTACATTCCAACAGTGAAATAACTGAGGAAAGACAACACATTCATTCTATCTCTAATGCCTTCAGTTATGTTTTCGTGACTGTCAAGTTTAAATATTCAAATTTTAAGCTTCTTCTCACCTTCTGAGGCATCTTTCCAAGAACCAGCTCCAGGTCCAGATCAACAGGATGTCTTACATTTTCTTGCTCATAGCTGCCATTCAGGTACTTTGTATCATCAACTTCTTCTTCTTCAGAAAGAATCACCTGCCAAAGAAAGAGTGAGTGTGTGTGTGAGTGAGTGAGGGATGGAGGACATTGGCAATAAGAGCTATGTACCTAAATTAAATTCAAGAACAAGAGCAGATTATTTCACCCCCAGCTGAGAAAAAATGAAAATTTGTCACACTGCAGAAGGGATGAACAATAAGATGACTGTAGAGATTTTAAATTACATCAAGAACAATAGTGTGTTAATATGGAACAACAGTGATAGGTCGTGCATAAGCCTTTAACAGAAGTCCAAAAAGAATAAAATAAATAAAATGACTTGATCAAAAATATGCCTAAAAATAATACATATAATTCTGTCATTTGTACAGACTACATTGTTCAGATGTGCCAAAGAATTAGACATTATACAGCAATCATCACCAACAACATCTCACAGTGCACAAAGAAGACAAAATATAAGATACAACTAGTCACACATGAGCACTCTAGTAGGCTGTGTAAAATGGTAAATGGTATATCATGCAGTGTAAAAACAGATGCCACGTTACCAAGCCACAAACTTCGATGTATTCAGAGTGGCCAGTCGGCAGGTAAGTAAGGCACACATTTCTCCTTCCTGGTAAAAATAGAGGACTAACACACTCCAAAAACAGGAGATCTTCAAGACTGTGAGCCAAACATATGCATGCTCACATACAGAATTCAAAGCATCTGTTACATCAACAGGAGAAGTACACCTAGGCAACTTCATTTCACAAAACAGGCCAAACAAGTATGGTCAATGGCAAAGAAGACATAATGAAGAACATAGGTTAAACCACAGTTTGCACAATCACCCTTCGTATCTGTGTTGTCCCAACGTGCTCAGTACGGTAGGTGATCCTCTTTTGGGAAACAGGTGTGGTTCACCAAATCAAATATAGTTTTAATTATTTCTTTTTTATTTGTTGTTTTATTTACTCAATTTATTCTTGATATAAAATAATGGAGCGCTATATCCAGTAAAACAACTAGATCATTTCTAGAAAACTGATACAGTCACTACTCTGTACTCCTACCTACACCACACTCCTATGCGACTGACTTTCTTACTGGACTGCTAGCGTCTGTTATCATCTCCACCTTGTGTGGAGATTAATGTGTGGAACACTACCTCCACATTCCACACAACTTCCTGCCCTAGGGCTTAATGAGGCACAGGGACAATTTTTGCACAACAGTCTTTAGTGTTCACATAGTATGGCATGTTTCATTAATTTTATCTCAGCATGTGTCATTGTAGATTTGTCTGACCTTTACTGCACACATTTCACTATCACACATCAGACACACAAGATGGGAGAATATTCTTCTGTAACTGCACCTCTTTCAGTATGCTGGTAATTGGCGCCCAAACATATCAGCATATTTTCGTCACAAAATCTGAAGGCAAGAGAGTTCTGGAAGACTTAATTATAATGAAGAGGGTGGAAAGTTGTGGGGATGTTCTGATTGTAAGCTCTTTGAAACGTGAAAATAGGATCAGTTTCCATAAGATTACTGGTATTTCTTGAGTAATTAAAGGACTATTGGTTTCCACAGATGGACCCATCACTACGAATGTATAGTTACCAATTTGCTCAGATATAAGATGACCCTGCATGTAAGACAATCCCCTGGTATGATTTTCAATTTTCAGGAAAATATATAAAAAGAACATATTTTAACTCTATGTACAATTATAAGGCCACCTCCCTCCCTTTCACATCGTAAATTAGGAAAAAATTCTTGTCCTATAGCTGGGTAAATATGGTTGTTTATATTTTTTCATCTGTATCTTTCTAGAGTAAGTAAAACATATGAACACATGATCATATATACTTCACACAAGTGTCAAATGAAGCCAGTAATTCTTCAGGTTTTGCAATATACTCACACAACACTAAAATAACAGTCTCTTAACCACAGATCTCATACCTTCCCATTATCAAGAACTGTCCCAACAAAGTTAACGGGGCATCTCTCCCTATCTCCTATCTGTTGTAAAAGTGGAACATCCTCCAAACGACACAGCATGGCATCATTCTCTTGATATTCTGCGCCCCACAGCTCCAGAGTTCTGATCGTGGGATCTCCCAGTTGGAACTTACGTGTAAAGATCACTGCACCAGAAGGCTCCACTAACTCTTTTAATACATTTCCTGCAAAGAAATACTGTATTGTAGGCTGAGTTTTGCCTGCGGTTAATGGCTTCTTCTCAGTACAAAATAAAGTTTTGTACTTTCATTTTTTTCTAATCTTAACTTACTGTCATTTCAGTTTGGAAAATTACTATTTTTATTACACAACTTTACAGTTTTCACAGTTTTAATATGCTTCTTATTTGTAGATATCAGAACTTTAAACACTACTGCAAGTTGTGACTAACTGGGGTAATAGTGCAGACAATCTTGTGGAGGGGATCATACAATTAGTGACATTTTGCAAGTGGTCCAAAATATCAGAAAGACTGAGAAACTCTGCAGTACATGACAATAAATATCTTTTGTGCTGTGGCACCACACAGTTTTGTAAATAGGTATACGAGTTTGGGGGAATTTGCTTCCAAATTCTCAGTATAAGAGCAAGCCACATGGGAGAAAAGGTCAGTGAAATATGGTAGTGTAGCACAATGCCTGGAGTTAAGAGGGAATAAGCAATGTAAACTTAATGGGAAATTCTGACCCAGCAAACGGCATCACTTGTGGTAGGATGGAAGGTAAAACACAAATGTAAGGCACATACAGGAAACAGAAATAAGTATTAAAATTAAACAAAACTAAACTAAAGTAATAAATTAAACTCAAGCCTATCTTGTGCCAAGGTTAAGAATGAGTGGAGCTATTCCTCTAATCCCCCTATATACCTTCACAACATGCAAAGGAATTACTTTATTAATTTTTTAAATTTGTTTAGTTTCTTTTGTTTTTATTTTTACTTTTATTTTACAGGTAAAGATGAAGTCAGATCTTACATGGTGTTGAATACCAGAAGCCAGTACTTTTCAACATGTACCTTCTTTCTGTGTGCATGAAGCAAAAACAAACTTACACTAACGAATAGCTTCTGTCAGATACGAAATTATGCAGCAATTAATGCGAGTGGAAATTCAATGACATTCAAAAATTACCATCTTTCAGGATGTGACATCATGCTGTCAGGCAGAAATTTACTGATGTTGGAGGATAACCTGTTACATCTATCTCTGGTTCTATCCTGATGCTGGAGGCAGCAGGTCCTTCTAAAATTTCTATCAGACTATATCATGTCACATCCCAGAAGACAGGGGTTGTCACAGTTCCCGTTGTAGGAAGCTCTCAAATCTTCCACTGAAATTCAATGACATAAATTTTCTGCTACTTTTGTCTGAAATTAATATATGATAAAACTTTAATATGTATGTGCTTATGTGGGCCAGGTAGCTCAGTCGGTATAGCGATTGACTACAGGCTGGACGGTCCGGGATTGCATCCCAGTGGGGACAAGATTTTCCACACGACCAGACCGGCCCTGGGGTCCACCCAGCCTCCTGTAAAATGGGTACCGGGTCTTTCCCAGGGGTAAAGTGCGGCCGGGGCGTGATGCTGACCACTCACCCCCTTCTAGTGCCGTGGTCATGGAAGAGTAGAGCTATAATTCTACCCAACCTCTGGGCCACACTGGGCCTGTAACAGGATCACTTTACCTTTTTTTTTTATGTTTGTGTTTATGTATACAGAGCTCCCAATTAAGTGTTGTCTCCTTATTTGTATGACTGCACCTTCACTTACCATTACCACCAGCTCCTTGGTCATGAATACTACAGATAGGGTTGTCATTTCCTCTTTCTAAACATGCTCTAATAACTCGGTTCAGTTTCTGCTCCATTTCTGCATCACCCCTTTGCACTGCACCAAAATCCAGTTCTGTGTTGCTGTCACCCTGAACCTACATATCAAAGATTTATTAAGGTGTCCTTTTATCCACACATGGTATTTGGCAATTTTTAAAAACTAGAATAGGTCAAATTATTGGTTTATTTAACACTGCTCAGGGCCGGACTAAGGGATGGGCCAGACAGGTAGCTGCCCAGCTCGCCAACCTATACGTGATGCTAAGATATCACTGGAATAATCTGATACATGGTGCTAGTAAACTTGGGTTTCCACACACAAAAGAATTTCTCCAAAATTATCTGCAATTTTGGCACACGCCCTCAAGACGGTTTACCAGCACAGTCATAGGCCACAAAAGTTTAAAGAATATCGGTTATTTGGTGTGCCAAATTATTAGTCTGCCAGGAATGCCAATTATTAACCTTCCCAGAATACCCACTTGGCTCAGACCGGCCCTGATACTGCTTCATGAATTACACTCATTATATATGACCAAATAACAAACTGCCTAAGATTATGTGTGATGAGTTCAGAAGGATGAGTTAAAGTCTCATTACAAACTTTCAAATTTGGACTGTAACGGAACATGCCATAAATAATCACTGCATACTGCCGATTGAATACATGTAGGTCACCACACCAATCTGACACATCACGGTCCCTCACCTTCACAGAGCTCGCTGAACCTCCACCAACCCCAATTCGATACACTGGACCTCCCAACTTCACCACTTGCATACCTAAGAACAAAAGAACTGAATCAGAATAAAGAAGCAACAGGCCAACACCCCACTGCCAACTCTGCTTCACCATCTTTTTGCCCACAAAGTGTATGTACATACATTTGAAGATTCCAGAATAAGCAACAATTATTTTCCTAACAACACTGACTGGCCCGTCTTTCTAATGTAGATGTAGTAGCCCACACAAAGTATTTACACATTTCGTATGATTCTCACAATAAACAGTAATTATTTCCCTACACAGCATTAACCATTTGGTGCCAGAATTAAACACCTGGCACACTCTGTAAAAGACCTGACACTAAAATGGCTGCCCATTATGACTCATATTCTTTGGCAACAAATTTGGTCATGTTTTGGTTCTCTCGTTATGACAATGTGTGCTGCTTAAGCTGGCATTCAGAACCAAAAGGTTAACTGAGTAGCCTCTGTAGAGGAGATGCAGTGAGGAAATTCTTTTTTAAATATTATTAAGCTAAACATTCTTGTGTCAATATACTTTATCACAGCATTTTTACTGCAAATTTAATATAATAAATAAACTCCCACACAAAAACTGAGGTATTATGGTGATTAAGGTTTAAGATTGGTCATTTGGGCTATGACACATGCAGCCTGGTAGTTCCGTTATCAGTCTGGGGAGAGCTCATTGCCCCTAGCTACAATAAACTCCCACACAAAAACTGAGGTATTATGGTGATTAAGGTTTAAGATTGGTCATTTGGGCTATGACACATGCAGCCTGGTAGTTCTGTTATCAGTCTGGGGAGAGCTCATTGCCCCTAGCTACAATAGGTACACATAACAGTCACATGTCAAGCTAAAAAGGTCACAACACAGAAGAGAAAATTCCAAAAAATTTCCATACGTCACATATCTCATCTTTAAATATGAAAATTACATCAATCAGACATGATGTCTGACATGTGAAAGGGAAAGCTGCCCTTCCACAATACAAGGTCAGGGGCATGGCACCAAAGGCAGGAAGGCTCTGTATTCGTTGTGTAGTGCCTCCCGAGTTGGTACCCTGGCCTGATTGGACCCGTCTCGTGCAGACACTATTACTAAAAGGGTGCGGTTATTGCCGTCGGCGCCAAGGTCTCTAACTTCTGTGCTGCCACCAGCCAGACTTACGACCAAATTCTAGCTGTCGAAAATCTGGCGAAGTACTCCGCCACAGAACGAAGTAAAATACAAATTGCACTCGTCTATATATATCACTTAGCTTATCTAGTCTTCCACGGGCATCAGTTAGTAGTTAACAGTACGTCAATTATGTCAGCCAAATTTAGTAACTAACCCAAAAATTTATTCAATATAAAAAAATAAAAATACACAAATGACCATAATTTACACTGTCACCATATAACAAATAAAAAGTTTAAATTTAGTAACTGTCCAAATACTCATTTCACCTTCCTGTATATAGTCCAAAGTATACCGGGAATTTGGGATTAAATTTCTAAACAAATTTTCCTAAATAGTCGTTTACCGAAATTGCTCAACTCGCATCAGTTCTCTCAACGGTTTTCTAATACGTTCAACACAGCTTACCTTGTATATTTAGCAGAAGCCGGCGTCCTGTACACATAATTTAAAGTCTTCTTTAGTACAAAAGTCAAAACTATCTTCACGTTAAACAACACATAAGTACTACAAAAATTTCCATGAGAATGAGGACGTTTGCCTAGTTAGAGTGGACTATATAAAGTAAGGCCACTGACACATCTAAAAAAGTGCGTATTCTACAGTGCATTGCATTGTTTGCCATGGAGAAGTTCACTAAGAGTTTGTAAACTCCGCTACTTTACGACAAACAGGAAATCAACGGCTAAGTTGCACATATCTGTGAGTGCAATGCACTGCTATTGTCAGCATTCACGAGCTTGTCGTGTCTGTGCGCGACTGATTTCTAACTCAAATCTGAAGTAACTTGTTCATTTATTACAGTCGCATGCACACATTATGCTACAGGAGCCGTTACGTACCTTTCTCTGGTTTCAGCTTCTTCACCATATTTTCATCCACAGAACCAACACCACCACTGAACATGATAGGTTTGATCCATTCCCGGCGGTCTCCGCATGGTTCCAGCATACCAAAAGATCGAACAAACCCACAAATGAGAGGTTCGCCAAATTTGTTACCATAATCTGATGCTCCATTACTTGCTTCAATTAAAACTTCCAGAGCAGGAGCAAAGTTATCAGGATAATCTAAGGCTGGGTCCTCCCATGGCAGTTGATAATCTAGTAACAAAACAAATTATGTACAATAAGGGCCGTTCCTTTATCACACATAATTCAAGCTTCCACTTTAGATGTCTAGTGTTAAAACTAAGACTGAGTGATATGCTGTGACTCTACTGATTACTTACTCAAGTTGGATGAAGGATGGCCATAAACCATGGGCGGGGGAGGTGAGTGGTCAAGCAAATGGCATTGGTCTTAGTTTGGGACGCTTGTATTATGAAGAGGCCGTGACAAATGCATTATAGCGTCAAATGAGATGGGAATATGAGCACAAATTGTAAACTGGAAAGGAATTTTGGATACAGCTGTGGCTTTTGTCAAGATACTATTCCAGTACCTGCCTGGAAAGACTGACATAAACCACATAAAACCTGTTCCAACAGTTGCCTCCACCTGTCTTTTAAAGATGAAGATGGCTGGTTCCTCTGGCTGTATGTAAGTACCAAACAACATAGTGTCACATCATACAAGACAGTAATCTTAACCCTTCAGTGTACAGCCTTCTAAATGTCAGTTTTCTTTAGCGGCCAGCACATGGTTGAATTCAAGTGCTTACTGCAGGGCAACATTTTCCCTTTCAGAATAAAAGGGCACAGATTTAATGGGACAATGTTGTACTATTTGTCCATTTAAGGTTAATATTTCATCATCATCATCGACTCTACAGCCCTGGGTAGGCCTTGGCCTCCTCAAGGTCAATATTTACTTTCATACAAACATCACACTTCAGATCAACACCATACTGCCAACTACGAAACTTCATGCCTCTTCGACTTAGAGCTAAGTACAGAACTTATTATGTAAATAAACAGTCAATGCCACTAAGTATGTATCATTTAATGCAATATATTGTGAACTCTAAAAGTCATCACCAGGCTAAAATACTTGTTATAAAACACTAAGAATATGTAATATCTTTTTCATAGAATTCCGACCTCAATTTTACAAATCTTATTTAAATGTTGCAGTACAGTATGGGTTAAAAATTAAAATGGCTTTAGAAGAATAGGTATGTTGATGATGTTGATAGGTAGAGTGTTGTAGATAATTCAGTCTCTCATGTTTCCTTTTTTGATATTCAGTTTTCCATCGTCGTTTCCCAGCAGAGATAGGATATTTATGTTCAGGCTGAGCTGAGCTGTCGTGTTATTACTGGTACCACTTCTAAGAGGGAAATAACTAAGGAAGGGAGTTCAAGTTCCTACCTGCCATGAGTAGATTTCCAACACAGTAGCCAGCTGTGCCTGCTATACAGTGGCCCCCTCTGCCAACAGCATGGACATCTCTGATCCTTCCACCAGTACCTGTTGTTGCTCCACTAAAGGATTAGAGGGATGACACACTTCGAGAGTTAACAGTATACACTAACCTACTGATAGGTACTTATTACAGAAAGGAAGAAAAAAGGAGTCAGGGTAGTGAATGACTCATTAGTGAAGAGCACTGATTGTTAAAATAACAAGCTAAGAAGCAAAGAACACTGAAATGTGATGGAGAGATAAAGCGCAAATCTCAGGGATATAAAAGTTGGTTAGAGATCTTGTATGAGTGACTGTATCTCATTGTAGTCTTCACATTATACCACATTTAATAATGTATTTCTATGTATGTGACACCGTCAAAAGTATGAACAATAGAAGTAAACAGGATATGTTAGTAAATGAAACAAACACCTATATATGGAACTCATACTTTCATGCCAAGCATATTCACCTGAAAGGGGCAACGCCAGTTGGGAAGTTGTGCGTTTCTGCAGTGAAGATGAGATGTGACTTGCTCACAACCAGTTTAAAGCAGCTGGCCTCTTTTGAGTCACTAGGACGCAGATGTTTCACCTTGAAACCCTCTATGGCACTGATAAGGAAAGAAAGCAAAAGAATTAAATGGAAAAATGCCATAAACAGAGCTTCTTGAATCTACAAGCACTGTGAATGTACATTACTTGTAAGTACAGACACATTCAAAAACTTACAAAAGCATTCATAATCAATAGAAGTGTTAACATAAATTAAGTGAAAACTGATGGCCTTAGAATAAGTTGATGTGTAAAGTCGCATACATGTACAAACCAGCATGCCATGCACGTGCCCACACATGGTTACATGTGTATCAATGATACATGTAATGTACATGCATAAGGGCATGCAAACATGCGCGCGTGCACATGCACACACACACAAACATATGCACAAGTGAAAAAATTAATTGCAGCTTGCTTTACATAGAAGGAAAATACTTTTCAATTTCTTCTCACATTCATACAATGAAGAATAGTATCTGTAAATGCATCTAAGTATGTACACACCAAAAATTTGGAATTGGATAATCATGTGACATGTACTAAGGAAGGGGGGGGGGGGGGAAATTG
>Ga0123354_10015925_pt1 | contig 11775 bp, 9 predicted proteins | sample TergutLab28metaG_2_FD_97872 | JGI IMG/M metagenome (GOLD analysis project Ga0123354, IMG submission 97872) | Labiotermes labralis P4 segment gut microbial communities from Petit-Saut dam, French Guiana - Lab288 P4 | ecosystem: Host-associated > Arthropoda: Insects > Digestive system > Gut ... | reverse complement strand
TCTGCATTTGTTTATAAAATGTGCTTATACACAACTAGCAAGCAGCTGCACCAGGTGGTCTGTCCTTGTTTTGCTGGTTCAGGAGGAAACCATGCCTTTCCCTTATGCAAGAATTCTGAATATCTTTTGTAATCATTTGTCAGTTTGGTTGTCACATCTATATCCCAGAATGGTTCAGTTTCTTTACAGGCTGGAGTCTGAAGATTGAAGTGCATGTATTGTTATGCCTCCAAATATAAGCGAAATGTCACTGCTTTTGTGTCTCCTAACATTCCTGAAATGCGAATATTTTTATATTTCCAAATATACAGAAGTATTGATTACATATGCTGTCGGTATGTGCCCTAAATATTTGTTTGTGCTGTCAGAAATAAGTTTTCAAAATATCTTTGTTTTTGACATTTCAGATTAAAATTCCAAAAGGCATTCCTGCTGGTGGGATCAGAATTTCAGTGTCTGGAAAAAACTTGGCCTACATTCAGAACCCCCAGATGTATGTGTACTATAAGGATAAGCTGTTTGGCAGTGTAAGTATACCAGCAGCCTGTGCTATGCTGTGCTTTTTAAGCGTAGTACACAACGGTGTGATTAAGTTCAAATAACTTCAGAAAGACTGTACATTAGGGTCTCACTGGCTTGTGAACCCCATTGTGTGGAATTTTACCTTACAGTGATTACCCATTTGAGTTTGTTTATTACCAGCATTTGACTTCTTGGCACTTGCTTCAGTGAATTGTGATAAGACCAAATGGTTGGCAAATCAGCTTCCCCCCACTCTCCTGCTATTATGTGGTTCATTCTCAACTCAGTCAGGTTCCCCGTCTTTCATTAAGTAAAGATGATTTCTTCTTCTTCTTTGTGGTAGGAGATTCTGCCTTCAATCATGTACTGTGTTTTGTGATTCCAAAATGTATTTGTGTTTTGTGAAAAACAAACTTTCATGAATTTAAGCCCTTTTGTAATATGTGTGTGTGTGTGTGTGTGTGTGTATATATATATATATATATATATTACAGATATTTTGTAAGTTCTTGGATGCTGAAAGGCATTTATATTCAAAATGGTTTCTGCTGTCCATGATTCCAAAGTTTTTGTTGGTGTAATCAGTCCCATTTGATTACAGGCATTGAGACTCTACTGTGTGTATGAGTGAGTGAGTGAGTGAGTGAGTTAGTGAACAGACTGAGTTGTGTTTCTGTAACAACGCTGTTCTGCATGGAAGAATTTAAATTAAATTTGTTGTCCAACATGACTCCAGTTTTAGGTTAGTGATCAAGTGGGTCTGATGTGTACACTGATCCTTTGCTGAATTCGCGGTAAGGGGGAGTGACCATTGCATGCTGGGCACAGTCACATTGTGTGGATGTCTTGTGGACAAAATGGGATTGTGTGAACACAGGCACTCATGGATACACCCCACCCACTGCCTCCGGTGGATGGGGTGGACATTAACAAATACACAGTGCATGAGTGGTTGATGATGCCGGTTTTCTGCGGTGGTTGAGTAACCACTGGTGTTCATCTGCATGTGCAGCAAAATTCCTGTAACCACTGGTGTTCATCTGCATATGCAGCAAAATTCCTGTAACCACTGGTGTTCATCTGCATGTGCAGCAAAATTCCTGTAACCACTGTTCATCTGCATGTGCAGCAGAATTCCTATAACCACTGGTGTTCATCTGCATGTGCAGCAAAATTCCTGTAACCACTGGTGTTCATCTGCATATACAGAAAAATTCCTGTAACCACTGGTGTTCGTCTGCGTGTACAGCAAAATTCCTGTAACCCGATGTGTGATAATTTGGAAATCCTTTTCGTCCAGCCCTTAAGAGTAGTCCCAAGACCAGAAGTTTTGCTTCACACCAGAAAAGAGCTTCATTGTTGAAACAGGCAGATCTGAAGGACGTTCAGAATGGCATCCACCAGTGTCTGTACATCAACCGTTTTGGCATCTCCTGGCCCACTGTCTCCTTCCTACTCCATCAAGTTCAAGTATGAATACTTCAGAAAACACACAAGAGCACCCTGAAGACCCTGAACCAGCAGATTAAGGGGATATCCAAATGGAATACTGCTTTGATTAGTTCTGTAGCCCTAATATAGGAGCAGTAACACAATTAGCTGTAAGACGTTAGGTTACACCAGCTAGTGTCAGTGGATTTTTCATTGACATAAAATCCTTCTGATCGCACTATGGCCCTGGGGTCGACTCAGCCTCTAACTAAAATGAGTACCAGGAATATTTCCTGGGGGTAAAGGCGGCTGGTGCGTAAGGCTGACAACCTACCACCATCCTGTGTGGTTGTTACGAAATCTGGGAGCCTTAACTTCCTGGAACCCTCTGGGCCTGTCCAGACCTGTAATGGGACTGCTTTTCCTTTTACCTTAGGTTACAATAGGTGCTGTCTGATAAACCAGAATATTCATTAATTCTGCTCCTTTTCAGTCCCATTGCAGTCGGATTAACAGAATTTTGCTGTGTTTAAGTGTTTCAGTGTTCAATAAATGTTTTCTCATATCTCACATTGTTCATTTTTTGCAGTATGATATTTTAAAACTGTTAACAGCAATAAATTTGCAATTCTAAGTGTATGTATGTATTCTGTTATGTCTCTTGCATGGTTTGGCATATACGCCATCTCCAGAGAGCCAAGCAGTAGAAACAGTACATAGATTGCAGCATTGTGCATTTGTTGGTGTTACCAGAGTTTTAACTTTTCCCATGTATTTAATTATTTTTAACTGCCTGTAGTCAAAATTACACTGGGCAAGGTATTACTGTTGCTTGTAAGACCCAGCATTCCATGTTGCATTCAATTTATTCACACAGTTTGGAGGTCGTACAATAGTGACTGTGCTAAATTGTACATCATGAATATGTTGTGTGTGTTTGTGATGTACCGTGTAATTTATTTTCTTCTGTTTAAGTGTTTTCATGTAATAATTGTAATAGAACACAAAGTTCAACCATCTGTCCATGTAAAAGTAGTAGCAGCAGTGGCGGCGGCGGTGGTGGTGGTGGTGGCGGCAGCGGCAGTAGTGGTAGTGGTGGTGGTGGCGGCGGCAGTTGTTTCTGTGTTTTTGTTATTCTGTTTAAGGAAGTTACCATTTTCACATTTCCACACACGCAGAATTTTCATAGTGTTTTAAAAGACAGGAGCCTCTTGCCAGCCTGTTAATGTTGCTGCTGTGTGTTGCAGCAATGTGTGGTGTTGAGCAATTCCAACATGGCCTGTCCTTCACCTAACATCATAGCTCAAGAACCACTGGATGCAGAACATCCATTGTCCCTGCAGTATGGTTTTCGAATGGACAATGTGACTGGAGTCCAAAACTTGTCAGTTAAAGAAGGCTACTCATCTTTCCTGCTTTACCCAAATCCTGTGTATGAACCTTTTGATGAAGAAGTCAAATATTACAAGAGTGATTACCTCACTATAAACGTAAGTCACAGTGCAGTGCAGTATCTGGCATGTTATGTGTCATTGTCATCAGTCTTACCAATTACATTTTTTTTTATTACCTTTATGGGCGGAACAAGAAGACTCTGCCCCAGTCAATGTGACTCTTCATGGGCTGGAAGGAAAACAGTGTCCCATGCAGGTGCAAGCACAGGCATTTAAAATGAAAGTATGTCCAGCTCTCTGTGGCATCACTGGGATTGACAGGGCAGACGGTAAAGTCTAAGGCTTAGTTTGGTCCATCAGATTATCCCCAACAAGAAAGAAAATCAACTGTTGCTCTGTATGCAAGTTGTTGTATGATTGTGAGTTTACCTAAGTGGTACGTGTCTACCTGACATAATACCCTTGCATTGTGTGAAACTAACACTCTGGTAGTATCATAGCCACTGGTTCCCACAATTATAATGTGACAGTGTTTCCGAGTAACATCACAGCCTTGTAAGGCTAGGGGTATAGCCACCTTTCGGCCACAGATCTACAGAAGATCATACTAACGAGCACTTCACACATCATTTGTAAAGTGCTGGAGTAAATTGCTTTGCTCTGTTGTTGGGACCTGGACTTAACATATGGCTGCCACCTAGTAATTAATAGGCAAGAATAAATTGATGATGATGATAATATTATAATAATAATAATAATAATAATAATAATAGAACTTGTGTCATTCTGCATCTTCCTGTATTTATCATAGTTCTGACTGAGTAAAGGCCAGCAGATGATGGTACCCTGTTCTCTTTCATTTAGTCTGTTGTATGCAGCATAAAAGAAATAGTCTCTTCACTGTTGGCCTGATATAACTGAAAGATGTATTTGAATTGTGAAATGTCAGTAGGAGTGTAGAAAGTGAAATCATGTTTAGGGTCAGCATCTGGACCGTGCGTGTCAGGAGTCAGATGTGACGGTGCGGATTGGTAACAGTCTTTGCAATGTGACTTCACTGTCTCGTCAGCAGCTGACGTGCCGTCCGCCGATAACTCAGCCACCAGGTATTGATGAAGATGGCAATCCCACCCCCCAGGAACTACCTCAAGTAGTGGTGAGTATGTGGCCTTGGCAAGCCTTTGAGTCACACATTTGTGTGTCATAGGTCAGTTGTACTTTTCCATATATGTGCCATTAACATGAATTGGAGGTTATGTCCAGTATTTGTGTGTTTTATCTTCAGGTTGAAGTTGGTATGGGCAAGCTGAGATACGTAATAGGAAAGCTGAGTTATGCATCACCAGCAGGACTGAATGGTCCTCTTTCAAAACCAACCCTCATAGGTGTCATCGCAGGCATCGTCGTTCTGTTGATCATCTTCATAGGATTTCTTATTGCATACAGACGAAAGTCTACTGAGAGCAACCGGGTTCTGAAGAATATGCAGGAACAGATGGATATCCTGGAACTGCGAGTTGCAGCTGAATGTAAAGAAGGTAAGATCTGTCTTATATTTATAGACATGGTGCTTTGTGACCTCAAAATATTAGCAGAGTGTAACTTTAAACTGAATTTCTGTGCAGCAATTGGCTGCGTTCATTTGAAAACAATAGAGAGCCTCTGAATGTCACTTTGTGAAAAAGAGGGATAAACTCTTCGAATCATTTCCTGTGAAGCTGTGTTGAACTGTGATAGCTTGGTTATAGCTTGGCGTCAATGTAGGGCTGTGATAGCTCGGTCAGCGCTTGGGGTAAATCCTCAGGATGGTTGTTATCACATCTCAGCAGCTTCGGAACATGCGTGTGAGGCAGACTGTCTGTGCTTGCAACATGTAACATGCATTTTGTCCTGTCATTCAGTGTTCATATGCTTCATGTGTCACAAAACCAATGGAAACAGCAAAAGTAGCAAAACATTGTGAGACTGGAGGTTGTCACAACAGTGTTGCTAAATATCCAAGTATTCTGGGATATTGCACCATATCAGTGGGTGAGCAGGTCCTAGCGTTTTTTAAGGACCGTAGTACTTGGAGGGGGGGGGTGGGGGGTGACAGTTCAGAGCCTTCCAGGATTGTAAACTGAAATGTCATAAATATAAGATGTTTATGTGCAGTTTGTCATATCAAATGTATGATGCTAACAGTGTGCATTATGTTATATTGTAAAGAACTGAAGCAGTTAACATGTTTGGTTCTCATAATCAGTTTGTGTCAGCTTGCTGTAAGCATTAAGCCCACAAAACAAGAAGTTAATTCAGCTTGAAACTGGTTGTGTTTTTTTCAGCATTTGCTGAGCTGCAGACTGAGATGACAGACCTGACAGGTGACCTGACCTCAGGTGGCATTCCGTTCCTCGATTACCGTACATACGCTATGAAAATATTGTTTCCAAACATTGATGATCATGTGGTGCTGCAGTGGGAACGCCCGGAGCTTCTACGCAAGGAGAAGGGACTTCGGCTGTTTGGCCAGCTCATAATGAACAAAACGTTTCTGCTTCTTTTTATTCGAACACTTGAAAGCAACAGATATTTCTCAATGAGAGACAGGTATGCTGTCATTCATACATTGTTTCTATGTTGCTTAACGTAATTCAGTGGCCATGTGCAGTTGAAGGGCTGTCATAATTCACACATTCCATTTTTTATAAATTGCTGTTGACATATCTTTGGATATTTTTTCATCTTATTTCCCTATGTTAAATATGTTTGGACTGAATGTGCTTATGGATCCTGCCTGGCAGGGTTGGGAGAGCCAGAGCATCCCACTCAATCACCAGTGTGTTAACGCATGTAATGTGTGTGTGACACAAGCATTATCATCTGTTAGTAGTACATTTACAGTATATATAAAACATTTATATTACCTATGGTAATGAGACATGGTGCGTCATGTGAATGGTGAAAATAAATTAATTGATGCTGTAAATGATGGTCATCTTTGGGTTTCTACACCATGTAGTTGGACATCATACCTAGGTGTGTATTGTCATGTGACACACACATCTAGACCTCTGCAGTGTGACATGTTGCCATTCATATCACTGTTTGTTGGAGAGGTTGAGTTGTGTCACCAGTTGTGCCTGTGAAACACACACACACACACACAAAACTGCTCTGCTCCAACCAGTGTACTGATTGTCTGCATTACATCATAATTTAGAAAGTTAACAAGGATTATAAACACAATGTACCTATGTTAGGAGGTGCACCAAATGGCACATTTAATTTTCATTACATCCTACAATGAATAGAGAATGCTGTTGAATGGTGGATTAGTGCACCAACTGGGGAGACCTGAGGGAAGGAGACCGCTTGGAAGACCTAGGCATAGATTGGTGGATAATATTAAAATTGATCTTCAAGAAGTGTGATGGGGAGGCATGGACTGAATTGATGTGATTCAGAATAGGGCAGGTGGTGGGCTGTTGTGTGTGTGGTAATGAACATTTGGGTTCGATGGTTAATTATTTGGTTGGTTGGTTCATTGGGTTGGTTGGGTTTGGTTTGGTTTGGTTGGTGAGTGCACCAGTTGGTATGTACATATTGACCAAGTTCATATCACACATTTCCTGTAATTCTCTGAACACTTGCAGTCACATACTTTAAACACAGTTATATATCATACCTAATCCCAACTTCATGTACCAAACCAATTGTAATGCTAATTGCAAGGACAGACATGTAGGGCACAAATGCGACCTCAGCACTAACTGCCCTGATGGCCAGGCACAAGCCAAAACATGTCAGCAGTGTTACAGCAAACAAATTAAGGAAGGTTTAGTAGATCCTCCCGTGCACTTTGCATGTGACATCTTGTTCTGCATTTACTTGTCTATTGTAGTCTCCTTCTCACAGTTTCCCTCTATATTAGTGATTAATGCAAAATATTAAATTGAGGTACATGCAGCAATGAAAAACTGCTGGGGCCAAAGACTGCAGTAATGATTTTATGTTTCAGAGTGAATGTGGCGTCCCTTATAATGGTGACACTGCAGAGCAAGATGGAGTATTGCACGGACATTTTGAAGACTCTGCTGGCTGAGTTAATTGAGAAATGCATGGAAGGGAAGAGCCATCCTAAACTTCTGCTCAGGAGGTAACATAAGCCACTGTAATGTTTCTTTTGTACCTTACACAGTGCAGTTGAATACTCTAAAATGAATTGAACTGTTGCATATTAATGAAGCATTTCCTTTTGGAGCAATATTGTTGGTACAGTAGAGCTGCATTATTGTTTCAATTGCACAACTAGCCGAGGGACTGCTGATTTCTCAAGAAGGACTCTTCTGCATTGAGTTAATTGGTAGTTTGGGTGGTTTGTTTTGTTGGATGGTTGGATGGATAGATGGACAGACAGGCAAGCAGGTGAGCTTAAGAACTGGTCACTTTTTGTTCTAACACTGTGGACTCCATTGTTACAGAACAGAAAGTGTTGCTGAGAAGATGCTGTCTGCATGGTTCACATTCCTCTTGTATAAATTCCTGCGGGAGTGTGCGGGGGAGCCCTTGTTCATGCTGTTCCGAGCCATGAAACAACAAGTTGACAAGGGACCTGTTGATGCCATTACCTCAGAAGCACGCTACTCCCTTAGTGAAGAGAAACTCATTCGCCAGTCCATCGACTTCAAACCTATGGTATGCTAATATATTGGTCATTCAGCTGTTTGCGTAGCATTTGTTCCGCATTGGTAGAAAAGGGGTGGAGGTCTTCTTATATTTGCAAATGAAAGCATTAACATACTTCTTTCATTCATTCATTTACTATACATTCATCATATCCATATAAGGTTTAACAAACGTACTGAATGTAGAATTTGTCATGAAATAATATAAAATGGTAAAGGTAAAGCAATCCCATTAACAGGCCTGGAGTGGGTCCAGAGGGTTCCAGGAAGTTAAGGTTCCCAGATTTCATGACAACGGCATTGGATGGTGGTAAGATTGTCAGCCTTACGCACCGGCTGCCTTTACCCCCAGGAAATGCTTCTGATACTCATTTCTGTTAGAGGCTGAGTCGCCCCAGGGCCATAGTGCGATCTGAAGGATTTTATGTCCATGAAAAATTCCAATGACACCAGCTGGGATCGAACCAGCGGCCTTCCGATTTGTAGCACAGCACCTTAACCACTGTGCTACCGCGGTCCCCATGAAATAATGTAGAAATACAAAATATGCTTGCCATTTCAAACAATATGTCATAGTGACAATGAATCGTATAAATACTATATAGGGAATGTGTACAGTTAGTTTGAAATAAAGTACAATAACATCTTAATATATATAAAACAATGAGTTGTAATAAAATTATCAAATGCAACATATTTACTAAATTAAACCTTCTTTCTTGGTAGAAGAAATATGTCAATACAATTGTAATTTGTTGATGACAAATCAAAGTAAACTATAAAACATCAAGACTGGCAAATAATAGCTAATTGCACTTATAAAATAAAACCAAATCTTAGACTTTAGTGCTATTAAAATACTCATCCACAACATAAAATGACTTTAAATGAAGAAAATCATGTAAGGCCAGTCTGAATTGTTTAGCATTGTGAGACAATTTTTTATGTCAGAAGGGAGTTTATTAAAAATGACAAAACCTGGTCCAATAATTTGCAAGAAAGGAAATGTCTGGTGTCTGTGGCATATCACTAGAATTTGGATATCCATAGTGTGGCAGTAACGCACCAAGTTTCCAAACAAAGTATTATTCATGGAGACTTAGCATTAAATTAGCTGTATACAGCGATGGTATCACCTGCTGCTGTCTTTGCACTGTTTTGTGTGTTTGGTAAGGCCAGTAAACTGACACACAGGGCAGCAGATTTTGGTCACTGACACCATCTGTCAGGAGACAAGGAGCCATGATGGCACACACATGCAGATCTCTACTCTGAGCTGGCTTATGTCCATTTATTGCATGGCAGAGGGGTGACATATGTCTGTACATCCTCTGGGAAACTCACCCATTAATGACGAACATTGTACTGTCCATCTTTATGGCGGTTTGTGGGCATCTTTGGAGCTACTGCATTAGTGTGTGTTGTGTTTTGCTGTGAATACTTGCACTTGTCTACTGGTATGCAAATATGTCTGTGCCTATTTGATGTGCAAGACAAGTGGCTACGCTGTACAGCATGTACATGTTCAAGTAGCACCAACATTTTTGTCAAAATCCGCCAGAAGGCTGCACGGACTGCAGATCAAGTAACAGTCCCCACAAGATGTTATATGCATTAGCACAACAGATCATGACCATATATCTTAGTGTATGTATCTTATTATTTTATTGTGCTGGTTGGCCTGCTGCCACATTGACCAGACAGCCACACTTGACAGAAAGTAATGACATGACTGGTACAGATTAAATTTGTAGGCATCTCTCTCTGGTAAAAACATACACACACACACACACACACACGCACACGCACGCGCGCTTTCTCATCTTCTCATGATGACCTGTGTCTTCATATCCATAGAATGCTGTTATGGTGAAATTCACACACACACACACACACACACACATGCGCGCGCTTGTACTCGTGTTAAACATATGAAGAGAGGAAGGTGCCCTTATATCTAAGACAAAATTTTCATGTGGCATGTGCAATAATGGCTCCAGGCATTAATTGGAAACAGTTTGTTTCCCAAGGATTTGGATCTTCTAGGTAGTGATGCTGTCTCAACATGTTAGTGGTTCCTGGCATTTTGAAGGCAATATGTTTCTTTAAAACATCATAAACTGCTCACGCAGTGATACAGTGTCACATCCTGGAACACTTGAATCCTGAGCAACTCTGCTGTGAGAATGCTCTATCTGGCAGTTTGTGTCTTGTATGAGCTGTGTGTACATTTCAGCAGACATGTACATATAATTGCATGCTGACCTGTGAATATTTATCTTGCAGACGGTGTATGTGTCCATATCACAACAGGCAGTGTTTGTGAGTGGGGTGGATCCAAATACAGAGAATGTTCCAGTTAAGGTGTTGGACTGTGACACCATCTCTCAAGTGAAAGAAAAGGCACTTGACACGATATACCGTGCCACACCTTACAGCCAGCGGCCACGGAAGGACGACCTGGACCTTGGTAAGTTCACATGTTGTGATGTTTTCTGGTTATGTGTCATATTGGTCACAGCTACTGACCTTCCAAATTGCAGCCTCATTTTTAGTTTTGTTTTAAAGGTTTTTTGTTTTGTTTGATGTCTTTGTGTTATGGTGAGGAACATGATATATGTTATGGTGAGGAACATGATATATTCCAGATCAGTTCATCCCATTTATAACTCATAATTATGTACTTAAACTTAATGTCTGGCGACTGCTCTTGCTGTCTTTCTGCATCCACACCATTGTTTGTGTGTGCGGGTGTGTGTGTGTAGCTAGCTGTGGGCTATATGAATGCAGTAACCAAGTGCACAGGAAGTTGCAGCTAACAGTTGCCAGATAAAATGACACTGTATAGTTTTACCAAATTCTTTGTGTGGGTCTCCCACTGTAATGAAAGAACAGGGACTTAGAATAGGTTGCTAAGGAGAATGTTTGTACCTGAAATGTAGGAGACCAGCTGTCATGTTTATGAGGCAGGTACTTCTCTTGTTTGTGTCTGAGATGCCCCAGTGAATATCCTGACTGAATATTACATGGTTGTCCTCAGTCCTCCAGTAAAGTGCCAGGATAATACCTCAGATTATACCACAACCAATTCCTTTGACATTCTTTCCAAGCCTTATTGAGTTTTCAATAGTAAATTTTGGCAATTCCAGTCCCTAGCTATGATCTTCACAAATAGTTCTTCAGTTGGTAATGTTCTTGTGTGATAAAACCTCAGAGAGGTCCCCAGTCCCACTGACTACACAGTCTGTGAATTGAACGTTTTTGAAGAGCCGGCTTTATGCAAAAGTTTGCAGCTTCTGCTGATCACTGTTACTGTTTAAATGAAGCTTATGTACTCACTGAAATAGCAACTGTCCAATGCTTCAGTGCCTTTGAACTTCTTATCCTGTGTAATTATTCAGTGAAGGGTACTTACTCATGTAATATTGAAGTGTTTACATATGATGAATTGTATTGTCCAGACACTTCTGTTGCCTGTTAACCAGCAATTTTGATGTGATACCTCAATACAGCTGTAACTCCCCTGTCCCCTCACGTGGGCGATTGCTGGCTGTGATGTCTCTGGTATTTCACCCCTCCTTGCAGCCAAGCAACAGTGTTGGTATTGTTCAAGTAATTAATGTTGGTATTGGCTGTTCCAGAATGGAGGACAGGAACATCAGGAAGGCTGATACTGTACGATGAAGACAGCACAACGAAAACAGAGGGAGAGTGGAAGAAGAGAAATACTCTAAATCATTACAGAGTGAGTGTATTGAGTG
>Ga0123354_10015923_pt1 | contig 11775 bp, 8 predicted proteins | sample TergutLab28metaG_2_FD_97872 | JGI IMG/M metagenome (GOLD analysis project Ga0123354, IMG submission 97872) | Labiotermes labralis P4 segment gut microbial communities from Petit-Saut dam, French Guiana - Lab288 P4 | ecosystem: Host-associated > Arthropoda: Insects > Digestive system > Gut ... | reverse complement strand
GGGTCTTGGTGGGGAAGCCGGAGGGAAAGAGACCACTGGGGAGGCCTAGGCGTAGATGGGTGGATAATATTAGGACGGATCTCCAGGAGGTGGGATGTGGGTATATGGACTGGATTGGGCTGGTCCAGGATAGAGATAGGTGGCGGACGCTTGTGGTTCCGTGAAATGCGGGGAATTTCTTAACTAGCTGCAAACCAGTTAGCTTCTCAAGAAGGACTCTGCACCATGGAGTAAGTAAGTAAGCTTAGACATAGCTTGGTAACAGCATGGACCCCTCATGTAACCCACACCGCCCAACCTTTCTGACAGATACGAGATCTCGTGCCCACTTTACCCCCTCCCTACCCGATATAAACAGCCCATGTTTGTTTTGTATAACTGCTTAATAAGTATTTCATGTACAACCTGAAGATGGTCATTCTCAAGCGCCGAAACATGTAGTTGTACCTTATGTAGAAATGCTTTATATTCTACCAATAAATATAATAGTAGTTGTGTTATACAAGTACACACATTGTACATTAGTCTTCCAGGATAATAGTCACTGCTTATATTCAGAATTACACTGAACACTGGTCGAATACATCTTCAGTGTCTAAGCAGACGGTACGGATTTAACGACAACTGTGTTTTGAAAGTTTTATCGGATTATAAACACTGAGTCATTCTGTAATCGCAGCACTGCATGAAGCAGAATGGTCAGTTCGTCTTTCCCGTCGCTTTACCGACGATACTTCTAGAACAAGTGACTGGGTCGCCTCCGATATGAGCTGAAAGTGATGGTCAAATTGAAGTAAATGTCTCTCTGCCAGGAAAGCAACTCAGACGGCTATTAATTCCTCTATATTCTAGTACATATTATAGTAATATAATAATTTATTTGTTGAGTCACCAACAAAGATTTCTAGGGATGTGCCTGCTAACTCCAGGGGAAATGTATGGACTCTGAAAGTCAACATCCTGCTGTTCGTTTCGTTTAAACACGTCGTCTGTCACGTGTCATGTTCTACTAAAAGTGGCAACTGTAAGCAGAATTAGCCAATGACATGAGGGTTCATTTTTGCCTTGCCGAAATGGGATACAATCAGCCAGGCTTGCCTGAGCTGCAAGGACTTCGACATATTTGTGTGGCGACTGGTCTAAAAATGAGACAGGCGACAGAATGGTTGTGGTAGAACAGCGACAAGCCGATTACTGGGAAGGTACTACGATTGACAAAGGAACCGTATTGTGAAAATGTAATAATAATGTTCATACTCAGCAAGAAAAGTGACTTAAAACAGAATAACAGGAGCTATGCCCCTATTTTCCATAATTTCCCATAACCGTTTAAGAAGCGCGATTAACCAGTTAGTAAAGACTGGACATATGTAAATACACAGACATGACGATCACAAACACACAAATTTCGCATGTTTTAATTCACAAAATATGGCAGGCATTATATAATATTTATGATCTTGGTATTCAGCTACAAATATTTGATCACAATATTCGACACGACATGGCACAAATAAAAATATTGAATTTGAATGAGGTGGTGGAAGAAATCTCTAGGGCTTGTGGTTAGCAGCATTACACGGATATGGTTTACTACGATTTGCGATTAAGTCTAACCACTAATTTTGTTGTTTCTTTGTTATATAAAGTCATAATTACAAGCCAACCTGTCATAATATTCTCAAGGTCTTTAACAATTAGCAGGAATTTCTATTGTCTTCTGTATCCCAAAGTAGGGTACAGATAGATTATTATTTAAAAAATAATAACACTCAAATTAAGAAATTAAAAATAAAATGTATGTGAAACAAATAATAAGACGTAATAATAATAATTAAATATTCTATCGCAATATTGCATGTTTTCTTGATAACAATAGTTTCTGTACACATCGGTCAGAATGAGATGTGATTGTGTGTTCCCTTGTAGATGTCCGGTGTGAAAGAGGAAAGGAGAAGGGAAGGTTACAGATTTATAAAGTATAAAGGATTAAATATAATTTTTAATGTGCACAAAAAGGAGTCTGAAAAACTTCTTTTGTATAGATAAATATTAAGTTTATACTTGAAGGGCAATTAAAAGAGAAATGCCAGATTTTGCACCAAAGTTCATCTCAAATGATACAAATGGTAGAAATGGCATATATAAGATAATACTTTCTAACACTGTTACATATTTTGTGGGTGTATGGACTGGATTGGGCTGGCCCAGGATAGAGACAGGTGGCGGAGGCTTGTTAGTGCGGTAATGAACCTTCGGGTTCCATAAAATGCGGGGAATTTCTTGACTAGCTGCAAACCAGTTAGCTTCTCAAGAAGGACTCTGTACCATGGAGTAAGTAAGTAAGTTACATATTTTGTTCTATATTTTTCACATACGTGTAACTGAAATTTCCAGCAATATGTGTAACATTAATAAGCAGCTTCAAGCACAACTCAAAACCCGCTATCCGCATATATTTGTAACATGCACTTTAATATTACTGTATTTGTGTGACGGTCTTATTACCTGTAGGCTACAAAAGTACAGATTGCGCACCAGTGAGTTTTCGGAAACACCCTCGAAGTTTGTCGTCATTAACTTATTTGTAGTTGCTGTAGAACGTCACGTAGCAGTGCATAGTCAAGTTTACGATCTGCTCCCAAATGTATGAACTTCACTGAACTACGAAGGTCGATTATGTAACGTCGCAAAACCCAAAGTTAAACATAAGGTTCACACAATCGGCATACTGTTACTTTCTACTGTAAGTTTCCTACACAAAACTTGCCCCACAGTCTTACCGCAGGATATTTAAAGACGCGGTGCTGGTGTAGTCCCGCCTACTTTAGTTTACTTACCCACCATTTTGTTTTTACCCAACGTGTAAAATTAAAAACTGCCTACAGAATTTTGTGTGGCCCCACAGACGTATTGTGTATACCAAATTTAAGGCATTCACCTGATTCAAAATTTGAAATGAGGGATACACGGGAACGTATAGAACCACACATACACAGAATATCACATAATTTCATTAGCCTACTTTTTCCTCGTTAGGAGGAAACTTTGGCTGAAATATACCTTCATATTATTTCTGCTTGCAGACATAAATGCATAAAAATCACACATTGTATACAAATATTTCTAAGACTTAATGGTCTATGGCTTAAACACAGGGGAATTTTGAGCTTTAATGAGGTGACCTATGTAGCTATACTGCGACCTATGTGGCTATACTGTACCTATGTAGCTATACTGTGACCTATGTGGCTATACTGTGACCTATGTGGCTATACTGTGACTTATGTAGCTATACTGTGAACTATGTGGTTATACTGTGACCTATGTGGCTATATTGTGACCTATGTGGCTATACTGTGACCTATGTAGCTATACTGTGACCTATGTGGCTATACTGTGACTTATGTAGCTATACTGTGACTTATGTAGCTATACTGTAACCTATGTGGTTATACTGTGACCTATGTGGCTATATTGTGACCTATGTGGCTATACTGTGACCTATGTAGCTGTACTGTGACCTATGTGGCTATACTGTGACCTATGTGGCTATACTGTGACCTATGTAGCTATACTGTGACCTATGTAGCTATACTGTGACCTATGTGGCTATACTGTGACTTATGTAGCTATACTGTGACTTATGTAGCTATACTGTGACCTATGTGGCTATACTATGACCTATGTAGCTATACTGTGACCTATGTGGCTATACTGTGACCTATGTGGCTATACTTTGATCTATGTGGCTATACTATATCACCACGGCAAATTCTGCATTTTGCTTTAGTTTTGGCAAATACTTTGTATATTTTCCTTTTAAGATATGAATCCCATATTGATAAGTGCCATTTAAAAAGTCTTTATCAAATTTAGACCCAGTTACATGATAGCTAGTGCCAACAGAGTGACCCTACCTGCAGCTGCTTGAAAGTTCTGCTCGAATCTCAATGCACTCATATCACAGAGACACTGAATAAGGCCATTTTAAAATAAAGGAAGAAGACGGATTTTCAGTACACAGCCATCATACGCAATCAGAATAGTTTTCACTGACTTAGAAGTACGAAAAATCCACATTTAAGTTGAACAGTAAGCGTTTCAACTCAAAACCGAATATTAATAATGAACTTTTATCTAAAACACTGCAATACCTCAGGATTTTCAGCGCTGTGTTTGCTATTTGTACTAGTTTTTACATTTAAAATACTTCAATTCTGTTCACAGAACGTAGTATTGATTTTATACTACTTTTTTAATGTACGTACTTTTTCCTAAACAATATGAATATTATGATCTCCGTCACGCAGACACAACGTTCTTTCTGTAATACGAAAAGCTATGTTACTTGGAATGCACTGAGATTTCAGAGTTAAATATTACTGAGGTTAGTATACACATGGTTTATTTAACGGTGCTTTCAAAGACCCGTATTTTTTTGCACCCTACATTTTATATAGATGGATCACAGACGATATACAAACAGAAAATCCAAGTTGCTATATGTGTAGAAGTGATCGTGAATTAATGAGCCGCTATTTCAGGAGGGGGATGAGAAATGTCACGAAATGTCATGAAAAACCCAGTCAGGACGGTCGGTCGCCAAGTCGAGATTTCAACCCTGGACCTCTAGAACACGAAGAAGAACTGCTAGCCATTCGAACTTACTTATCAAAACTTCAACAATATGTTCAATGTGAAGGGAGAAAAAGTGCCTTATGTGTATGTCCTCTGCGTACCCGCTCTAAGCAGTCACATTCTGCACAGACCACAGCAGGCACAAAAAACTTCATCACCGGAATCATTTTTCCAGAAGCTAACTTTTTCCGGCCAGTCAACAATTTTACCGCTTTGTGTCCCAAAACAAGGTTCATTAAGTGTCACATGGCCGCGTCGCCGGATTATATTTGTCATATGCGTCCAATCCACACACTCGCCCATCCACAATATCTTTTTTTAAGATAAATTTTAATATTATACTTCCATTTACGCTTCAGTTTTACAAGACGTTCTCCTCTTCTTTATTGAGCATAGTAATAAGCACAGGCCTACACGATTTTGTAACGCACACGGAACACTGCAATGTTATGCTACTTAAGAGAAGGCAATAATATCTCTAATTTATTCTGAATTATTAGTTAAACTTAGCTGGACGTTACTATAAGCCTATCCTTAACCCACATCATTTATTACAAACACTGTAAAATTCTCGTCATTTTTACCATGCAAAAATTCACATGTAAGATAACTTCACTTTTACTAACAATTGCAGGTATTATTTATAAGACGCAAAGGTTCGTTTTTTGACTCGCGTATTTACGATAGCAACAGCCGCTGTCAACTTAATTACACTTTCACATCCGATTATCGACTTAGTTAATATCGATATATATATCGACTGCAGCAGACAGAAACACACCCGTACCCTAGCGTAACTTGTTACGTATTGTGTGTACAAGACGATCTTCGTGTCTATAGAAAGTCACGTGACCCAGTGACGCTACCTTGGCCGGTCTGTGTAATTGTTGCATTGCGTGATAACTCGAACACTGTCCGACGGCTGCATGTCGACGTATTAAAAGTGGACCATACGGTCAGACTTTACAACTAAAAATAGCTTCACTTCTATAGGAGAAATTCAGTGACAAAATTAATCTGATAAATCTGATACTAATATCACACTCAACAAATTTTGTTACATTTTCAAATAATTCCTGAAAGCATATTTGTTTAATGTATGCGCCACCCACTGAAACACAAACACATTTTGCTCACTGCAGATAAAATTTGTTTGTGTGTTTCGCTGTATGTTTGCTGGAACAAGCAGCTGCATCTACCATAAGCACTGCAAGACTGGTCTTGGTAATGCAGGCCCAGTGCATACACAGAGAGGTAGGGCTTGATTGTGGTTCACATAATTTAGTGCAGTATCATTTCTTTATAAAATTCACCCGAGTAAACTTTGAAGATTCAAATAAAAACGTTCATAAAGGAACTACGCTCTTCTGGGTTATTGGGCAGCGAGTAGTGAAAATTTCTTACGGAAGTTTCGGGACAATCTATCGGTCCCAACTTCAGGGTTGAAGAATCATAAATATGGAACCGACAGGTAGTTCCGAAACATCGGTAAGAATTTACCACTAATCGCTGTCTAATAACCTACAAGATCCCATTTCTCACCTACTTCGTGGAGGAAGCCTGAAATCGCGCAAAACATTTTACAAATCCCACCACATCCTGAGACGAAAAACCCTTAGATTTACCCCATGTCACACATCATAGCACCCGAGGGAGAATGATGTTACACTTCCACTAACTGTACACATCATGATCTTGATAACTTCTAGAAACAGAACATTAATAATAATAATAATAAACATGCGCCAAAATCAGCAGAAACAATTCAAGGAGGCAAGGTAACCTTATTGTGGAACCAACAAATACAAACTAATGTAAAAGTACAATAGATTCAACACTGAAACTAACGACATAAGCACCATGAATATTAACAACAGAATAGCTGCAACACTGTATTCCCTAGGGACATAGTTTGTCTCAGTTCTGATGTGCGTCATCCCCTTTGTGTTAGTACAACAGTAAGGAGCTTGGTGTATCAATACTTACAGTCGAACACAACTATATATAGTTGTGTTCGACTGTAAGTATTGATACACCAAGCTCCTTACTGTTTGTCTCATGAATATAAGAATATATAACCTGCATAAAGGAGATGATGATGATGATGATGATAATAGTAATAATAATAATAATAATAATAATAAAAATAACGAAGTACAAATCCTCTTTTCATGGGATATAGTAACTATAAATGTAAGCCACAGTATAGCTGCAACATTATGTACCTTAGAAAAATGATTTGTTTCAGATATATAATTGTAAGGTAAAGGTAAATTGATCCCGTTACAGGCCCGGTGTGGCCCAGAGGGTGGGTAGAGGTATAGCTCTACTCGTCCATGACCGCGGCACTAGAGAGGGTGAGTGGTCAGCACCACGACCCGGCCTCACTTTACTCCCGGGAAAGACCCGGCACCAATTTTACAGGAGGCTGGGTGGGACCCAGGGCCGGTCTGGACGGAAGGAAAATCTCGTCCCCACCTGATTCGATTCCAGACCATCCAGCCCGTAACTCAGTCGCTATACCGACTGAGCTACCCGGCCCACTATATATAATTGTAGAAGTTATAAAATAATAATAACAATAATAATAATAATACTTAAATGTAAATTTTGTTTAGACAAAGAAACACTGAAGTTATTTACATTATCATTTAATGTGAGATTGCTTTAGTTTTCTTTATTAGTACATTAAACTTAAAGCGCTGACTGTGGTCACCTTAGACTCGTATGCAGGTGGCCTGGCCAAATAAGCAGTGTTCCTGTGTAACACACAGGAAACTCTCTTGACAGTGGCACGCATTCTGATACTGATATTGTTGTATCCCGGGAGCGGTATTATAAAAATCAACATTTCCATGCGTATTTCACGAAAGTAAAAGAATGTCTGCTTTCAGAATAACTGTATTGTGATTTCTTAATCTAAGAGTTTAGCAAAAATGATGTATGGAAATCAGATAATAAATTACCCGAAGAAGACAGTGCAGCCAACTATTATAAGCTTTGTAGGTAAGAGACAAACCCACACATTGTCAAGTACGCCTAGTTGCATCACGAATTTTCCACTGTCATATCGCAGCACAGTAAGTGAAGGTAAACTCTTTTACAGCCTTATTCTTCAAGACTTAATTGCTTCCCGACTAGACAAACCGATTTTCAGAAAGAAACAAGCAGTTATATTCTTAAGAATATGCACTTATTTAAAAGGTTAAGGTTACCCCATAACATGGCGGAGGTAAGACTCAAACCAATGCACACTTCGGCGCTAGAAGGCGGTGGGTGGTCATCACAATGCTCCGGCCGCTTTGCCCCAGGAAAATACTCGGTAACCATTGCATAAGACGTTGGGTGGGCCTTGGGATCAGTCTGGACTGTACGAAAAATCTCGTTCCCACCAGGATTCGATTCCGGACCGTCCAGTCCATAGCGACTCGCTATGCTCATTGCTCTATCCCATCCGCCGTACATTTAAATGAAACCGTAATAAGAAATATGATGAAAGGCTGTAGGCATTGAATAAGCCAGGAAATATATTTTGTGTTCATTTTCTATTACTGATTATGTAAAGAAAGAATCGATATGAACAGCACTACATCAATCGTCCTGTGCTTAATTCCCAAGCATTATGACAAAGTGATTATTTAACGACACTGGATTAATCTCTGATAATTTTGCCTTAAAGAATATTTTGTCCATTTCCTTGAAAAATAGACCGATCCTAGATATGACGCCATTATACAGTATCGAGAGTTCTCCATAAAAGGTCGTTATTTTTAGGTAACGGAAATTGTTTAAGGTTTAGGAATTAACCCACATTTGATCAATGTCTAACTGAAAGAAGGCAGTGGCGTAACCGGGAATTTTGTTCTGGGGGGGGGGGTGTCCAACACATTCATTTGAGGAAAGAGGACAGAGAGAACGGGGATCTGGGGGCGGTAACCCCCTAGTCAGGGGTTCTGGAGGCAGCTGTAAATTGGTAAAAGAAATTTCATTTTATATAGTAAAATTTTCTTAATTTTTGTTACTTTAAGTCTATTTATGATGACAACCAATTTATTTGTCATTGCTAATGTAAAACAATTGCTAACCGGCTGTAGTTTTAGAATTTTACTGCCTTTTTTCCGAACATCTTGGGGTGTTGGCATCCCAAATTCAGACATTTTTAACAGTTTTCACAATCGGGTTGGTTTTGGCCCGATTTTGGAGGGCCTTCGGAATTTCGAGGTGGTTTGAACCCCCCAAGCTCCCCCACTCTCCCTCGGTACGACACTGAAAGAAGTTACACCTATTTATCTGAATTTTACCGACTGAGTAAGTTGTTCATATAAAATTCTTTTTGTGAAGTGAAATATATTTGTGTCCTCAGTACATGATAACAAATCATTCCCTGGCCCCAGGGACAGCTACATGACACTGCGTAGAGAGGCCAGCTCTACGTAGGGACCCTACCGTGTAGGAATAACTTAAAGTATTTTCGACTTGAAGAATGAAATAAAACTGACTTTCAGAGTTGCGGTTTCGTTCGCATAAAAAGTACGCAGACGATTGACAAAGTCCGTCAGAATACCGCAACATCTTGTCTCTCCTTCGTCAAATATTTTTAAACCTTATACAAACGTTGCCATTTTTACAAATCTGCGAATTGCTTGACGTCACGAACACACAGTGTACACTTCCCAGAGCTTTCAATCAGTCCAAGTCAAGGTTTGAAACTAAGGAAAGCTTGAAATTTAATCCCTGGAATTTTATGTTAAAATGTGTGAATATGTTCCTTCCATAAAGAGAGAAACTATTTTGTAAGATCGCTATGTCAAAGTTTGAATACTGTAACCGAATTTACAAAACCCTGATTATGAATATAATTGTTTTGAAGTCCTCCCAAAATTCCTATCAGTAATAAAACACAGCGAATATCTGAGGTGGGGGTGATACATGCATCACTTACTTGAAAGACCTTCAATTAAGTGAAAGTACTGTAAATAAACCTTAACAAGTGCTCACAGCTTATTATTTCTTCTGTACAACATAATACAACTCCAGGACGGTTGTGGGAAATCTCGCTGTACCTTGCGGTGTGGTGGGAATATGCAATGGCGCAGTTGGTTGAGACATTTTGCTACAAGCCGGAACGACGCGGGTTCGATTCCCGAAGGTGTCATACGAATTTTTCATTGACTAATCCCCTCGGATCTACTCAGCCACTAACAGAACTGAGTAACAGGAATATTTCCTGGGGGGGTGGGGGGTGTAAAGGCGGCCTGTGCGTAAGGATGACAACCTTGCCAACTTAATGTGCAGACTGTCTTGAAATCTGGGAGTTTCAACCTCCTCGAAGCCTAAGGGCCTGCCCAGGTCTGTAATGGGATTCATTTACCTTTGCTTTCCGGTGTAGTAGTGACACAAAACGAACTATTCAAATTGCGACGTTAAATTTTATAGGAAAACAAAAGATTCGCATAACCACTTACTGTACGTAGAATGGTGATAGGTAGAATTTTCCTGTGACCTTCAAAAAGCAAAAAGTGTGGAGGTACAGCTCCATATATTTTTAACCTTGGCACTAAATGAGAGAGGTGGTCAGCTGCACGGCCTACCTCCGGAAAAGATTCTTAGGTATCCATTGCAAAGGAGGCCATACGGGTCCCAGAAGAAGTTTGGGCGCTTTTGGATAAAATACTCTCTTGGGTCTGCTGGAAATAACACCTCGGTTCCCCGGTCGTCCACCCAGAACCCAGTCATTCTACTGACTTCACAATCACGGGCCATATATTTTTATGCTTTGAATTGAAAATAATATAGAGCATTGATGGAAAATTTTGAGGTTATATCCGGCAAACCTTGAGCTAGAAAGAACCTGTGCTTACAAACAAGATCTGATAGGATTAGAAATCTATAAAATATACAAACAAACTTCGAATTCAGATTAAATGTACTTTGTTGTTCTTGTAGTCCTAAACACATCTAAAATGTCTGAACAAACTTAGAAAAAGGGGTCTTCACATCAAAACGAAGTAAATATTTCGTACAACTGTATATCCTGAAATCTGTTTTTTTTTTTACTTTACTTGGAAGAAATCATTCAATTCTGTAATATTTTACTTACAGCTGACATGATAATATATAACACATGTTCCCAGTTTAAGAAGTGTTGAGTCATTATTGCTTATCAAGTCCCAGTTCACAACAAATGTTCAAATCTCCTCCACCTGAATCAATGCAAGTTTGGACACGTGTGATCGGGGACTGTTACACCCTTTAAATGGTTTTACAGGCATAAAAATTTCGTTGGTGAAGTCTCCCTTCACTTTCTATTGAAGCCAAATGCACTGGAGAATTTAAATGTCCACACAGATAAAAAATCTATTGAAGTGATTTCAGGAGAATTTAGAGAGTGCACCTCGAAAATCAGGTGTTTTGCTAACATACATAAGTGTTAACTTTTGTCCCGGTTTGTATGGGGAAATAACTCCTGAAATCTGTCTAAACATTTCGATACACCTTGTAAAAGCGAAGTTTATTTCCTCGTTGCTTAAGAATTTTTAGTTAATTCAGAAACAAAATAAATTCTGTAACTCTCGAAACAATCTTTGATCCGCAATTCAAATCCTGATACATTACATATTATATGAAAGATTACCTTAACATTAATCAGATAGTGTCGGGAAAAATTTTATGTATCCGGTTTGTTTGTTTTGGGAATGAATGCCCCCAGTGGGCCACAGCCTCCTCATTCACGAGTTTTCTAGGCCACACACAACGACACACCACATTCGGTAAGATTCCTATGGACGAGTGATCACCCAGTCGCGGAGACTTCTACCTGGCAAAACACATCACACACAACAGACAGACATCCATGCCCTCGATGGTATTCGAACCCACAATCTCAGCAGGCGAGCGGCCGCAAACCAATGCCTTGATCGCGCGGCCAATGATACCGGCATGTGTATCCTGTAAAGCAGTCCCATTACAAGCCTGGACAGGCCCAGAGGGTTCCAGGGAGTTAATGTTCCCAGATTTCGTGACAACGGCACAGGATGGTGGTAGGTTGTCAGCCTTACGCACCGGCCGCCTTTACCCACAGGAAATGCTCCTGGTACTCATTTCTGTTAGAGGCTGAGTCGACCCCAGGGCCAT
>Ga0123354_10015921_pt1 | contig 11776 bp, 12 predicted proteins | sample TergutLab28metaG_2_FD_97872 | JGI IMG/M metagenome (GOLD analysis project Ga0123354, IMG submission 97872) | Labiotermes labralis P4 segment gut microbial communities from Petit-Saut dam, French Guiana - Lab288 P4 | ecosystem: Host-associated > Arthropoda: Insects > Digestive system > Gut ... | reverse complement strand
CAATGTTTAAAATGCGCTGTGGGATCCCAAACGCTTGCATTCTTAATATAACAATGTATAAAATGCATGTGTCGTTTTGTTCTCAATGTACAATCATGATACTTATTTCTAAAACTTTAACCGGTACATATGAAGGAGGTTACACGCATGTATTTGAGATATGTTGTTTATACAACGTTGGATATATATATATATATATATATATATATATACATACTGTTGCTAATTAAAAAATATGTATATAAGCGTTAAAACTTTAAAAACATTATAAAACTATGCAGTAATGTTGCGCTTGGTAAGTGATATCTTGGTAAGTGATATCTTCGCTATATTGATACTTTATTCTTGACGAAATTTATGGCTCTGGAGATAAGAACCTAAACGTTCGTCAAGAATATAACAACATAGTGAATATGTCACTTACCAAGCGCAACATTACTGCATAGCTTTATGATGTTTTTAACGTTTTAACACTTATATACATATTTTGTAATTAGCAACAGTATGTATATATATATATAACAATATCCAACTTTCTATAACGACACATCTCAAACAAATACGTGTAACCTCCTTCATATGTACCGGTTAAAGTTTTAGAAATAAGTATCATGATTGTACATTGAGAACAAAACGACACATGCATTTTATACATTGTTATATTAAGAATACAAGCGTTTTGGATCCCACAGTGCATTTTAAACATTGCTAAGTAAGGATCTGTATCTTAGAAGGGCCTGAAGATGATTCTATAAGAATCGAAACATGTTGCCCTAATACAATAATAAAGTTTTTTTTGTGTTTGACTGATACATCATTGTATATTTGTATAATTGGTTGGTAGTTTAGCAGGTTTAATGTGATATCCGCATGAAACTAGTAAGGCTAATAAAAATGTGTCTGAATGTAACCTATAGCAGAGACCGGATAGGCAAGCATTTGTCTGACGTTTTTCCTATTTGGAATGGTTTGAAACAAAGAGATTCTTTATTGTCATTGCTTTTTAACTTTGCTTTAACGTATGCCATTAGGAGGGTTCAGATAAACCAGAATGCCTTGAAATTAAATGGTACACATCAGCTGTTGGTTTACGCTGATGATGTTAATATGTTGGGTGGAAGAGGACGTAATATAAAGGAACATACAGAAGCTTTGTTGGTCGGTAGGAAAGAGATTGGTCTAAAAGTAAAAGCTGGTAAAACGAAGCACGTGGTCACGTCTTGAGATCGGAATGCAGGACGAAATCACAATATAAAGATTCATTCCAAAGGGTGGAAGAGTTCAAATATTTGGAAAAAAACTTTAAAAAATCAAAATTCTATTCAGGAAGAAATTAAGAGCAAGTTGAAGTCAGAGAATGCTTGCTATCATTCGGTGCACAATCTTTTGTCTTCCAGTTTGCTATCCAAAAAGATATACAGAACTATAATTTTGCCGTTCGTTTTGTATGTGTGTGAAACTTGGTCGCTCACATTGAGGGAGGAATGTAGGCTGAGGGTGTTGAGGAGAAATATTTGGACCTAAGAGGGACGAGGTAACAAGGGAATGGAGAAAACTACATAATGAGTAGCTTAATGAAATGTACTCGTCACCCAATATTTTTCGGGTGATCAAATAGAGAAAAATGAGGTGGGCGAAGCATGTAGCACGTTTGGGGGAGAGTAGTTAGGGGTCTACATGGTTTTGGTGGGGAAACCTGAAGGAAAAGACCACTTGGGAGACCCAGGTTTAGATGGAAGAATAATATTAAGATGTATCTTTAGTAAGTGATATGTGAGAGCATGGACTGGATCGATATAATTCAGGATTGGGGCAGGTGAATGTGAATGCAGTAATGAACCTTCGGGTTCCATAGAATGCGGGTAATTTCTTGACTAGCTGAGAACCGATTAGCTTCTTAAGAAGGACTGATCCATGGAGTAAGTAAGTAAGGTGAGCAGGTTTGATAAGGGTGCTGGACCACCCCCAAATAATATTTAGTTTTGAATGTTGAAAACGTTAAAGTTGTCCCGCTCGTGTCGTGAATACACGGAGGGGATAAGGGTGGAATACATATAGCTCCAGTAATTCTCAACCTCATCCCTAGATGGAGGTGAGTGGCCAACGTCACACTCCGGCCACTTTACTCCCCGGAAATAGCACTGGTATCAATTGAAATGGAGGCTGGGTGCACCGCAGAGTCGGTATGGACTTGTATGCAGATGAACAGGCCAGCGCGATCCCTGTAGGCACACTGACCACCCTACCCCGGCCCAATTTAGCTTGGATTGAGAAAGGATAATCATTTACGCCGTATAAAATCAGCGTAAAGAGGCAGCGTTATTATTATTATATTTTAAGCCGACATTCCTTTTAAACTATTTTTATCTTTCCGACTTCTACCTAACATCCCAAGGATTACTAAACACAGAATTGTAATTTCCTGTTATTTAGTGTGTGTACTTGCAAAACAAGAGCGAAATGTGTTCTTCAACATCCAAATGGCCCATTTGTGACGGCACCTAGGCGAAATACAGTGAGATAACAATACGATTAATTCAGAACTGATGTTGTTACATTTGAAAATAAAGAACCCAAATTATGTACAATATAAGCTTATTTTCTGACCAACTTTTGTGCTTGATTCTGTGCCTTCAGCCTTAACAATTAGCAGCTGCTTCCATCTGTTGGATGGAAACAACAGTTACGAAATTTTGCTTCGAGTACAAAAGTTCAGTGAGTTGGAATCGTGACAGTAAACAATGATAGGCTCTTATGAACACAGGATTAAGTTTAGTTATCTGTAATACAGGTATTTTATCACTAACTGAAGTAGTATCAAGTTTTATAACAATGGCCCTGCTTCACTCGGCAACACATGTACAGTTAGTTAAAGCTTTTAAACAATAATCATATTATTACGCTGACTTCCACTGCAATACGTTTTACAGAAAAACACACTACGACTCACCTTCGAAGTACGGAGTTCACTACCATGCGAAGTCCAAGTCATGTAGAAGAACGTATGTAGATTCCTTCGGTACCTTCTCTTGTAACACAAAACTTTGCTAACTTTTCAGTTCCAGTGATGATAATCATCACCCTACCTCAATTCATTGCCCGATATCACGAATATAATTAGCCCGTACTTTACTTCACTGCAAAATAAATTCCAGGACATAGGAACGTTCCGTTAATTCTATTTTCCTGTTGCTGTGGGTGGAGCGCACAGTTAATTTCAGCGGTCGTGACGAAATCTGCACCTAAACACCTTCCTCAACAAAAGAACTGTCCGTGTATGTATGTGAGCATACATGTAGTCTATACTCATATTTCTCCATAGAGAGTTTGTATGTTGCTTTGTTTGGCAGTGATTTATTTCACCGTTGAAGTGACTCGGCATCTCATGGGACTGGGTTATACGGTTATGGGAAAGAATAAAGGAAATGCGAAGAAGAGATAAGGTGCAAGAAATTGCCTAGAAAAGAGCTGTAGAAGGAGCGAGAGATAGTGATAGGCCATAACATGAATACTGTGTCGCTTTAGGCAGAAATCACTACTCGGCCTTTGTTCAAAATTCCCATTCTGGCTACGATTTAGACACAGGCCTGTCTGCAAATTGGTCCAACACACAATACGCATACACACATCTTAACAGCATGTCACCGAGTTATGAACATGCCTGGTTATGAAGGGGGCAGGTGAATGAGCTTTTGAGAAAGCCAAGTAAGTTAGAGCAACTACAGAAATAAATAATGTAAACTTTTTTACCAACATTTCGGGACAAACTATTCGTTCCTTTGTCAAGGATCAAGCGGTCCAAGAAGAATGCCCGGAACACTCGCTGTTCTCGGCATTCTTCTTGAACTGCTTGACTCTTTAAGATAGAACTGATAGGTTGCCCCGAAACGCCGGTAACAACCTACCAATCTACGCTGCTTAAAATCCCAGAAGAACGCAATCTCAGTTGCACCGTGGCTGACGTGTGAAATCATGCATATGTTTACATTGGCTTGGAGAGTTCTGTACTCTTCACGAATGACAACATGTCTTATGTTACGAAGTTCACTTGTGTCTATCAACGCAGTATGAGATACGTGTTTCTCCCGTCCAGATAACAATCTACAAAGCGATAAGCAAAAGTGGAGCTCTGTATTAGGCTGAAATGAGTAGCCAGTTTCATATCTACATTGCTTTATCTTCCTCACACAAGGATAGAGTGCAGACTAGCTTCGCTGAAGTTGGATCCCGCTTGATGGAACTTTCTGCCGAGGCAAGTTGCTTATTTATAAGATTTAAATTTTTTAAAAAAATAGAACACTAAGGAAAAGCCATAGCTTTGCTTTTTTTTCGTGCCACAGTTCTCACACATCTATTAATATAATATTTTGCTTACTAGTTGCGGAAATTTTGTGATATGTTTTAGGCTTCTCAAGTAATGTTAAATTCCGCACGAAATTCATTATTTCCTTGCTCCGAACATGGGTTTATAGCTGTGTGTCGCTAAAAATATAAATAATTTGAACTGTTCTTGAACTCTGAACACGATATCTCAAATGCACTCAGTACGGTAACGCAATATTCGAAGTTGGTAACGCTCCATAGTGGTGCCGATCAGCTGATTTGCTCATATGGTGCTGCCATCTTTGAAAACCCTTCCCGTAACGCGCTGTAGCATTTTCATTGTTATTTCCTTGGAGAAAGATGGCCGCTGGATGTTGCGGAACGAAGAAACAGAAGCTGAACAATTCTACTAGTATAACGTGCAATGGAACTTCGCTTATTCCAAACGGTGTGCGAAATGGAATGGTTGCACATCCCGAAATGTGCTTCTTCTGTTTTGATGTTTTATACTGCCATCTACATAGCTTGGATCCACCAAAAACTCCAAACTTCTGCAACGATCCATAGTGAGTAGTTGTTTTCGGTATCATATTTCGGTGCGTGTGCGTGACGATGTATTCATTGATTTAATATTTAATGAAAATGTGTTGGGCATTTTTTGTTGTCAGTGAAGGGTTTGTATGTGACAAGGAATTTGGCAGAAATAATGTAGTTTAGCAGTTAATCTGCTCGAGGTGTAATATGGTATGTTGTGGGGAAAGTGGGTCATTCATGGTTTTCAAGGTTAAATTCGAATTGGTTTCTTTGTTTATAATTCGTAATGTAAACATGCTGTAATCACTGTAACACAAGTTATGTTGAGTATACTGCTTCCTGATTATGGTTTATGGGTCACTTAGTTTTAATTAGGTATTGAAGTATTTATTTACAAAATAGTTACACCGTTAATAATTGGATATTTAAATGTTTTTCACTTTACAGCCCCCTGTTTGTGACATGGAAGATTGGAAAGGACAGGCGGTTGCGAGGCTGTATAGGCACTTTTAATGCTATGAACCTCCACTGTGGATTGCGCGAGTATGCGGTTACCAGGTGAGCAGGGCTCTTGGCCTGGTTTCCCCACTGGTCTGTTGGACATGATACTGCTTTCCTTTGGTATTCTTGAATCCTGTTTGTCCCAGCCCTGACTTTCCTCGCCCTTATGCATGTCAGAAAGGTAAGCAGGCTGTCTGCCACCACTGTATGCACATGGGAAACCAGTGGAGTTCTGTAATAATGTTTTTTCACCATTGATTTGGAGGCGATGTAGTTTTAAAGGTGTTCCATGCAGCCTTGTAGCATGCCTGGCTTATAGTGTCTGCACATAGTAACAAACCAAGCAGTTGAAGACATGGAATTGTACACCTAGTCACCTTGATGCTGAACTGCAAGGATCCACCACATTTTGCAGCATTTAAGTAATCTTAAATGACCAGTATTAAAGTGAGATGTATTATGTTAGTAAATATAAATAGCTGTGTTTGAATATGTTTAAAATTATTTGCGATCATGTTGTTGCTGTTATGTTCATGCTAAGGGGCACATATTGTACATTTTTGGACACTTCTTGGGTAGTTTGGGTGAACTAATTTCTTTCTTGCTTTCTTTATGTGAAAGTGCGTTCAAGGATTCTCGCTTCAGCCCAATTACTCGTGATGAGTTCTCCAAGCTTCACGTGTCAGTGTCAATACTCCGTCATTTTGAAGATGGTTCTGACTACTTGGATTGGGAAGTGGGCGTGCATGGAATTCGGATAGAATTCCACAATGAGAAAGGCAGTAAACGCACCGCTACCTATCTTCCAGAAGTGGCACCTGAACAAGGTAGTAGAGTTGTTGTAAATTTTTTAAAAATTAATTAGTTGGAATGGATAATCATATTGTCATGACACTGAAGATCATACATTTCCTTAGGCTGGGACCAGATCCAGACAATTGACTCACTGCTGCGAAAGGGTGGCTACAAAGGTTCTGTGACCCCAGATATCCGTCGCACGATTAAGTTGACCCGGTACCAGAGTGAGAAGATCTCAGTGAGTTATCAGGACTACTTGAATCACTGGCGTAACCGACAATGCTAGCAGATACTGTGGGGCCCCCCAGGCCCCGGCAGCAGCGCAGTGGTGTGGAGTGCACCGCACCCAACTGTGCCCCTGCATCATCCACCTCCCACACTGGTGCTGCCACCACCCCCTGCTCTGCACCAGTCTTTCCCCGCACCATCAACCTCATATGTACCACAGTCGTATGTGGTGCCACCTTTGCACCCACTCCCGGTGGTACACTGGTGGGACCAAGCAGTGCCAGGACCCTCAACTTTGTACCATCTCCCTCCTTGTTCAGGTAATCAAGATACTACCAACTTCCCTTCACACTGTTCCCATCATCAAGTCAGGAAACGAAAGTGATCACCAATGTTCATTTTGGAACACCATGTATTCAGACTACAAGTCTGTTGCATTCTTGACAGTTTTTGGTTCTTATGACGCATAAGAGCCCTCCATAATGCAGCTCATATACTTCAGTAGGTATCCTGTTCAGATTGGCTATTAAGTTACAGAAAATCTCCTAACTTGCCACAGGATATCCAGTATATTTCACGTAAATAACATGTCATCCAGGGAAAACCCTAGAGAACCAAGGAGTGATCTCACAGAGTGATTAATTTCTAATGTACTTGCACTAACAAACAGTGGTAACCATGGAAGTCATGAAGTGCTTTAATACATTCATCAACAGTGACAGTTCTGTCTATAGCAGAGTGTTTCTCGTGCAACCCTTCATGTTACTATGACATAATATTCATCGAAAGTTGCAGAACTCATTTGGCATTTCCAAGAGAATGTAACTATAATTACAGCATTCATTATGTGTGATTTTTTTTTTTGTTAAAAGCTGTATAAAAGCGGCCTTAGTAATGTAATCATTGAATCAACTAACATAGGTCATGAAACAGCATTGGGTACTTCATGATACTTTTCTAACTGGGATTATAACATGAGAAGTGATAAAGCATGGTATTTGCTGTTGTATGGTATGTGTGGGATTAACAAATGTATGGTGTTTCATAAGATGAATTTAACGTTGTTTCAAAACCCCCGAGTTCACTGCCATTTATTCATCTTAGAACTTGGAACTGCATGATGGAAGCTACTAATTATTTAGTAACAAAGGCATATTGCAAAATCACTTGTGAAGAAAGCAAAGAAATTGAAAGATTTCTTGCAGTTGTTCCTCAAGATCTCACCAACATTTAGAAAACAAATGCCAATGGGGAAAATTCTTTTTTGAAGCTTCTTTGAGTTTTGAATAATCCTTATCATTTATTGTAGTTATTAGCCACAGCTAAAGACATTCATGAATTTTTTATGTGCAGTCTGATTGTCAAGCAAGTAACTGAAACAAAGAAGAGGAGAAAATTGGTTACATGATACTAATGATAATGGAAGAGCATTATGAAGGTGTGGAAAACTTCTCAAGTCCCGAGCCAATCAATTTTTAAGACATATATCATAAAATGAGAATAATCTACTTTGCACGTCTTTCAGTCACATGACTTGCTCAGGAATACGGGCTGTTCCGTCACTCTATGTACCATCGTCGCTTGTGACTGATATTTTGTGGACTCTTTATTGCTTGGCTGGGTCAGGGGCATGCTTTACCTGCTGACACATTCAACAGAGGTGGTGGTGTTTAGTGTTTCTCAACCAATGGCACTTGATGGTCAGCTGGGTGGCATGTGAGCTCTCAAATACAATAATTTACATTAGTGATTAAGATAATACTAAAATGTAGGTGATTGTAAAAAATACAACCCTAGGGAAATAGGGAAATGGAAGATTAGGGTTTACTATGGTGGGATCACAGTCTTTTTGCCATTGTGACTGGTGGTGGGACACAAGATGCAAAAGGTTGAGAAGCGCTGATGTGGAGGATATGTTCACAGTGGAGGTAAACAATTGTTATTGTGCAGACTCAATTGTGTTTGAAGAAGTGTTGATTGCACAGTGTATAAAGGAAATGAGGCCTCCAGCAACTGCTTAAAGTTATCCTCTACCAGCTAGTGTGTTGTGAAGATGTCATCTTTGTTGAATAATATAGTCGAACTGCACTTGTTTTCATAATTTCACTTTTTGTTCCTGGCTACCTGTCTTATTAACATGCATCTGATTTTACTTTGTTTACTTTTCATTTGTTTCTTCTGTTGTAGTTGAGGTTAACAGTATTGCTGGCAGTGGAAATTAACTTGCAGATGTGTAGTTATGCTGAAGTCTGGTGTTTTCTGTAAGAGACTATGTATCTCTCATGTCTTGTAAGCATCCTGTGACCCATGTCTTTGAATGAAAGAGTTCACATGTGAACTTTATCCCTTAATCCATTTTCTGTTTTTAAATCCATCTACTTTGTTTGCACAATTGATAACTGGCAACTAATATGTAGGATTAGATAACATTGTAATCACACATCGGACTTTATTCATTGATTGTCTTCTGTATCTAACTGTTTTGATGGTGAGTTAATATGTAGGGGTGTCAAACATATATTTGACATCAAAGCAACCTCAGGTATGGTTCATAAACTGAAATGAAACTGTGTTCAAGTGACTGGTTAATCAGAACATGAAAAAAAAATAATGGCCATACATTCTTCTTTAGTTGTAGCTTGATTGAAACATGGATATGAATGCAAGTGAGATGTTTTCTGTACGATGAAATGCTTAGTGTACACTTTGTCTTGTTTCTTGCAGTAAGAGTAACTTGCATTCCTCTGCATTAAGAGGAAATTTTCTTGCAATTCATGTAAAAACTGAAAGCTTAGGCAGCTCTATGCAGGTCATTTTCCACAGTTTCGTCATTACAGAGTTGCTTGTTACAAAGACATGTTTGACATCTTCAGCCTCATTATAAGCCAAGATATAGTGGGCAGATATGCTGCTGGAAATTGACACAATTTTGTGCATAGAAGTATGAGTGTGGATGTTTTGGGAGCTGTGTCCCCTTTTCCTGACTTTTTTTTTACCCCCTGATATGTTACCCTGTTAAAGGAGTCTGACACATTGAAGGCCTTAAATGTAGTGTTTTTTTAATAGTAAAAGCTGTTACTGTACTGTAATAAGAAAGAACAACATAAAAATTTATTCTAGCACTGCCCCACCAATATCAGTCTGAACGCTGTTTCTGAAACTTTTTGCTTGCACTGTAGCTATAAATTAGGGATAAATTCATCTGATATTGAATGCTGGATATATTGATTACACAGATGTGTGACTTGTATGGGCCAGTGCTAGAATGGTGTGGGATACGTACATTGAAATGTTCGGATGTTTATTATCCACTCGTAATTAAAATTCTTGTCTTCCAAGTGCTAAGAAGGTAGACTTTCAGAACACCAACTGAAGCACATTGGGTTGTTAATTGTAGAGCAGGTATATATGAGGCAGTGTGTTTATCTTGTCAAAAAATGCGCTTACTGTGTATTTTAACATTGATGGATGTCAAGTGGCTCGGATCTGTTACATATAATCACACTAGCCACATCCTAATTGTTTTTCTGAATGCTAATGATGATATGTTACAAATATTGTAAAGACATTTAGCAATAGCACAAAATGAAGCTAAAGTGTCTTGATGGGTGACATCCTGTTGTGTACCTTAAATTATCAGTACAGTGAGAACACAGTCCAACTTATATTATTATAAAAAAACAGTAAAACTCGGTTTTAGAAAAATGCTACGTTTGGATCTGGTTGGCTCATCAGCAGGCTTATAAACATATTTAAAACATATCAGTTGTACATAATAATTGTTATTCCATGGAATTATGTCTCATCCATACAATCACTTTACAATTTATTAATTGTTTTCAGTATGTTTAACTTATTGTAGGTTAACCAATTATGTCAGAAGTATGTTATGAGCCATGTGTTCAGTTTTATGAAACTTGTATCCTACTTTTTATTGACTGTAAGAAGTATTGTATGCTTAAAAGTGATGTTAAAATTCTATAATTATGGAATTACATTATGGAGCCCTTTCCTTCTTTCAATATGTTGATGTGTTAAATCATAAATTAGTCTTCATTGTGCTTATGTAAACTTGTGATATATTAAAGGGGGTTGTGTTGACTTTGCAGTGAATCTTTCGTGGATTTTTAATATTCTGTATTATTGCAATATTAATATCTGTAAGTTGTTTTTAGTATTACATTGCGTAATGTTTCTGTGCGTAATTTCTACAAGATTTTTCTTCTTTTTAGTTGTATGCAAACTATTCACAGTTTATATAATCAAGTACTAAATACAGCTTAATGGTATTAATATTGCAATACTGTACACTAGAAAAAGTCTGTGAAAAGGCTCATTGCAAGGTCAGTGTATGCATATTAAGATGTAAGTTTTTAGAAAAACAGATTAGTGTTAAAGATGACAAACCTGTAATTTACAATTTTGACATACTGAATGAAGAGAGGGTTCTGTAATATAATTCTATAATTTTAGACCCCCTAATGTCATTTTTAAGTGTACAGATTTTTTTACACTCAACAAAAAAACAGAATATCTGTTTTACAAAACTAATAAAAACTCATAAACATAATTCTGATATAATTTAAGCTATGGTGAGGTAACATACTCAGTATAACGAATAAATTGTAAAGTGATTGTAAAGATGAGGTCTCATTTCATGAAACTATAATTATAATGATGTACAGCTGGCCTTGTGTATATATTTTTATAAGCCTGATGCTGACCTGGCAGGTCAGAACACGTAACTTCTATAAAAACGAGATTTCATTTGTTTGTAGTAAAAAGGTTCTGTTGGACTGTGTTCTTTTTGCATTGATGCAGCTACAAAGACAGTTACACAGTGAGGAAATCCGAAGGTGGTATGTTGTGTCAAAGGTAATAGACTTGGTTCTGTAAAATGTGTGGAGTTTCTTGACCAGCTGCGTGAGTGTAGGCTACTGCATAAGTACTGTGCTCCATGGAGTTAGATTGCATTTATACATAATATGTTTATGGGCACTTGCTGTCACAGCTAACGTAGGCACTTTACCTGAAGAACTGAATACGATAGGAAACTACACATACTTTTAAACTGATGTAGTCATTACTGCAGGAAGTGAAATATGGGTGTTTATTATTGTGTTGGATGGTAAAGGGGTTGAAGACCATGAGACTGTGTACAAGGCTATATGGTGAGGTGAATTCAGTCAAAAACACAACTATAATTGAATAAAGGTTGACCAACTAGATGACACTTGCTTTATTATCTACTGTTCAACGTGTTTTAGACGTTAATACGTCCATCTTCAGGAGCTATCGACTACTTGTTGCATTGTGTAGGCTGTAATGATAGAGGTTCTGTGTGTTAATTTATTTATCTAGTGGTAAGTGCTGTACCTATATTATGTGTCGT
>Ga0123354_10015920_pt1 | contig 11776 bp, 10 predicted proteins | sample TergutLab28metaG_2_FD_97872 | JGI IMG/M metagenome (GOLD analysis project Ga0123354, IMG submission 97872) | Labiotermes labralis P4 segment gut microbial communities from Petit-Saut dam, French Guiana - Lab288 P4 | ecosystem: Host-associated > Arthropoda: Insects > Digestive system > Gut ... | reverse complement strand
TGCCCCTACAACCCCCGACTGGGGGTTTACCGCCTCCCCATCCCCGTTCTCTCTCTCCTCCTTCCCCCACTGAATTTTTTGGCCCCCCCCCCCCCGAACAAAATTCCTGGGCACGCCACTGCCAATTCTCACTGTTATATTCGCTGCTGTAGGTTTCCGCCTATTCAATTTACAGCATCTAAGTACTAAACTTCAGCCACGCACATTCAGCTGATTGAAGGTGGAAACCCTCTATACCAGTAGCAACACAAAGTCACTTCCTGGTAAAGGTAAAACTGTTCCAGTGCCTGATATGAAGGCATACAGGCGTAGAAAAGGTTTATCTCCACTCATTCTTAACCTCAGCACTAGATGGTAGTCAGTCGTCAAATTCACACCCCGGCCCCTTTACCCCCAAGAATGAAACCCGGTACCCATTGAATATGTGGTCAGGTTGGCCCTAGAACCGGTACAGACGTCGTGTGGAAGAGAAACAACTCTCGTCCCTACCAAGTTTCCAACCCAGACCGTCATGCACCAAGCCTAGTCATTACACCGACAACGCCGTTCTGGGTCCAAATAAAATCACTTGGATAAAACCTAATTTAATGCATGCACAGATGGACGTTACTCAAGAATTTTTTTATGTTTCGCTGACCGTGCATCTCAATATAATCTTAGTAATTAACCAACTTAATGCACAAATTCTTGTTTTATAATAAGCTTATTATAAGCCTCTACATGTTTCGAGCTCCTATGTACTCATCATCAGGAGGTGAAAATTGTATTATACAGCATGGGAGAGGACTCCTCTCTCAACTTGCGCACGGGACAGCCACCTACAGATTGTGATGATACCAGATGCTGTTTTCTGTGTAATTCCTCACTGCGCCACTTCGTAACGAGACAGACAATGTACGTACAGCGTAACACTGAGGTGCGTTGGCGAATCCATTTTTCCATGGAAAAGTAAGAACCATTTAAATGTTACATGTGTCTGTCTGTAGCCTTGGTCATCCGGCATGCAAAGCGCATGCGCCGTACTGTCGTCTGTAGCCTGTCTGGCTCTACCATATTTTTCCACATTATCTCATAAACGGCAAGATTTAATCAACAAAGTTATAAACACAAAATGTGTTTTGATATCTCTACAACTTTGTCTGAAACATTTCTCATTCTAAGAAGAATTTGGCGAGATAAGATCAAAATCGTATATTAGTCTTTATGTGAAGTACCTGGTATTATTGTCAGATTTTAATGACACTTGCATTTTCTCAACAGATTTTCGAAAAAATACAAAATCTCACCAAAATCCATCCAGAGGGTGGAGAGTTGTTCCATGCGGGCGGGCGGACAGACATTACTCAATATTGCGAAAGCGTCTGAAAATACGATAACACAACGATGATACAAACGATAATAATGTATCGCCGGAAAACTGGTGAAAGCAGCTAGTCCAAATGCAATGTAAAACAGAAAACAGCAGATCTCGTTTCTTTGATCTTTATTTGTATGCCCGTTCTGAAATTCAGCAGTACCAGAAACCTAAACTTACATTTTAAAGTCCAGTGATAACTGTACGTACCACCTATTTTAGCATTAAGAAACTGCATTTGGCCACTCAGTGTATTTATGAGCTGCATGCCATTCTCATACTGCCAGTCAATTACTTTCCTAAACAGCCACTCCCGGTGGCCGTGCGGTCTAAGGCGTAGGTCTGCAGCTGTTTGATTGCGGGTCCGAATCCCGCTGAGGGAATGGCTGTTCGTCTCTCGTGTTTGTTGTGTTTTGCAAAGGTAGCGGCCCCTGCGATGGGCTGATCACTCGTGCCGAAGAGTGCTACCGGGTGTGTGTGTGTGTGTGTGTGCGTGTGTGTGTGTGTGTGTGTGTGTGTGTGTCATCTAGAAAAATCAACGATGCGGCCTAGGCTCCATTTGGGCTGTTTGGCCCCAGAAAAAAGCCCCTAAACTAATTAATTCGTCTTGTAGCCGAAAATGTTTGGTATAGTTGTTTATTACTTAGAGCGATTACTGGCCACCGCCATCCGTTATAAATTTAATCTACCAACGCACATTTAAGAACCGTTGTGACGGGTAGGTGGGGGGGTTGCCTACAGAGATTTAAACGAAAAAACGGTTAGCAACTGATAACGGAAGTGTGGGTGATGCAGGCAGTCGATTACGAAATCGGTGTAAGTGAGGTTGTGGAGAGTGATAACCTAAAACAACAGCTTACAATCTGATGTTTACTGGACCGTGAATCATTGTGATAACTGAAGAATAAAAAGACCAACTAGATGTCACTTGTTATTTTATTGTACTTCTCACACACTCAACATGTTTCGGGCATTACTATGCCATCATCAGGAGCTCGCGTCTATGATGTTGATTACCACATTGGTCGTATCGTTCTTGGTTTGCTGTTTGCAGGCTCTAGCCTGCAAATCGGACACCACTCCAGCCTAACTGCACCTAACCCCCAACATACAGCAAACCAAGAAATATACGACCAATGTGGTAATCAACATCATAGTCGCGAGCTTCTGATGATGGTCATAGTAATGCCCGAAACATGTTGAGTCTGTAAGAAGTACAATAGAATAACAAGTGGCATCTAGTTGGTTTTATATTCTTCAGTTAACAGGTTACAAGTTCGGCAATGAATTGACTGTTGGTTTTCCTTTAGTTAGCACATTATTATTTGACGAACTGAACAAACTCTGACGTTGCATCTCGAATACAAATACATACATAAACAAACTGAAGACCCCGATGAACCCCACCCTTATCCCGAAAGAAGTTCTCCTACCACACTGAGCAGGTCGGGACATGCAAGTTACAAAGGGCGATCGTGTATAGTCTTTAAGGTTGGTATTGAATGTGTTCTCTGTTAGAGACATTGATATTTTGTACCTTACAAAATCAGACAAACGCCAGACTTCAAACAGTTAAAAGTCCTTAAAATTTTAGTTCAAAACGGTTCCGGATCGACAATTGGGCGTGACCAGGCAGTCAACCACTTCTAAGATGCACGATTTCGGGCTTACGCCGCGGTGTACATGAGACCTTCACTCTTCTGGGTTGTTACACAGCGTGGATTTGTATTTATCGACGTTTTGGAACTGCCTATCGGTCCCATCTTCAAGAGTCAGACATTCCCAGAGTGTTCTTGGTCTGCTTGACTCTTGAAGATGGAACCACTTGGTTGTCTCGAAACGTCGGTAAGAAACTATTATTCTACGCTGCGTAAAATTCCAAAAGAGATGAGGTCTGACATGTTAAGACATTTAAAGAATAAACTATTGTCATTCACGCGACTTTCATACATTCTGAACAAATGGTAAATGATGGAATGATGCATTAACAGCCATCAACGTCGTAAAATTATCGCATCGTACGGAAAACCTGCGTGCTTAGCAAGATACCGTGACAACTGTGGTGCTCAGGTCAGCGATAAACGATACGATTTACATAGTGAAACACGACATATACATCATCATCATCATTCTTGTTGGTATTATTGTGGCCGGCAACAGACCACGTTCAACTGTCACCGCATAACATAGGCCGCAGTATGCACAGCCCTGCCTCTTGTTTACTCCACCTTCTCACTCTAACGGCTTACGATGCTGTTAAAATGCACTTTTGTGCACGCGCACACATAATATTTCCCAATATTAAACATGTTTTATACAAAAGGTACAACAATAGCATCATTTTTATGCAATGACCATGTCAAAGCTGGACGCCAACAGAATGCACATTCGTCCACTCGCTTCTGTCCTCCTTTCCCTCCTGTAATGTGCTTTCCCATACGTTCCGAATCAGTTTAACACTTTTCGTGAGATGTTATTACTAACGTCAAGCATTTCATATCAACACATCATGCCCACTGTTCAAACTTCTCTCTAATATGTATAAGCTAAAATCATGCCCCTGAAGGTAAGGTCCTGAAGGACTGTTTGATAATAAACTTTTCGAAGCTGTATAATTTTTAATAAGGTAGTCTGCATGAAATATATAAACATTTTTCCAATAGAAAGCAATGAGCAGGAAATCACTGTAGCTATAAACGAAATATAAGCCTGAATGCGTACGAGGCGCCTCCAGAAGTACCGGTCGCTTGTAGTGGCCGCGCAGGTAACGCGCACCCTTCCTGTGGTCACTCATATGCTGTCTGTGAAGGGGAACACGTGTATTACGCAGTACGGTGTCATAATCCGTCCCCCACCCGCACCCCCGATTCGCTGTATTCCTTAAAGATTAATACGAAAATAGAAACTCTCGCTACCTGTGATGTACGGTCGGTGATACGATTTTTAAATGCTGAAAATTTTCGTCCGGCGGAAATTCACAGGCTGATTGTTGAAGCGTGTGGTGAAGGTGCAATGAAGGAAGGGAATGTAAGGAAACAGTGTCGGTTGTTCAAAGAAGGCAGGACTAATGCGCATGACGAGGAATGAAGTGGGCCCCCGTCTTTGGTCGCGTGTGATTTGAAACAAAAAGTGAATGCAGGAATTCGAGAAAATTTACGATTCGTAATTTCCGAATTACACGACAATTTGGTGGGGGGGGGGGCAGCTACAGTTTGAGGAATGGCCAAGAGACAAAAGACGTGCAGGGTTTGGCGGCAACCTTCCTCAAGGACGGCATATAAATTCTGGACCCAAGGTAGACAAATACTTCAGGTTACATGGTAATTATGTGGCGGATAGTTTGGTGTAAGTACCAAGATGTTGTAATAAAGATATTTTTTAATAAAAAATCTTTAAATGCTTTTTACACTCAGCCACTTCTTACTTTCTGGAGGCCCTACATAATTCAGTTCATAAACTAGCCTCACAGGTTTACCAACATATATTTGAGCAGGGGTTAACACAAACCTTCAAAAAATTTGACAGCCACCTCAGAATTCCAGGCGCCCGACGGGTGACACGGGCCAGTTTCTATACTGTTCGTTTTGTTTCATGGCTCAACAGCTCTGGTGGGTCTAGGCCTCCTCATTGTTGAGGTTTCGATATCACACTCAGACACATCACATTCGGTAGGACTCCTCGGGATGAGTTTTCAGCCCGTCGCAGAGACCTCTCCCTGACAAAACACAACATTCTCAAGAGACCGACTACCATGCCCCTGGCGAGATTCGAAACCGCAACCCTCGTAAGCCAACGGCCGCAGACCTACGCCTTATATCGCACGGTCACCGAGATCGGCTGGTGTCCATACTGAGGAACCATAATTCTCCAGAGACTTGTCGACCTCACTGCTACCTGGCGCTTTCTATTTCCTGCGTGTGAACTGATACACATTTATATGCATGTAAGGGGAAAACACAATAATTCTGCTGGAAAAAACGCCGTACGATGTTTAGTCGCCCGGGATTATAAGGACAGCAACAGTGAAAAACTATTAGGTTTTGTCTGAGCTCACCTGCTGCGGCAGACAGCGCCCTCCAACACGCTCGGCCCGCTGCCTCCTGGTACGCCGACGGCGGTAGTTCCCTCGCTCAAACATGTCGGCTTCACCGGGGTCCAGCGTCCAGTAGCTGCCCTTACCTCCACCATTACTGCCATCAATGCTCGTTTTTTCCCTGGGCACTTTCACAAAACAATTGTTGAGACTCAGGTTATGTCTTATTGAATTCTGCCAACCTTGCTTGTTATCACGGTAATAAGGAAACCTTTCCATGATAAACTTGTAAATTCCATTTAGTGTTATCCTCTGATTAGGAGCAGACGATATAGCCATCGCAATGAGGGCAATGTAGGAATAAGGTGGCTTCTCTGGACGAGGGTTGTTCTGGAGGAAAAATGGCGGTCCTGTAAGTTTCCCGCCGCTGTGATTAGGTAGGAATAAGGGCAGGTGATGATCAAATACAAGATGGTTGGAATATAAGGATGTCTTTGTAAAAGGCATTAAAAGTGGAGAGAAATCCTGTGGAATCGCTGGTGGTGTTCGAGATGACGAAGCTATGGCTGCGGCTTCAGACAGTGCCATGAGATGCTGAGAGGCCGGCAAAGTCGCCGGAGGGCTATAGGCACTTAACATAAAACTGCTAACGTCGCTGTTTTCTTGCTGTTGTTGCTGCTGTTGCTGGTAAGACACGAAATGACGTAAAGCCGGAAGCATCTTGCAAAATACTGCGAAATTTTATGAAGAAAGATGTCGAGCACGTGTCTTACAAATCGAAACACGCCCACTAGAGAATGTAAGACACTGCGCTGGGTACAAACAGAGATTATCACTTCGGTGTTAGCACTAATGATGACAGCAACATCGAACGCCTCTTTCAACACATAGAACGCACTGTAAATCCAACACAGTCTACAAGCGCCATAAGAATTACTGTTTAACCATTTGTTTTGTCTGCGATGATGTATGTACCACAATTATTCTACGTGTACACTGTTAATATGGGCCGTAAATTGCAACCGTAATGTACGTATCGTCTTCGGTATAATTCCTTGAGTTCCAATGAGACCACCGTATTTTAGACTCTATAAATTGTATTTCGACGTGCGAAGTTACTGGATAAAAACTGTAGAAAACGGTGACACTTGTTTTGTGTGTCGTAACAAGTAATGGAACTGCCGCAGTGTCACAACATCGTGTGGGTGATGTTCTACATACATACATACAAACACACACACACACACACAAAACACCAGCAGGCCAGACACGAAGTGAAACAACTCCTGACACACGAAGACTACAAGAGAGCGATGAAGAGGAATAAAAAATAGTTTGTTGAAACTCGCAGCAACAGACCAATCACGTTCCCTCTGCCCCACAAGAGTTGTTTAACTTTATCCAACAACACGAATGGGAAGACGGACAAAATGAGCAGAGTGGGAACGAAGGAGAGTGAGTGAAGGGGCACACACACTGTGTGTTGTCCATTCGACGAAACCGAAATGACTGGGGGAAAAAAAAAAAATCCAAATGAAAAGGGTGACGCATGTTGTGTACATTCGTGACAGCGCAGTTTCAACACGGCAGTGTAAACAATGTTCACGTGCACTGTCGGGGTTCGAATGACCAACCTCGGAGCACACAGCGTGTTTGTTTTATTTACCGCGACGTTTTTTCGTTTTTGAACATCGGTATCTCAGTGCAGTGCATCAGAGGCAGGCAAACGTTTCACGAATTCACCTTCACGTGTATTTATTTATTTGTTTATTTATTTATTTATTTGTTCTTGGTATATTTAATGACGCCTTCAGTAGACTGGATTACATGGCGTCGAATTATAATTACCTGATCGCGGTGGCCGCGCGGTCTGAGGCATGGGTCTGCGGTCGCTCGCTTGTTGGAATTGCGGGTTCGAATCACGCCGGAGGCATACATGTCTCTTGTGAATGTAATGTGTTGTCAGGTAGAGGTCTCTGCGACGGGTTGATCTCTGGTCCAGAGGAGTCCTACAGAGTGAGTGCGTGCGTGTGTCCTTGAATGTGATTGGATGCAACAATAACCATCCACACTTGCAAGAAAGAATGGTGAAGGATACGGAAGCAATCGAGAGATAATTTAAGGTACTATCCTGACATTTGCCTGAAAGTACTGAGGAAAACCGTGAGAAATAACTGGCATGACAGCCGTTGCCCAGCCAAAGATTTGAACCCGAGGACTCCCAAATACAGTGCAGGGGAGAAGACTCTGCTTGTTTTCCACGTCCCGTCGTTCCGATTGGCCACATTTCTTGCATCCTGCCTACATATCTGAACCACATCCTCGCCCTAATCACTTAAGCCTCAAGTTGGACGTCATGCCTTTAATCCTGAAGATGGATGCAACATATTCCTCCGAAAAGGCGGTATCGATTTAAGTAACAACACAATGTCAAAACCAAGGCGGCTATAATGTACAAAATCCCTGGCATGAGAACCTGCAAACGTATTTATTTCAAGGGCTCCTTTGTGCGTAGAAAAAGGTGCAGTTGTCTGTATGACAAGAAGCAGTATAGGGGATGAGGGGATGTGGCGGTATAGCTCCAATCATTCTTACCCCCTGGGGGAGTGATCAGCCTCAGTCCCCAACCGCTTTACACCCAGGATAAGAGTAGCCAGTACCAATCGACTAAGAAGTTGGGTGGGCTCGACAGCTAGTCTTCACGACTTGTAGAAGAGAAAGACAAAGCCTTGCCTCCGACTGGAATCGAACCCAGGATCGTCCAGCCCGTAGTCTAGTTCCTGTATTCACTAAGGTATTCTGGCCCCTCTCCTATGTGTAGATACTAATAGAATTTAAAACATACACGCCTATTACATAAATGGCAAGGCCAGGGTGGCGCAGTCGGTATAGCGACTCTCTACGGGCTGGACGGTTCGGAGATCGAATCCCGGTGGGGGCGAAATTTTCCTCGCCCGTCCAGACCGGTCCTGGGGCCGACCCAGTCTCCTGTACAAGGGTTACCGGTTCTCTTTCCGTGGGGGTAAAGCGGCCGGAGAGTGTTGTTGACCACCCACCCCATCTAGCGTCGACATTAAAGAAACAGCAGAGCTGTACCTCTACCCCTTTTCGGCCTTCATGGCCTGTTACAGGGCGAACTTTACCTTTCATTATGGAACTGACCAAACAAGACTGTCACTTCCTTTAATGTCTAAATTAGTCATTAAAGAAAGTGACAATTAGTAGACTCTAATTTTTTCCTGTGGCGCTGCCGCCCAACGCGGGCTCCTCATTCTTGAGGTTTCTGGATCACACACAACGGCGCATCACAGTCGGAAGGAATCCTCTGGACGCGTGATCAGCGCGTCGCAGAGACCAATAGACTCTAATAAGTGATGCAATCGCATCACTTCCTGCATGCGGCTTGGGAACAGAAAGTGAACATACTCGTAAACTGCGATACGACAGAGACTAACGTGTCCCTGCATTTGGCCTGCAAATCAGGCCTACGCGATATCTATAATGAAGTAGCTAACCTACATTCTTCACCAAATATTATGACAAGCATCAAGTCAATAGATACGCAATGGAACGGACATGCAGAACGCTTGAAAGAGACTAGAAATTAACATAAAAGTTTAGCCGAAACCCCCTGAAGAGAACATATCACTGGGGAGATCTAGGCACAAAGAAAGTGTAATATTAAAATTAAACTTGATGAACCTGGAAATTTGATGTGTATTGGACAGTGCATCATCTTGATAACTGAAGAATAAAATCTAACTAGATGCCACTTATTACTTTATTATGCTTATGTTAGGCTCAACATGTTTCGGGCACCATTATACCCATCATCAGGAGCTCACGGCGATAGCTTTGGTTACCACATAGGCCGTCTGGTTCTCTAGTTGCTGCTGGTTGGAAGTTAAGTGCAGGCAGGATGGATGAGTGTCCGGACCAAAGGCTGTTACAGCCTTCGGTCCGGACACTATCGCCGTGAGCTCCTGATGATGGGTATAATGGTGCCCGAAACATATTGAGCCTAACAGAAGCATCTAGTTGGATTTCATTCTTCAGTTGAGGAATCTGGATCTGACAACGTTGAAGCAATTAATCTGCCTGAGAAGTGTGCTTAAAGAAGGGCTCTTGAAAACACAGTGGTCCATAACAGTCGATAAATTTAATGACCAGTTTAGCTACTATCAAGTTCTTAAGAAGTACTTTATTCCATGGCGTTGGTTACTTGTAGTTCTCTAGGTTCGGAGACGCACCCCGACAAAGACCGTCTCGCTGGCGACTCCCACAACACGCTGTGTCAATGAATGGTGTCAGCAGGGCAGTACACAACTCAAATGATCACCCTCCGCAAACAAACGTATCAGTTTACCTACTCACACTTCCCGAAGGTCCCTCTTCCAACAGGAGGTCTTTCCCCTCGTATTAACCAACGAACGCATTTACATGTCAGAACACATGGGCCACCCAAGTCGTCTGAACCACAACTTCGGAATTGTCTGCGTCCGTGTTGATGGCAAAGCCACTTCTGAGAATGCTACGGCACTTAATACGTGTTACTTTTGCAGAATACGATAGTTATGGACATCTGATGTTTATTGGACCGTGCATCATTGTGATAACTGAAGAATCAAAAAACCAACTAGATGCCACTTGATATTTTATTGTACTTTTTATAGGCTCGACACGCTTGGGGCACTACTATGCCAGTCACCAGGAGCTTGCGACTACGATGTTGTTTGCCACATTGGTCGTGTCGTTCTTGGTTTGCTCTACGTTGGAGGTGAGGTGCAGTTAGGCTCGAGTAGTGTACGGGCTGCAGGCTTAAGCACAACAAGTTGTGCACAGTCGTTTCGGAGGCACCAACTGCCACCACATTCACAACAGCATTCGCCTGCCCGGAAGACAGCAGGTTGCTTCAAAACGTTCGTATCTTTACAAAGTTACGCGTCAGCACGTTCCAGAAAATGGCGATCTTCACGTTTGTAAAACACAACAATTTCGAAGACGACAAAAAAGTAGATTAGCTCAGCGGTGGACCAAGACTTGGAGTGCACATTTTGCCAGTGTGTTCGGGCTGTGTTTGACTTTGCACATCGCCACCTAAATTGAGGAATCTCACGTGACAATAATAATCATCGACAACATCGGCACTAACCGAACATCGCAGTTACGAGGGCAGCAGCACTGTCACTTGGTATTCGGGAGGTCCAGCCTTTAAATCTCGACCCTAAGTACCGCTCTCCCGAGTCAGTTTTCCATGATTGTATTAATGTCACGCAAGTACTTCAAATTAACTCACCCGCTTCCACACACTTTCCTTCCAACTTATTATTCATTAATCTCCCTACAATTCGACACTGTACAGATTCAGCTACTGACAGCTTCTTTAAACGAATCCTCCGTAATGAATCGATAAACACCATCACTCAATAAAAATCTTGCTCCGAAGACCTTGGTGTCGTCTTGGACACTGAAACAACAGCTTCGATTTTTTATGTTTGTTGGACCGCGCATCATTGTGATAACTGAAGAATAAAAATCAACTAGATGTCACTTATTATTTTATTGTACGTCTTATAGACTCAACATGTTTCGGGCACTACTATGCCCATCAGTAGGAGCTCGCGATTATGATGTTGCTTACCACATTGGTCGTTTCGTTCTTGGTTTGCTGTAGGTTGGAGGTTAGGTGCGGTTAGGCTGGAGTAGTGTCCGGGCTGCAGGCTAAAGCATTAGCTTTAGCCTGCAGCCCGATGATGGGCATAGTAGTGCCCGAAACATGTTGAGCCTATAAGAAGTACAATAAAATAATAAGTGACATCTGGTTGGTTTTTATTCTTCAGTTAAGAGCTTCGGTATTCTATTCGGTTTCCAAGAGTTCTTTTCCAAAGTTCTAGCTACTTCCTCTGATAGTAGTTATTGCTATATTTATAACTTTCATTCCCCTTCCTTCTCTAATATTCTCATTGCGTTTGCGACCCGTCACTCTATACCTCGCAGTAGCCCTCAGGGACCCATTTCCATTTACTGCATTCTACTAGTTTGTTCTTTCGTCTACATCCATGATATCAGCACAGTTGCGGCAAACATTCGGATCCACACAAAAGCACAGGTGTGGTCACCATTCGGATCCGCATAGAAGCACAGGTATGGCCAAAATTCCGATCCTGACAGAAACACAAGCGTGGCCCATATTCGGAACAACACAGAAGCACAAGTGTGGCAACAATTCGGACCCACATAGCAGCACAGGTATGGCCAACATTCGGACCCACATAGCAGCACAGGCATGGCCAACATTCGGATCCACATAGAAGCACAGGTATGGCCAACATTCGGATCCACATAGAAGCACAGGTATGGCCAACATTCGGATCCACATAGAAGCACAG
>Ga0123354_10015919_pt1 | contig 11776 bp, 11 predicted proteins | sample TergutLab28metaG_2_FD_97872 | JGI IMG/M metagenome (GOLD analysis project Ga0123354, IMG submission 97872) | Labiotermes labralis P4 segment gut microbial communities from Petit-Saut dam, French Guiana - Lab288 P4 | ecosystem: Host-associated > Arthropoda: Insects > Digestive system > Gut ... | reverse complement strand
CCAACATGTTTCGGATCACAGAGGATCCATCATCAGGGAGCCTTGTACAGTGCTTGGCTAAAAATTACAAGAATGGTTCTATCGTGTCCGTTGACATGGACAAGGTCGGTGTTATGGCAGCATGTTCTGACCCGTTGTGGGTGTGTGTAGTTCACTGTAGTTCAGTGCCTTCATATACAGTAAACTACACACATCCGAAACATGTTGAAGCACTTTTAAATATTTTATAATTTTAATTGTATCTACATATTACATATTGTGCATTAGTTGGATAATAAAATGTTTAATTATCATTGATACACGGTGCAAACATGAAGATTGTGTCACACGCTGTTTGAAATTCCGTAAGGGCAGCGAATGGTCCATGAAAATGGCATCTTTATGTCTCGGAAATCTACCTGGAACTCTTACGTGGTCAAACACACAATTCGAAATACTTGCACAATCACAGATAAATGAGACCATGTAGAAATTTGTATACAGGTCCGCATACCAATCACTTCTCTTAGTACCTGCCACAACCCAGCCAGAATGTTTATATCCGTTTTTGTGTTTATATTAATGCCAATTGCGGAGGAAGATATCTGGGCATGAGAGACAGGAAGTAACAGGGATGTGGAGAACACTGCGAAATTTTTGTTCTTCACCAAATATTGTTAAAGTGATCAAATCGAAACGAATAAATTATATGCGGCATGTGTCATGAATGGGGGGAAGAAAAATGTAAACATGTTTTAGGCACATATGACAGGATAATATTAAAGTGTATGTTAAGGACACATAACGGCAGGGCGTGGACCATCTGGCTGAGTACAGGAACGAGTGACGGGCTCTTGTACACACAGTAACGAACCCTCCGGTTTCATAAACTAAAATGGCAGGGAAGGGGAGGGGGTGAGTCTTCCATAGCTAATGATCTAATATTTTCTCAAGAATGACTCTGCTCTATGGATTTAGCTGTATCACCATCAGCAATCTGACCCAAAACACTTAAATTTCTACAACTGTGGTCACATGCACGTGAAGATTAGACTGTTGAGATTCAATAATCTGTTGGAACAATATATTCAACAAATGCGTAACGAATTTTCAACAATTATGTATACTAAAGAATTTACGTAGGTTCACAAACACCAAAATTACGAAGTCATTAATAAAGCAGCAGTTTCATTGTAAATTATATCAGCTGTTGAGCATTAATCAAGTTACACCCAGAGGCTAATGACACACCGCACTCACCAGTAAATAATTCACATAAACGACAATTTGTGCTCATTTTGTATTCTGTAAGAGTATACTACAGCTTCTGATCTCAAAAATCACCCTTCTAAAAACTGTAACCTTTTCACACGGACCTCGAGAAGCACAAACTGCTCACAGGGAATAACAAGAACCAAACAGAATTTGTTACTACAACATAAGGTTTAGACTTTGGCCTCGTATTCTGCATTATAATACAATTCAAGAGAAGTACTCATTGTGATCATAGTACGTCTACAGAAATGAAGTTCGGACTATTTCGATGCCCAGTAAATAACTGGAAACAAGAAAAGTCAACAAAACACTTCTGTCTCTTTTTGATATTTTTTAAACTTGCTGGCATCCTACCGTCAGAAAGTGTTTATAGCAGACCATGGAAAATGAAGATATACAATACATATTCAGCTCTCTCTCTTTTGTGGTTCGTACCTGCAATGATTGCCCAAATGTTTGCTCTTCACCAGCATTGGGGAAATATCTGTAAAATTACGGATATAACTTTCGAATTGGCTGCAGCCATCAACAACAGCTCCATAGGACTCTATTTAGTGCTCAACAGGAAGCAACTACAGCTCGTTATTTCGAAAATGCAATCAGCATTTCGTAATTACACCAACAATCTTCAATTTGGCAGGAAACACAGGCTCATTTTACGTGAGGCGTCCAGAAGAAATGCAATTTTCTCATGGACAATTATAGCAACAAATTTTACAGCTTTTCTGATATGGGTTATTTTTCCATTTGTCTTATGGTGCACTGAAATGAAAGAAGAAGAAGAAAATATTGAAAGCACAAACAATATTTACGAGCAGGAAATAAACTGGAAATATTTCTGTTTCAAAATGTGGCTACCCCCCAACGCCACACACACCCCCGTTTATCAAATATTGTGGGTATACCAAGCCTTCCCAATATACAGTCTTGTCATGATCTTTACGGGATATAATCTGCTCTTTTTCGCAGTAACAACTTTCACAGCAGCCCATTTCAAAATTTTAGCCATGATTTTGAGAGATTCTTCTAAGCCGATATCACTCCCCGACATCACACAGGACAAAGAACTGGGCTCAACAGACTCCGAATCAAACAATGAAAGTCTGCTTAAAGAGCGAAAGTACGTATGGAAAAGTGGAAAGGAATTTAGGAAGGCTGTAGGTATTAAGTATGACACAGAACGGAAAGTGGTTCTACGCTTACATGCAAATGACGAACTTCTGTGGAAAAGAAAAGCAAATTTTCAAGACGATGAAGCAGGGAGGATCCAAGAGACAAACGAAATAGCGGATTACTTGGTTCACTGCATCAAATACCACCAGGCTCTTCTCGAGTAAGTGCATTGGTCTGAATCTGACTCAGTTCCTACCTTATTATATGAGATTTGAGTTTCACAACAGTTAAAATTACCCATTCAATCTTATGAATTGTAACCTTGTGTAGGTTACAAGCACATACTAACGTTCCAAAGTCGCCCGTTGCCTCCAACCGTAATATTCTCTATTTCCAAGATTGCTTTAATTCTTGGGAAATAAGTAGGTCAGTCAGTTAAAAATGCTTCCAAATCACTAGACATGGAGTTCTTATGAAGTTATTGTAATCCTATGACCTAAAAGTCCAAGACGCAGAGTTCTTAATCTCTCTTCCACTACTTCATGCAAATCTGACGCAAGTTGGCACAGTACATGACTACTTGTGGTCCAGTACTCATCGTTCAGACCAAATGGTAATTCCACTTCATTATTTCCAAAATACACACAATATTATGTGATAGTGTCTATAAATAAACCGGAACAACATAAAAATCAAAATAACTGAAGGTTTCTGTTTATGATGTGTAGTTTCATGGGCGAAAATCATAATTTTGGAAAAAATCCCTCTGCACATTTAACCCTAAATATGAGCAGCAGGTTACACACAAAACCTGGTAATCATCGCCCTGTCATAACCCACAAAGGAGCAAATTTAAACTTGAATTTTGACGGGTGTGGTAACATCGATCCACAACCCTACAGGCAATATACAGGATTATGAAGTTATCAGTACGAATTTATGGCAAACTGAAAACTACATCTTTCCAACTAACCAACCCGACTCCTTGCGGCTAGGGGTAGCGTGCTGCCTTTAAGTACCCAAGTTCGCGGGTTCAAACCCGGCTGAACCTGTCAGGATTTTTCAGGGCGAAAAAATCCTCAGCACTGCTTCCTTCGGAAGGGAAGTAAAGCCATGGGTCCCATGTCGCAGATTTGTGGTATGTAAAAGAACCCTGAATTGACATCGAAGTCGCAATTTCAGGCAAAATTACCGGCCAATTCTCGCCCACATAGTTCCATCTTTCGCTACTAGGATCTCTCGCGTCGTTATAGACGTGGAGGTACCTGGTGGCGAACATGGGAACGTCCAAACAGGCTGGGGAGGGGGGGTTAGGGTGAGTACAATAAGCCTACTAGGCTGCAGTACATCCGTGGCCTTAGCTACGGGCCATACTGACGAAGAAACCGTCTTTGTTACATTTGTTATCAATTTTACCGTTACTACTCCACCTTTCTGTTACTATTACTCAGTTTGAGAAAGTTCCCGCCAAGTGCACAAAATTACACAATTTCTGAAGTGACGAAACGATATCGGACAACTCACGACCTCAGTCGTTTAACGGAAGTGGTCGTGTCTGATTAATCTGCAGTATAACGACTCATTTCTCGATATGCCGGGGTTTCGTCGTTGCGTCGAGGCACTGCATGAAGACAATCGCACATTGTAGCCAGAAGGATATGCATTTTGGCACAAACAGTTAGCGCAGTCGAGCACCCAGAATTTTTCACTTGGGAGAGATGGGAGGCTGAATTTTGCTATTAATAATTTGTCTGGTTTTAAAAACTGGCATAAATATCGCGTCATGAATAAAACTAACATAACAGTTTGCACTTGCGCGTGTGTGGGTGTGTGTGTGTGTGTGTGTGGGTGGGTGTAGGGGACGGTCAATTCCAAATCACGTAAATTTCGGTTTGCGTAAAATGTTTCAGAACCCGCTCTTACTACGTCAGAAACTGCCTATGTATACAACTCCGTTCGAAACTCCGGTAATAATTATTCCCTAAAATTAATCGAAACCCCCGAAATACAAAGTTTTCTGCTTCTTCTACCTGTTACATCTTGCCTCAGCTTTTCCTCCAAAGCACGATGTCGTGATGTCCAAACGCTTGGAGCCAGTTCCCCGTTACTACTACATTCTTCCTTGGAATTATCAGAAAACTGAGTGGAAAATAAAACTTGTAACTTTTAGAGTCGAAAACTGTTCGTATTTACAAAACGCCTCCGTTGAGTTTGTTAAATGACACTTAAATCTGTTTCAGATTCTGTGAAGATGTGACCAGACTTTACAGTTCCCTGTTATTTATCTTCTTCTGTCTGGACCTGTTTATGATGTGCACTACAGTATTTGAAATAACGCTGGTAAGCCAACTGTTTTTTCCATTCACAACATATATCACTTTCCTCAGTGATTTCTGACCTTATCTTTAAAATTGTAGGTCGGGTAGCTCAGTCGGTATAGCGACTGAGCTACGGGCTGGACGGTCCTGGGTCGAATCCCGGTGGGGACGAGATTTTCCGCCCGTCCAGACCGGCCCTGGGGCCAACCCAGACTCCTGTAAAACGGGTACTTGGTCTTTCCCGGGGGTAAAGTGAGGCCGGGGCGTGCTGCTGACCACTCACCCCCTTCTACTGCCGCGGTCATGGAAGAGTAGAGCTATACCTCTACCCACCCTCTGGGCCACACCGGGACTGTAACGGGATCACTTCACATTTTCTTTTAAAATTAGCTCCGACTTTCGAAATAAAACACAACTCAGTGGTGCTAAATCCACTTCCTGCATACGCGAACTTATGTATAAAGCAGTTAAAAAAACACTGCAAGACGCAGAATGTCGCTAATTTCGTTTGTGCACTAAAGCATAGATTCTATTAAGGTCTTTTTTCTCTTAAGTTGACTTGCTTTTGACCGGGAAAAATTTAATACCTGGTTCTACATTAACCGTGACGCCGTGCATGGCTCAGAAGGTTAGTCGCCGGCCTGTCATCGCGGAGGCCCGGGTTCAGTCCCAGGTCAGTCCATGTGACATTTTTGTTGGACTAAGTCACACCAAGGCAGGTTTCCCTATGGCCGTGGGGTTTGCTTAGCCTCTAACAGAAATTTGTTCCAGCACTATTTCTTGGTGTGGTAAAGGTGACCGGTGTGTAGGGTTGACAACTTTACCACTTTCACGTGCCGACTATCTTGAAATCTGCGAGCTTCAGCCTCCTGAAACCCTGAGGGCCTTAAAACGCCTGTACAGGGACTGCTTAACTTTAAATTAAGAGTACCTAATTTATATTCAGTTATTCGCCATCTTTAACTTCTAACGTTTCGTATTTCGAAATGTTCATCTCCCCCTCTCATTTAACCCTCATCCCACTAACGTGGAGAATATGGTGAGCTAATAATGCCAGCAAATGACAGATGGGATTTAACTCGGCGTTTAAAGGGCTAATCTCTCTCACATTAACATTAGGCCTACATGCACGTGACAGCGTGTCCCTTAAAAGAATGACAGACTTAACCAATCTGAAGCTTTCACGGAAACTGAATTCAGTAAAACTTTCTCGGACTGTGGACCGCAATATAGTCGCTACGGGCTGGACGGTCCGGGGAGATATTTTGCACACCTGTCCATACCGGACCTGGGGCCCACCCAACCTTCTGTACAATGGGTACCGGATCTTTCCAGCGGGTAATGCGGCCGGGGTGTGGCGCTGACCACCCACCCCATTTGGCGCCGAGGTTAAAGAAAAAGTTGAATTATACTTCCACTCCTCTCCTGGCCTTCATGGCCGGTTCTACGGTAAATTTTACTTCCTCGGGCTACCAGTTATGTCAATTCCCTAATGACGAGAGCACAGACGTGTCTAGAAACTTAAATTTACTGGCCGTTCAACCACCTGGCGATACTGCTAGTTCGGAGAAGTTGTATTTTATTTCAGAGCTAATATAACTTCAAAAAATCATTCTGTTGAAGTCCGAAACTAATCATATTAATGTACGTTCAGACTCCACCTCAAAGAAAACAAAATCTATCTCAATTACAAAGCACTAATGGTTAATGTTCTTCAGGGAAACTATCTTAGCACATTACCAGAATCACACGCAACACAACAAACCATTCGGCAAACAGAACGCACAGTTCTTGACATTAAAAGCAGGTGGCACAAATAGAGTGACCGCTGAGCCTTAAGGCTTAAATCCGTTTCACATAAACCCTCAAAATAACAGACATTCATCCTTCATTCTTAACTCTCCGTGCATTAACATACAATCAACTGTTCCTTCTTAGGGATCAGAGCAGAATCACTTGAAGTTCATCATTGCTGCTATTTCCGTTTGGGTCCCCATATTTCTAATCTGCTGGTATGGAGAACATCTTACTGAGCAGGTACTGCTATACACAATATGAATAAAATAGGCTGTATCGGAGGACTTATAACATCTAACCAACTTGTCTGTTTGCGACAGAGCTTGGCCGTACAACAAGCAGCATATGAAAGCAGATGGTACAATTCCTCTCGACGCTTCAAGAAGCACATCATCTATTTAGTGATGCGATCTCAGAAACCTGTAAGACTCACAGCTGGGAAATTCTTTGCTGTTTCTCTGGAAGGATTCTCGGAGGTACTGTGTGTTCTGATATAGGCGTTACTCTTCCTTTTATTTCGCTTCGCATTTTACTATTCTTCTGACGGCACATCTGATGGTTAGACATTCCATTCGAACAGGTCCGCGATTTATCTCGCTCGTATCGTTGGTAACTTCCTGTCAGCCACTTTTCCACATAGAAATTCGCTGACTCAGCAAGCCGACATTCATCCGCACTACTGACAGTCGTCACATGACGGTAAAACGCCACATTCGTGTTCAGCAATGAATTTTGGGTTAATCTCCGTGAATATGTGCACTGAAAGAATAACAGGTACTCTGCGGTAAATGTCACGTAAATCCACTACTCGCCATTACATGACGTCAAAGTTTGTGTGTGGTGTGCTATGAGTGCAACTAGAAATATTGGGCTCATTTTCTTTCTGGGACAATAATTTCACAACGTTACCCACAATCTGACAACATTTTTTAACATCGCAAACCATTCTAGAGGCCTTGTTTTGGTGAAAGAATTATAAGCAGTGAAACGTGGCGTCCTCGTCTGCAAGAAACGAGCCCATGACGAAGACGATTTGCAAAGAGAGCATTCAGGATGAAACGTCTTCAGTTCGATGTCTAATGAATAACGTGTTCGATAGAAGTGAGTCGCACCCGTGAGCCGAAGAAAACAATTTCCATAATATTCTTTCAACACGGCTGAAGGGATAAGAACGAATATTAATTGCAACACACTTAATTAATCCTGTCCAGCGCCTCCCTTAATTATAGCGAGTAAAATCTAATATTACTGCAGCACACTGAACTAAACGGCGTGGAACACAAGCCACAGTAACTAAAATCGGTGGCGTCGGTAGCGCCACCTACCGCCATGCAAATAGTTCTGTGAAGTGACCAACGACACGGGCCGGACAAAATACGGACGCTGCATAATTCACTTACAGTACAATTCCACATTATTCCAAGGCGTTTTAAAATATCCTTCGCAAATGTAGCATAGTTCAAGTACCTGGGAAGGCCAGTAAAGGAACATGCGTAACGAAATCTGGGTAAGTGCAATGCCCTGGAATTCTTATGCCATTCAGTTCTTAGCATTCTTCCTGTCCGTCCCTTACCACAAAAATTTATATATTAAGATGTATGTAAAGCCTTGTGTCTACGTAAAAAAGAAAAGATAGGAGCTTAAGATTGACAGTAAATTACAACAGAGTGCTGAACACAATGTTTGAACAAAACAGGAAGTAAACGTGGGCTGGAGAAAACTGCTGGACATTGAGCTTAATGAGTTGAACCGTTTGATAGACACATTTGTGACAAATTGAAGGGTAACAGTGACGATAGTGACGGAACCCACAGACAACATGGAAGAGAAGAGAAAGACATAAACGTGGGAAGTCTATCGCACGATAATGCACGACCGCAAATCGGCGCTCGTAAGCGCATTACTCGGAGAATTCAAGTACGAAATTTTCGAGCATTCTATGTACAGTACCGACCTTGAATCAAGTGATTATCACTTGTTTCTCCACATCAAGAAATTTCTGGCAGGCCAGAGACCGAGGTGTGTTCAAGACACAAAACACGTTGTGCAGGATTGGCTGAAAGGCTAGGCGGCGAACTTCTTCGAAGAAGACAAACAAAAGTTGGTCCCACGATAAGAAAAGTAATTTAATTTACATGGCGACTAAGTGGAGAATTAGTTTAATATAGGTTTCAACATGTTGGAATAGATATTTAAATAAACTGAACGCTTTTTACACCCCAACGATTTTTATTCTCTGGACGAGCACCGCATGATTGCTAATTCGTTAATTTTCTGAAGCAAAAATTTCACTGACATCTTTCTAAGTAGATTAATGTTTCCCATTTAACTCTATTAAAACACGAGTCCATAAAGAATATGTCTAAACTGAACCAATATCACAAAGTACAGAAATTTTTCAGCTTTGTGAGAAGTACATGATTACATGTGGCACACTGATAGTGCCGGTCGGGACAGCGCAGTCGGTACGACTCATTGCGGGGTTCGAACCACGAAGAAGGCGATACTATTCCTACACGTAGGGGCTGCACCCGGCCTCCTGCACATCTGGTACCAAGTCTCTTTCCCGGGGTTAGAGCAGGCGGGGCTTATCGTTAACCTCCCACCCCATTTAGCGCCTCTCGGCCTTCATGATGCCGTGTGTATCCCTGGATATTGGTTATCCGCTTTCAGTTACACGCGTACTAAGCTCCCCTCCACCCCTTCAGACGAGTCAAATTAAGCCTCAAACTGTTCCTTCCCCATTCTAATTCAGTACTCAATTTAGCTATGAAAAGCGTCATTAAACAAGCCAAATAATGAATATAACCATAAAATACGAGGGTTTTGGTTCTTAGAGTTAACGCTGAAAATTTTTCAGTATTATTGGATGTCACACTGTGTCGTTTTGCCGGTAGCTTCTGGTGTTCCAAAGGACTGTACTACCCTCAGAAATGCGCTCTTCTGGGTTACTACGTAGCGAGTATTGTTAATTTCTTACCGACGTTTCGGAACCTATCGGTCCCCCCTTCAGGGAGGAGGAATCCATAAAGAAGTGACATTGGACAAAACGTTTTAAATCGTCTCTTCAAATACGAAGTAGTAGGCGCCGCAGTTGACCTTATTTCTCTCTTCAAAATTCCCGTAAGCACATGAAAGAATTGCTTCAAAATTTATAAACAATTTGGGCACGCACCCTCAAAAAGTTCATCCAGCCCAAATCTAGACTGTTAGACCCTAAGGAATAAGGTGCTATGATTCTTCAAAAACATCCAAACTACTAGCCCTGTGACACAGCATTACATCCCAGAAGGCCAACACTGAATGATGTTTATGAACATTCTTACCTTCATTTCAGATCACTCATACTGTTTATGCCTACTTCGCGCTGCTGAAGCAGATGCACAGCACCACATAAAGAAGCACACAATATGACAATTAACCAATGAAGAATCTGACTCTTCACAGTTCACTGTCTGCCTGCATATCGAGGAAAGCAACTGATATTCATTGAGACCTTTAACTGAACCTGAATCCTGTTGCACACACACGCACAACCTCATCACAAACACATTAACATAAGCAGAATTGACGTGCATATGTGTTTGTTTCACAGAAACAGACGTAGTAATCAGAGTCATAATATATAAATAACCAACAAAATGCATTTCAAGGTTCATGATGTATATTATTCACTAAATTCTAATCAATATGTTCAGGGTGATACTAGTACTATTACAGGATTATAAATTTACAAGTGTTGTTCTGTGTTGCCACCACTCCATCACAATTAAAAATTATTATAATTTCAGTTGGAAATGTATAAGCAATATAAATATAGTTTAAAAATGGGTAATGATTAAAATCTTGGGATTTAAATTCGTTATGTATGTGCGGAATGATGCTTGACATAGTGATGTGGTGAGTTTTAAATCCAAAATGTAACCAATCCTGGCCATCTTTTGGGGTAAAAATTCACATATCCTGTAAGATACAGAAACCTTAGATGGCTAGTAACAGTTACAATTAATTGTGATAAAATATTTATTGATAAAAAAGTATTTCCGATAAAAAAAATCCAGTATAATGGAAATTCTTTTATTTCAAGAAATATGTAATCATAATGAAGTAAGAATGCGACTAGCAATGTAAAAACTTCTGTACCTTCCAGAATGTATGGATTGTTCTCCTGAGAATGGACTGGACTGGTTGAAACAAAACTGGCAAATTTTAGTATTATTTCACTACATTTTACACTATATTGTGTACTACGCAAGAATTACTGTAATAACAATGCAGTATAGAGTTAATTTCTTAGTGGATGGCTTATACAATATTACAATATGGAGAAAAAATGCAGAAGATTAAAAAGTGTAACTTACAATGTGCACACACCCAAGCACACCAGAATGTGTCAGAACAAACATGGCTGAGAATTTCAGATTTTCATAACATGTTTAAATGCCAATGATCCAACCGCATAAGTCACAGCCACAAATAAAACTCTTGCCCAATTTCATTTCGCGCATTCAGCTCATGAACTACCTTACAGCAGTCTTTTCCTGTAAGCAGAGCAACTAACAGAAGACCAGGCTGGTTTTGAACATTTCACTGAGACATTCAAGAATTGCAATTTTCATTATTAGTCTATTCCTGAACAGCCATATGCCTGATTTTCACCTGGGCACACAACATATCACTATATCCTACAACTGCATGTGCCAAATCCACAACATGGTCCAAACCACTGTTCATCATTTTCAAAAATACCCTATTTTAACAGTGATATGTTGTGGTACATCACTGTTATGCAACCAAAGCAATCATAACAGCCTAAAACCACTTCATTCAAACAACAAATTATGCTCCTCGCTCAACTCTTTGGTCTATTGTTGCTAAACAGTTTATTTTTCATATTTCACAGAACAAAGCAATAGTGGTAACCATGGTAATGAAGTGTAACTCACACCAGCAGTATTCAGCTGAATTCCAATGACCCTACTATGGTCTAGCCCTTTTCCTGTACAAAACCTTTGATTATTTTTGGCAAGAACCATCAAACTAGCATCCTCAATATACTGCCACATCTTCAAGATCCTACCTCAAGTACATGATGGATTGTAACTGATATAGACATGCACGCCTTCTTATATTACACTGATAACTTGAATCCGGCACACTACAATTTCACAGCAATCTACATGTGGAACAATGCAAATTACACTGAAAAATGCTACACAAGTATACGTACATAGTGTACAAGCAACTGTCAATTACAGTTGAAGCCTGTTTTCTCATCATTCTACTACAATCAT
>Ga0123354_10015916_pt1 | contig 11776 bp, 8 predicted proteins | sample TergutLab28metaG_2_FD_97872 | JGI IMG/M metagenome (GOLD analysis project Ga0123354, IMG submission 97872) | Labiotermes labralis P4 segment gut microbial communities from Petit-Saut dam, French Guiana - Lab288 P4 | ecosystem: Host-associated > Arthropoda: Insects > Digestive system > Gut ... | reverse complement strand
CCGGTTTCCCCACCAAGACCCTATACACCCCCCTCTCCTCACCCATACGCGCCACATGCCCAGCCCATCTCATTCTTCTCGATTTTATCACCCGCACAATATTGGGTGAGGAGTACAGATCATATTATACCCAATCAAAATTCGTACATTTGGTGCTGTAGGCTTACTAGGGAATTTTAAAGTTATTTGTGTGTACGAAATTACTATGATTTACATATAATACAAAACATAATGCGTGCATTGGTCAAAAAGGTTCTAAGTTATTAAATACTTACAAACAGTTTGCATGACGTCAAGAGTCTCACGAAGGCTGTCAGTCACGTTGTCAAAACTCTGGCAGGTGAATGAGTACATTATTGAATACACCCTGACGGTAACTGAGGGATGTTTTAAACGCACTCTGTTCGGAGAATTGAATCTATTTCTGTCCCTGTGAAACAAATCTTTCCCTAGTAATTGATTGACAGCATTGGGATTAAAATTTTTTTCGTCCCTTCGTGTTGCTGATTAGCACATCAGACAAGGCAGGTTAAGGATATAGACATGAATCACAGGACTGAATATCACATAAAAATAAAACTCACTTCCACTTCGTGATTGATAGAACAGGGGTTACCAGAAGTCTTGGTATATTTGAAATGGAAGTGACGGTATCGTTAATATTTTCTATTTATGTAAACTCTGAGGTTTTCTCAGCAGTGAATATGACTTATAATTTTCTTCGGGATAGTAACAATTTGTAGTGTCGTTACGAACTTTTCTATGTGCAGAAGGTAATACGTACTTACAAAATATTTTTATTCGCCTTCCAGGCTGCACGGTGCGATATAAAAGTAAACTAAAATAAAGGCATATAATTAATTTTTTTGTTAAAAAATTTCATAACTCTGATAATTTCAAAATATTCATGCTTATCGTATTGAAGGAACAGACTTTTTGTTTATTCCAAAATGTCTCAGTACAGAGACATTTGTATATGACAACTCGCAATCATTCTCCACGTACAGCTTACGCGTGGCGGCAAGCAAAATGTCCCTTCGCTACTATTCCAATTCCAAGTCATAGTCCACTCATTTTAGTTCAGTGTATTGCAGTTAATATCATATTATTACTCATCATATTTAACCTTTCGGCGCCGGAATTTTTTTTAAATTTTAGCACACCCTGTATATAAAATGTGAATAATACAGGAACCAAATACGTTAGAATTATGAAATAAACTGCATTTTTAAGAGAACGAAACGGACAGTATGTACCATGTTTAAAATATTCAGTACCTATATTTGTTGAATAAATATATAAAATGAAACTTTAGAAGTTAGCGGTGCGGTACGACCACTATAGTTGACATTAGGCGTCAAAAGGTTAAAGAATGTGCTGGAATATTTTCCTTCGTCTCGCAGAAAATCGCCACATCCAGCAATACTTCGTTCCTTGCACGTGGAATTTCAGCTGGGTTGTATAAGTTAAATGAGGGGACGGGAAAAGACTGGTGGCAGTTGGCCACTGTAATAATGTTAGTTTCTACAAATATTTGGTATGTTTCTATTTCTATTCCATCAATGAGTCTGCGCTTGTTCTCCAGTCTGGACCATACACAGACCTTAAAACTTTATCCACTAAAAATGCCATTCTTCTCCGATTTTCGAATGGACTAAACAATGTATATCTCATACTACATTTAGTTAATAAGCAGAATCTTCTGCTTTAAAAGTTGATAATTATTTGATTGAGGTGAACAGTGCAAAAGGAAGGAAATACCATAAATTGGTCCCAGTTCGCTTCTCTAAACTTCTCCTGTCACGGTGTTTATTGTTTCAAAATTCGGTCCGTCCATGGGCTCCAAAGAAATGTTCCACGGACGATAAGTTTACCTTCCAATTGACAAATCTGAATGTTCCTACTGAACGCAGATTAATCACTTTCGTTTTTCTTTCCTGAAATTTATGTGGCTGTGAACAAAGAACAAACTACATGCACGTCTCTACACACATTGCCTGTTTACCGAATGATATCTTCCTTGCTACTAAAAATGAAATTAATAAACCCTAGAGTGTCACCAAGTTGTTTATAGGTTTAATGTATCAGTGATTATCCTGATATTACGTGACCTGGCTTGCATTGTAAATGCGATTCTGCTGTGCACGTTTTGTGTGAGTGTGTGTGTGTGAGTGTGTGTGTGTGTGTGATATTACAATTTTTCTACCTATTCTGATCTCTGTTCTTCTCTTCGAAATGGCATTGCTTCAGGTAAGCGTACAAATTTAACGACGGTCAAGCCATCTCCAAACCAGTAATGTGTTGGTGACAACCACACCCGCGCATTTACCTGATAGTCTCGTGACGTGATTGGTGATGTTGTCGGACACTCAACAAGTTACGAATTTAATAGCTTTACCTCTCTGCTATGGCTGTTGCCTTATTTGTATATTTCGTGGCGCTTTATAATCCTCTCTAAAACTTGAAATTTTCAGCTATATGAAATTAGAATTTTCATTTACATTCATATCTGCAGGGACAGACCTCTGTTCATTTTATTATATATGTCTTGTTACCTAGTGAATTGAAATAAGGTTTGACACAGATGGGTTTCTACTGTTTGCAGAAATATAAGGTTTGGCTTTACGCCATACTGACTGCTTCTATTCGTACCTTTTTCCTGTGTTTTACAAACTACAGTCTTGGAGGTGGCTGCCAAAAACGATGTCGATAGTACATTCCTCCAAAATATTACTACATACTTATAAGAATACACGATGTAGTAGCCCGGAAGTCTAGGCACGTATTTGTTACGAAGAGAAAAAATTGCGAATGAGGAAAAATTGACGCTTGATTAGAAACTGATGTTAGCCAAAGATAATTACACATAATGCTGTGAGATTTTATGTTCCAGTGAAAGTAACTAGACAGAATGATGTATTTCGAGATATGATAACCATGTAATCGTGCGTAGGTCTAGTGACGTCTCAGACAAATTTTCTGCCGGTGGATGAAAAATATGAACATGGAAAAGATAATATGGTTAAATAAACTGGATGTAGTTCAGACGAACTGCCGTCTGATGAATGAAAAGTGAGGTAGAACAAGAACCCATATATCCATTGGCTCTGGTACAACCTACGCTTTTACAGGCGTTGCATTTTCCGGGCAGTTAATTTGTGTAACCTAACATGCAGACAGAAGGTGCTCCGAAACACGGTACAGTGATACTAGCTCCACGTCACACCCCCGAAGATAGCAGTTTCCACAGATGTATTCTCGAAGAATATTATTTGCCTGGAGGCGCGGTTGGTTGAGACTCTGCACTACAAGCCTGAAGGTCGCGGGTTCGGTTCCCGATGGCATCACTGGAATTTGTTGCTCTCATAATCCTTCCGGCCGTACTATGGCCCTGGGATTGACTTAGCTTATAATAGAAATGAGTACTACGAATATTTCCATGAGGTAAAGACGACAGGTGAGTAAAGCTGACAAACTTACCTCTTTCATGTGCCAATTGCCCTGAAATCTGGGAGCCTCAAACTCCACACCCTCTCAGGGCCTGTCCAGGCCTGCATAGGGATTGTTGTTTTTAAGTAACATTGCAGTTAAACATAGTTATGTTGTTATGATGAGTATTTACCGTAATTCTATCCTGCCAGAAGGTACCAAACGTGTAGCATATAGGACTACCAGCAACTTTATTAGCAATGTTTAAAACAGGAAAATGTGCAATATCCAACCCCAGTAACGTCCTAATTTATTGCGGATTTCGTCAGAACTATTACCTTAAAAACGCCATGAAAATTTTCTCGTATAAAATAAAATTTTTACAAAACGCCTGGAGAAAATCTGCATATGGAACTTTGTCCGTAGACTAGTGTATGAGATGGACGATCTAGGGTGTGATTCCCGGCAGGAACACAAGATTTGTCTGTTTTACGAAACGTCCGGACGGTTGCTGGGATCCTCTCAGCACCCTATTAAATGGACTTCTGGTGTTCTCTTACCGAGAGCAGTGTGGCCGGGGCTGGATGCTGCCCACTCACCTTCATCTATTGCGGAATTTATGGGTGAGTGGATATGTGTTCCTGCTCCTCCTGTGGCCTGCACGTGGACAGCTATTAAGTTTACCTTTAATGTCACATGCTACAGGACTAGACTCGAATAGTTTCACAATGCCTTATTTGGCATTACCTTCCATACCTGCATACGGGAGCTGATTTACGTGGCATAGTTCCGCCACTCTGTTCACTGTCACTTTTGTTGGGCATTCCTAACAATTAACACAACAATTGTAAAGCGGTACCAAAGCAGTTACAACACACAGGCTCTATCATACATCAGATTGTATTTCTCTTATGAAGCTTTAGAGTACTAATCGTATACGCTGGCTTTGTTACACGGAAGCTCTTTTCCCGTCACGTTGTGTGTTATTTGTTCACTTTTTCTGCAGCGGTTTCTACGTCCGTAACCAATCGATAGCTCTATGGTGCACTTGTCGTACAAAGTGACTGCTCGTGAAGTAAAGTGTAGGAATAAAGTGGTCTTTTTTATAATGAAAGTCACATTCAAATTAATGGGCATTCTTTTCTCTGTACTTTATATATTCCAAAATCTTTTGGAATTGAATATTACATTCTGGAAGCGGAACTTTTCTTGAATTTAATTTATATTGACAATTTAACCGCGAAAATAATTTTTGTTATTTTAGCGTGGTGCAAGTATGGAATTTAATCACAGTTGGCTCAGTGTTTATGACAGATAATATATTATCAATATAAACCGATTATTCATCAAACCGGTAGCACCTTACTTTAGATAAAACTACGTAAGACTATTTATTTTTCCGTTAAGGAATCATTTCCGATAATGAGGACAGAATATTACCAAACGTGTCAGACAACTTCAGTCTCTTAAACAGAAACCAAACAGTCTTATTTACAGTTATGTGAACAGAAATGAATTGCATTACGTTCACCGCTGAATGGAGGTTCGTGGTGAATCTTATAAGTTAAGTGCGTGTTTAGGTATATTTTCATTTACCTTACTTTTCACAAATCCTTCAGCTAATATGGCATATTTTATTCAAATCTGCGCATCGGTTTAAATTTAATAAATTATTAGTGCGTATAACATAAAGTACGTAATGCAGCCACTATTATTCGCGTTTAAAATTTTTGGGATTGTGGGCATTCAATGATGTGTGTTTCATCGTTTATATTATAAACGTAGCCAAAAAAATAAGAATTTGTTGTATTGCGGTTATTTAAAAGTCACGATCATTAATCGTGAGCACTTTTCGTGGTCGCTAACTCGTTCTTTTATGTTTCCAAAAAAAAAAAATTACTTTAACAAAACTTGCACAAATTTAATGTTTTATTAGACCTTTTATTATCTGCTGGTGGCGCTGTAAATTGACTGGTGGTGCAAATGTGTTATTGTCAGTAGTTGGTGCAGTTGTAAGGACGAATTGAACGTCATGATCAATACAATTTGAATAGATTCATAAGTACCTGCAGGTAGGCATGAAGTGCCGAACCATTTATTTTGCGTCCAAAATACACCTTTGTGCAAAATGTCAATCTTCGCAGTTAAATACAGTAATATTTGGAAACAGCTGGTGGACAATAAAATACCAGCTTGCCATTGACGCGTGGATAAAAGCTGTTTTCAAAGATGGCGGAAAAATATCGACTCAATCGAAACGAAAGGAAACCACGTTGCGGTTTGTGCAGAAACGAAGAGTGATATCGCAGGGCAAAGGCGTTTCCATGAAGGTTTCAGCGCCAGGTGGGATCCAGCTATGAGCCTTCTCTATTATGCACTGACGCAGCCATTTAAAAGTCATGGTTAAATTTTGGAATGGTAAAGCTTGGAGGCTCCATGTGTTCGGCCTCCAGAGGGCTTGAAAACAATGTATGCAGGCATGGAACCTAGCACTAGCTGAACTACGACAAAAGCAGCAAGACTACTGGGAATTTCACATCACCAAGTTCACCAAATTCTGCGCTCATTTCTGCATCGATTTCCGCACAAAATTGCAATGCTGCATGCACTTGGTCAATGTTATAATGAACCAAGGCTGAATTTCGCCATTCGAATATGCTTCATGAAGCTAATATACGATCTGATGGGATCGCGAATAAGCAAAACTTTTGACTCCGTGCCACAGGATATGATATCTAAGTCAGATTCTACAGAAAGACAGTTACTGTGGGGAAATTTGTATTCCCGTTGCCGCATCAAGCCAGGGCATAACCTAAATGTTTAAATCCGAAGGATGGTTAAATCATGATTGTGATTAGGCCATGTTGCATAACGAGGTCATGATACAATATTTCCCCTTCGAATACCAGTGAATATGGAAGAGTATACGCAGTATGAAGCCGGTTCCATTGGCCGCGCGGTCTAAGGCGTAGGTCTGCGACCGTTCTCGTGCTGAGACTGTGGGTTCGAATCCCACCGGGGGCATGTATGTTTGTCTGCTGTGAGTGTTGTGTGTTGTCAAGTAGGGTTCTTTGCGACGAGCTGATCACTCGTCCAGAGGAGTCCTACCGAATGTGATGCGTCGTTGTGTGTGACCTAGAAACCTCAAGAATGAGGAGGCCATGGCCCGCGTTGGGCCGCAGCGTCACAGGGGGAAAAAAATACGCAGTATGAAACCAGACATCACGCAGCTAATGTAGTCCTTGATATACTCTTGAAAACCTTGGTGACATAGTAATGTGCTTCTTATCACTCTAAAACGAGTGCCCTCTTCTCTGTACGGCATCAGACGTCCTGTAGTGGAAGAGAGTGTTATATGTCTTGAAACTTTCGCGGCTACGATATTAGTCAAAGTCGTCTCGCGCAGACAGCCACATCGACGTTTACATGTCTTCCGAAGTTCTAGAGACTGAATGTGCCCAATTCTCATGGTGTAAACACCCTCAAAATTCGGAAGGTCTGTACACGTCAACGCGGCCGTCTGCCCGAAAAGGCTTTGTTGAATCTTTATCGAATGAAATAGGGTGTGATCGCTTTGAGGTAGGAACTGAATTTTTAAATTTATTGAGAATAATTTCGTTCTTATTAGAACCATATCCATTTCGCCGTTAAATTACAAAGCCACTTTGCATAAGAACGCTACTAAACTTAAACATTTGAAGGCTTGCACAGATTTTTATGACAATTTATGTTCAGAGCTTGTACATTACGGACGTTACAGCTACGAATCTCATACAAATATTGCCTTACAGTTATATCTTCATTTTAGGAACTAATTATCTGTCATGCGCACCATTGTGAATCACTTTAAAAATGTAACATTTTATGTAAGAATCCTATTGTATCCGTGAGTTTTATCAGGTGTTAAAATTGACGTACCTGCTGCCGTCAACCAAAATAAATTTTATTACTCTCGTCAAACATGACACGTTTTTTGGTCGTAGGACCATTTCCCCATACATTTAACACATATCATTAAAACTCAAAATAGAATGTGTGTGTGTGTGCATGTATGTATGTATATATACATACATATATGTACACTAAATGTGTGATATCTCACAAACTGTAGTCATTACGACTGAACCGTGTAGTATATATTGATGAAACTAATCAAATTTTTTGTGATTTATGACAGCACGTATGTCAGTTCCGCAAGATATAACGCAAAGGGATGAGTTCCACAAAAAATAAATGTATTGAGTGTTGGTTGAATTATTTTTGTTAAATTTTAGATGTTGTTTTGCTTAAGGTCTGAAGACCTGTTCTGTCCTTTGACACATTATGTTCGGTCTCGATATGCTACATTCAAGGGAGTATGCAGATTACGTTCGTTCTCTCTCCTTGAAGCTGTTCATTGTTAAAAAGGCATTGGCAGAACATAAGTCTTACCACTTACAAGCTCCACAAGGAAACGTCGAGGACGGTATTACCTGCAAATCGCATTGGCCAGGCATTTGACTTACTCAAGAACGAAGTCACCGCATTGTGGAAAGTGGTGGCGAGCCGTCATATCGATTAACAATGTTTTATTTCTCTTCAGGTACGTAGGGAATTGACAGCTCCACTGTGTCAAAAGTGCTAATTACATCATGATATCCCGCGAAAGGAAAGGTCCGTTTTATCTTCATGTCTCAGACTACAAAAAAAATTTTCCTTCGGTCTGCCCCTTCTGTGTTCAGAAAAGGCGTGAAAATTTTCACTTCACCATACACGGTTGTTACTTCTGTTGTTCTCCGTACAAAGACGAAATGTTGCTTCGTCGGTGAACCAGATTTGACATGGACGTTGTCATCTTCAGTAACACGGAACATAATATTCATGTGGAATTCCAAACCTACCACTCCGTGTTTGGTGCCAGATGTTACAATATTTGCAGATTTGGGGGGCCGGAGAACAAAGTGTTTTATTTAATTTGGCCCAGGTTTGTATACGTTAGATTTAACTCACTTGTGCCTCCATATGTTGACTTACTTGGATTTGGCGGATTAGCATGTCGAGAAAAATTGATTTCTTTTCACACACATATTCCGTCATTTTGAACTCTTCCCCTTATCAATTAGTATTACACAAACGTACGTCAGCACAATCTATTTATTCTAGAGTAAGGTTACATGTTTCGACTAGATGTTAGTCATCTTCAGGTTCCTACAATTTCGTTACCAGGTGCTTTGTCCACTTTGGGATCCCATAGTGTTTACATGTGGATTACTTATTAGCGTAAAGCTTTCTAGAAAAGTTATAACGACAGAGTGTGTTATTTGCAGACTGTGTTTAAGCATAAAATTCCTTTCTTTTTTAATGCGCTGATGTTCACCGGATATTCACTGTGGGATGCCGTTTTCGTATTACAGTTGGTGTTGGGTTGTTTCTGCTTTCCTTATTTAATATGGATATTTGTGTTAGTTTTCTGATATCGCCTCCTGGAGTGTTTGCGCAGTAATGTCGTACTACGTTTGTGTAATACTAATTGATTTTCAAGCACATTGTGACGCCTTCATTCAGAATCTTCCCCTTATAAATGCAACGAGTTCACAAATTCTTCTTAAAACTCTTAATAATCAAACCATAAATACACTTGAACCGGAAGCAAACCCATAATTGTCTACAGTTTACTTCTTGCTTGTTTCAACCAAAGACACTATGTCACATTTACCATAAATTCAGTCATGCAATTACAAGTGGGCTGTGCGGTCCAGGGGATCATATTCCGGTGGGGACGAAATTATTCGCACCCTGGAGCCCACCCTGCATCCTGTAAATGGGTACCAGGTCTCTCCTGTGGATGAAGTGCCCGGGGCACGGCGTTGACCATTTACCCATATCTAAAGTCCAAATTAAAGACAGAGTAGAGCCATACCTCTTCTCACCCTCTGGGTTTACATGGTCTATTCTAGAGCGAACTCTACCTTAACTTTTACGCACTTTCAAGTGTAAAGTATAATGATTTAAAATGTACAGTAGAAAGCTAATATATATATATATATATATATATATATATATATACAGGCTGATTCAAAAAGATGGACTCAATTGAAGAGTTAAGGCGCCTCAACACACGCCAGACAGTTGGTTGCGGTATTCCAAGTTCTCTGCTCGCTCTACGGTTTGACATGCGTGGGCTACACTGAAAACTCTCTTGAATTCGTCTCACGTTCTCCTCTGATACACGTGGTTGGCCGGAGCTTTTGCCTTTACACAGACAGCCTATTTGCTCAAATTGGTGATTCCAATGACAAATGCTCTTCCTCATTGGAGGTTGAATGTTGAAACGAAGACGAAACGCACGCTGCACAGCAGTCGCCGACTCAGTTTTAATGAACTCACGAACGCAAAAAATCTTGTGCTGCATAATAGCCATTTTGCTCTCAACTGACGCTGCTGCACGGCTGTGCAATAGGCGAGCAACTTAGCATGGTATTTACAAATTTAGGATCTTCTCTTTCGAATGTTATGTAGTTCGTTCACATACCTTATAAGGTTCAGAAAATATAGATGTACGAAATTGAGTCCATCTTTTTTAATCACTCTATATATATATATATATATATATATATATATATATATATGTGTGTGTGTGTGTGTGTGTGTATATATACATACATACATACATATACACACACACAGATTCCGGTGGCGAATAATTAATTGCAACATCTGTATCTCTTTCTTTACAAAATTAATTTATTTGAATCTTGTTTTAGCAAATACATACCGGCAGAATTTATACAAAAGTAAAAGTATATAAACAAAACACTGAATTTATTACTCTCCGAAGGACATAAAGTATGAATATAATGACATCAGTGGCCACAGCTACGCCTATGTTTTCCATAAATTTTCTTCGTCTGTTTTGCTCGGTTTCAGTATCAGTATCTGCCTTGAACCAGCCATATTTTATGAGCAGTTTTTTATTATTCACCCGATGTATACATTATAATTCTCCGTCACATGTATAGATCTACCACAGTCAGGGCAAAAATATTGCCGGGTGTGAATACACAATTTACTGATCGGTATCACAAGTTATTTCGCTTACAAACTCCACAAATGCCAATATCCATACATACGGTAATATTGTACTGCTGGTTGTTTACTGGGAAAGTGTTCAGGGTAAAAAAAAAAAGAGAAGGTAGTAGTGTTGTAAAACTTTAATATTTTTCCCTTCTAATTTTGTTACGCTGTTTTTTATATCGGGGTTTACTGGTTGCGTCCTGCGGTCACTTTTCAGATAGACTGTTGTGTTCCAGGCTGCTGAGGTTCTGGTTATTGTTTGCGTACCGCTCTCATTTTTTCGTGTATAGCAGTTGTGTGTAATGCTGTTGAGGAAAAATTAAACTGCTGTAATGTCAAATACAGTCAAGGGCACATTGGCTCACTGTCCGTTTACGGCGCTCCACAGTGGGCCGAAACAAGCTAGACATGGCCAAAATTGAACTTCTTCAACATCCACAAAATTCTCAAAATCTACTTGAGAAGAAAAATGAAGTTTCTCAGGATAACGACAGTTTACGTCTTATGAAAACTGGGGTGGATCTGTTTGTGGTACAGGCAGACGAACAGGGCGTTATTGTAATGTACGCAGCATTTGGAAATCATTTGGCCTGTTTGTAAAAACTGGTATGTGCTGTAACGAAACTTTGGTTGACGAAACTAAAATAATGTCGGGCAACTTAACTCATAACTGTTTTTTTGAGAGGCGTATGCGTGCCCAATTTAAATGATGTAAGTATATAGAAAAATTCCTGAGTCGGCACAACGCCACCATAAAATCCCAAGGAAATTAGGTTAACGTAAGACTCGTAGGGGACTCGCAAGTTTGCACTCAAGAGAAGATTTACTGAAGCTTTGGTCTACGTACTTTTTGTTCTACAACTTGGAGTTATTTTGTTGCCTGAAGAATATTTATACTTTATAAAATATCATCGGTTGAGATGTTGGGCTACTTCGTATTCTGGCTGATAACAGGAGGTGCGCTGGACTGAGAGATTATTAAATTGCTTATTTTGGCGAGTTACTTTCAGAAACAAAATACTTTATAAATTCTACGATTACCGATTGGGACTGAATAGTGTCGTGACGAGTAATTGAGCTATTAACTTATAACAGAATATCCAGCGTAAATAAGGGTCTTGAGAAAATCATTTCGGATTTGTATAAGTCACACGTATATTGATGTATATACATACAGGGTGTTTCACGACTTTAGGGCATAACTGCAGGAGGTGATTTCCTAGGTCTTTGTGATCAAAAAAGTTCAAATAAACATGTGTCCGATTTTGGACGGTTACGGAGTTATGACCGTTTG
>Ga0123354_10015915_pt1 | contig 11776 bp, 21 predicted proteins | sample TergutLab28metaG_2_FD_97872 | JGI IMG/M metagenome (GOLD analysis project Ga0123354, IMG submission 97872) | Labiotermes labralis P4 segment gut microbial communities from Petit-Saut dam, French Guiana - Lab288 P4 | ecosystem: Host-associated > Arthropoda: Insects > Digestive system > Gut ... | reverse complement strand
TATGTTTGACAACTTTTGCACGCTTGTGCTACACTCTCCAATTGCGTTTGTTCATACGCCAAAGGCAGTTGCAGAGGTGTGTTGTAATCTGTTAGCTGTGGAGTTTAACGAAGGATGAGCTAATAACTCATCCTTTGAATTGTGGGAGTAAAGGGGAGAAAAAACATTGCCCACTATTAATCAACTGGTAAGAAAAGGGCGAGGGTCGGCCTCAAAGAGGACGAAGACGCCGGCATTGAGATTCACTCTTAATGCGTTGAAAAACAAGCTGGTGCGCCGCAATAGGAGCGCTCCGCAGAAGCGCGGTGTTTGTGTGCAGGTGAGAACCATGACGCCTAAGAAACCGAATTCTGCTCTGCGCAAGATTGCCCGTGTTAGGCTGACAAACGGTATTGAGGTTACAGCCTATATTCCTGGTGAAGGGCACGAGTTGCAGGAGCACTCGGTAGTATTAGTGCGTGGTGGACGTGTTCCAGATCTGCCGGGTGTGCGTTACCATATTATCCGTGGCACACTGGATACGACTGGTGTTGCTAACCGCAAGCAAGGCCGTAGCAAGTATGGCGCCAAGAAAACCAAGGCTGCAGCAACGGCCAAGAAGAGATAGGAGGGGAAATGCCTCGTCGTGCGTTTGTTCACAAAAGAAAATTTGAAGCTGACCCTAGATACAACAGTGAGCTGGTGGCAGTTTTCATTCGAAAGATAATGCTGGGTGGCAAAAAGAGCACTGCACAAAGTGTTTTTTATGACGCAATGGATATAGTCCAAGAAAAAGAGGGAAAGGATCCGTTGTCTGTGTTACAGCAGGCGGTTTCCAATTCTACCCCTCTGCTAGAGGTTCGTGCTCGTCGCGTGGGCGGCGCTAACTATCAAGTGCCGGTTGAGGTGCGCAAGGGTCGCGATCAGGCTTTGGCTTTGAGATGGCTTATCAAAGCTTCCCGCGCTCGTAGCGGCAAATCTATGGCTGAGAAACTGTCTGCTGAGTTGATGGATGCTTCTAAGGGACAGGGTACAGCGGTCAAAAAGCGTGAAGAAACGCACAAGATGGCTGAAGCAAATCGTGCCTTTGCTCATTATGGGAAATGGTAGGTTTGTACAGGCGATAACGTATGCTTTGGTCAAGTAAAGGATTCAAGTTTCATAATGGCTAGTTTGGCTCAGAATTTTCCAAAAGATAAGGTACGCAATATCGGCATTATTGCTCATATTGATGCTGGTAAGACTACAACTACAGAGCGTATTCTTTTCTATACTGGACGTACCTATAAGATCGGTAATACTGATGAAGGTACTACCGTAATGGATTGGATGGATCAGGAGCGGGCTCGTGGTATCACGATATGCTCGGCTGCTACCACATGTGAATGGAAAGGCTATCGCTTTAATCTTATCGATACCCCGGGACATGTGGATTTTACTGCTGAAGTTGAACGTAGTCTGCGTGTGCTGGATGGTGGTGTTGTGGTTTTTGATGGTGTGGCCGGTGTAGAGGCTCAGTCCGAGACGGTTTGGCGTCAGGCTGACCGCTACGGCGTGCCTCGTATATGTTTTGTTAACAAGTTGGATCGCACTGGCGCTGACTTTTTCCGTTGTGTTGGCATGATTGAGACACGTCTTAAGGCGCGCCCAATCGTTATCCAGTTGCCGCTTGGTCGGGAGTCTTCGTTTGCAGGTTTGATCGACCTAGTTGAAGGCAGAGCTATTGTTTATGAAGGCAAGGCTGAGGATGCGCCTAAGGACATGGATATTCCTGATCAAGAGAAAGCGAATTACGAGGAACATCGCCAGAAAATGATAGAGACTTTGTCAGAGGTAGATGATCATATTATGGCTGCCTACCTTGACGGCAAAGAAATTAGCAGTGCTGATATTAAAGCGGCATTGCGCCGTGCAGCTATCAGTGGAAAAGGTATTCCAGTGCTTTGCGGCTCATCGCTTAAAAACAAAGGCGTTCAGCCTTTGCTTGATGCCGTCATTGACTACCTGCCGTCACCTTTGGATAAGTCTGAGGCTCAGGCTATTGATGTAAAGGCTAACAGCAGTATAGCTTGCCCAACTCGTGATGATGCCCCGCTGGCGGCATTGGCCTTTAAAATTGTGGCTGATCCTTTCGTAGGACGTCTAGTTTATTTGCGCATTTACTCTGGTACTATTACTGCCGGCAGTACAGTGCTTAATGCTACGCGCAACAATAAAGAACGTGTAGGACGTTTGCTCCTTATGCATGCCAACCATCATGAAGAGATAGAATCGGCTGGTGCTGGTTCGATTGTGGCAACAATGGGCAGCAAGAACACTTTCACGGGCGATACTTTGTGCGATATTGCTAGTCCTGTGCTGTTGGAGTCTATTAGTTTCCCAACGCCTGTTATCTCTGTGGCGGTAGAACCTAAAACACGTGCCGATAGAGACAAGATGATCGATGGTTTGACTAAGCTGGCGGAAGAGGATCCGACATTTAAAGTGTCGTTCAATGATGAAACTGGGCAGACAGTTATTGCCGGCATGGGTGAGTTGCATTTGGATGTATTGGTCAATCGTTTAATGAGCGAATTCAAAGTAGGGGCCAATGTCGGCGCCCCCAAGGTGGCGTACAAGGAAACGATTACATCCGGTGGTAAGGCTGAAGGTCGTTTTGTGCGTCAATCAGGCGGACGAGGGCAATATGGTCATGTCATGATCGAGTTTTCTCCCAACCCTGGTAAGGGTTTTGAATATGTTGATAGCATTCGCGGTGGAGTGTTGTCCCGCGAATATATTAAAGCAGCTGGCGAGGGTATTAAGGAAGCCATGGAAACCGGTGGGATGGCTGGATATCAGGTGGTTGACGTAAAGGCGACTATCTACGACGGCAGTTTCCATGAGGTGGATTCTAGTGATATGGCTTTCAAAATGGCTGGTTCGCTGGCACTCAAGAGCGGTTTGCATAAATGCGGTGCCGTCATACTTGAGCCGGTTATGAAAGTGGATGTGGTTACCCCAGAGCAGTATATGGGAGATATTATTGGCGACCTAAATGCTCGACGTGGTCGTATTGAATCCATTGATACTGCCGGTGATACCACGACCATTCATGGGATTGTTCCATTATCTAAGACTTTTGGTTATACTACTGATTTACGCTCCATGACTCAGGGGCGTGCTACGTTCTCTCTTGAGTTTTTCCAGTATCAACAGGTGCCGGCGTCATTAGCTGAGGAAATCAAAGCTGAAACCGCCAGCAAGATTAATTAGTGAGGCGGACTTAGATGGCTACTATCAAGCAGAAAATACGCATCAAGTTGAGGGGTTTTGATCATCGCATCCTAGATCAAGCGGCGCGTCAAATTGTGGAAGCGCTTGAAAAGACTGGTGCTGTGGTCGTTGGGCCGGTGCCGTTGCCGACGCGTATCAAGAAATTCAGTGTTATAAGGTCTTCATTTATTGACAAAGACTCTCAAGAGCAGTTTGAAGTACGTACCCACAAACGTATCATAGACATTGTGGAAACGACTTCTAAGACTATTGATGCTATTACCAATTTAAACCTGCCTTCTGGTGTAGGTATTGATATTAAATCGCAGTAAGGTATGATGATGATACAAGGAATATTAGGCCGCAAATTAGGTATGACGCAGTTCTTCTGCGAGAATGGTGCCGCTGAGGCTGCTACCATTATAGAGGCAGGCCCTTGTACAGTGGTGCAAGTGAAGACTCCTGCTACTGATGGCTATACGGCTGCCCGTTTGGGTTTTGGTGAGGCCAAGAAGCAAGGACCTGTTTTAAAAGGTCAAGGCAAGGGATTTGGTGAGTTCAAGCATTTGCGTGAATTCCGTTTGGAGACTGTGGACGGCGTCAGCGTAGGCGACAAGCTGGACGTCAGTTTGTTTAGTCCCGGTGATAAGGTTACTATCACCGGTATTTCCAAAGGACATGGTTTTGCTGGGACAGTGAAACGCTATAATTTCCGTGGCGGACCCAAGACGCATGGGCAATCTGATCGCCAGCGTGCTCCTGGTTCTATTGGCGCTACCACTACGCCTGGCCGTGTTTTCAAGGGGACGCTTATGGCGGGACATATGGGTGATGCTAGAGTTACCGTACGCAATTTAAAGGTACTTAAAACTGATAGTGAACGCAACCTTTTGCTGGTAAAGGGCGCTGTGCCCGGAGCCAAGAATGGACTACTCTTGATTGGTAAGTCCAATGGGAGAAATAAGTGAATATTCCGGTATATAACATGTCTGGCGAGGTAGTGCGCAATATTGATGCTGCCGATGCTGTTTTTGCCTATCCTGTCAATGAGGCTTTGGTGCATCAGGTTCTTGTAGCGCAGCGTGCCAATGCACATCAAGGCACTGCTGATACTAAAACTCGCAGTGAAGTGGTTGGTAGTGTTAGAAAACTGTATCGGCAAAAAGGTACTGGACGTGCCCGCCCAGGTTCAATAAAGAGCGGTCTTCGTCGCGGCGGCGCTGTTATCTTTGGCCCACATCCGCGTGATGTATCGGTCTCGTTGCCGAAGAAAATGCGCCGTGCTGCCATAAAGAGCGTCCTTTCATCGAAGGTTTCAGAACAGGAATTGGTGGTGCTGGACGAGTTGAGGTTTGATGCGCCCAAGACTAGAGATATGCTTAAGGTGATGAAATCCCTTGGAATAGAAGGCAAGGCTATAGTGGCTTTGTCCGAGATGGATGAAATTGTTGTTAAGAGTGCGCGCAATTTGCAGAATATCAAAACTATGCCTGCACGACAGCTTAATGTAGCTGATATGTTGTCTTATAATAAATTGCTAATGACAGAAGCTGCACTGAGACAGATCGAGGAGTTGTGGGGAGGTGCATCTTAAATGAAAGCTATTCAAGTCTATGACGTACTGCGCAAGCCCATCATTACTGAGAAAAGCACAACGCTGCAGTCTAGCGGCAAGTATGTTTTTGAGGTAGCAAAGGGCGCAAATAAGGCCCAGGTGAAAGAAGCTGTTGAGAAGGCTTTTAAGGTTACAGTTATTGGGGTCAATATAATGATCCTCAAAGGTAAGTTGCGCCGTGTTGGTCGTGGCACCACAATTACGCCTTCAGTGAAGAAGGCTATTGTGACGCTTAAGGCCGGCGACAAAATTGAGCTGGTTGAAGGCGTTTAAGGAGTATTATAGGACATGGGTATTAAAGTTTACCGCCCAACATCGCCGGGCCGCCGCAATATGACGGGACTGACTTACGACGAAATTACTAAGAAGTCTCCTGAAAAAGCGCTTATTGTGCCGCCAAAGCAGCGTGCAGGGCGTAATTTCCAAGGGAGAGTGACTGTTCGCCATCGTGGCGCAGGCGTCAAGAGGATGTTGCGCGTGGTGGATTACAAACGTGATAAGGCTGGCGTGCCAGGCCGTGTGGCAGCTATTGAGTATGATCCAGGACGTTCTGCTAATCTTGCACTGATATATTATTATGATGGTGATAAGCGCTATATTGTTGCGCCGGATGGTGTGGGTGTCGATGATGTGGTCAAAATGGCTGATGACGCTGATATCAAGCCAGGCAATACGATGCCTTTAAAGAATATGCCGACCGGTACGTTGGTACACAATATTGAAACAGAGGCTGGACGTGGTGGTAAACTGGTTCGCAGCGCTGGTGCCGTGGCACAACTAATGGCCAAAGAGGGCGACTATGTTTTGTTGCGCTTGCCGTCTGGTGAGATGCGCCGTGTGCGCGCCGAATGTCATGCTACTGTGGGGCAAGTTGGCAATGTAGAGCATGCTAATGTGAAGTTGGGCAAGGCGGGGCGCAGACGTTTGAAGGGTTGGCGTCCTGCGGTGCGCGGTACGGTTATGTCTCCGCGGGATCATCCTCATGGGGGAGGCGAAGGCCGTTCTCCTGTGGGTATGCCTGGGCCGAAGACCCCTTGGGGCAAGCCGGCACTTGGCTACAAGACACGTAAGCCGAAGTATTCGGATAAATTAATTGTAAAGCGGCGAGGTAAATAAATGTCAAGGTCAATCAAAAAAGGGCCAGCTATTGACGCCAATCTAATGAAGAAAGTGGACGATGTAAATCGCTCTGGTAAGAAGGTTATTATCAAGACTTGGGCGCGTTGGTCAACTATTCTGCCTGAGATGGTTGGTTTGAATATAGGGGTTTATGATGGACGGCGCCATGTGCCTATTTTCATCACCGAGAATATGGTGGGCCACAAACTGGGTGAGTTTGCCGCTACCCGTACTTTCCGTGGTCATGTTGCTAAATCAGATAAGACGACACAGGTGCGTTAAGGATTAGTCATGGAAGTTAAATCAACAGCTAAAAATACAGGGATTTCGGCGCGTAAGGTGCGTCTGCTGCTGGATACTGTACGTGGTAAACAGATAGAAGAGGCGCTTACTATTCTGAAGTTTTCCGCTTCACCGTCAGCCAGAGTTATAGCAAAAGTAGTTAAGACTGCAGCGGCTGATGCAGAGAATAATTTCCGCTTGATGCCGACAGATTTGAAAATTGTCAAGATTTATGCCAACGATGCGCCTATGCTGAAGCGCTTTATGCCTAGGGCTCGCGGGCGTGCTGATCGTGTTATGAAACGTTCCAGCCATATCACTGTTGTTGTGGCGGAGCAGGAGGTTTAATGGGACGCAAAGTTCATCCGATGGGGTTCCGTATTGGTGTCATACGCGATTGGCAATCCAAGTGGTATGACGACAAGCACTATGCTGAGTTCATCATTGAAGATGTCAACCTGCGTAAGGCCGTGCAAACTAAATATAACGACGCCGGTATTGCGCAGATCGATATTGAACGTCAGGCCAATAAGGTGTCGGTGACTATTCATACGTCACGCCCTGGCATTGTAATTGGTCGCGGAGGGCAGCGCGTTGAGGAAATGCGCCAATATCTGGAAAAAGTGCTGATCGACAAGAAGGTGCAACTGGATATTCGTGAGATTCGTCAACCTGAGCTGGATGCTTATTTGGTAGCTCGTTCGGTGGCGGAACAAATGGAACGTCGCGTAGCTTATCGCCGTGCCATGAAGCAGGCTATCTTTCGCACTATGCAGGCTGGCGCCAAGGGCATGAGGATTTTATGCTCAGGACGTCTTGGTGGTGTGGAAATTGCACGTCGTCAGTTGATGCATCAGGGGCGTGTGCCACTACAGACGCTTAGAGCGGATGTGGATTATGGTTTCACAGAGGCTCATACCACTCTTGGGCGCATTGGTGTCAAGGTATGGATTTATCGTGGTGATATATTGCCTGCTGCTCCTGTGGTTGTAGCTGCCGATGTGGCAGCTGTCCGTGCTACTGCTGCCCCAAAGGGTGTAAGCATGGCTGAGGTGGTTTCAAATATGGCGGAGGCTCCAGCGAAGGAAGCTGACAGTGCCGTTGCTAAAGTCAGAAAGCCGCGTACACGCAAGAGTGCTGAAAGTGTAACCGAGACCAAAGCGGTTGAGGAAGTAAAGGCTGAAGAGAAGGTTGATGCTAAGAAGGTGACTAAGCCACAGGCAAAGAAAGCTGAACCTGCCACTGATAAAACGGCAGAAAAGGCTGATGTAAAGCCAGTGAAAGCCAAGACTGCAAAACCCAAGGCCGAAGCGGTTGAAGAAACAAAGCCTGTGAAGACCAAGTCGGAGACAGTTAGGCAAACCAAGTCTCAAAGTAAAGAGGAATAATTCAGAGTTTTTAGCTCGTAGATATTAGAGGAAACCAGATGTTACAACCGAAACGTGTTAAATTTAGAAAGACGCACAAAGGCCGTCGTACTGGCGCAGCCCATTCTGGGGCGACCATGGCTTTCGGCGAGTATGCTTTACAGGCTACTGGTGCAGCTTGGATGACTGCGCGTCAGATTGAGGCGGCGCGTCGTGCTATTGTTCGCAGTGTACGCCGTGGCGGTAAAGTGTGGATTCGCATTTTCCCAGATAAGCCTGTCACTTCCAAGCCTGCTGAAACTCGTATGGGAGGTGGCAAAGGTGCTCCTGACCATTGGGTAGCTGTCATCAAGCCCGGCCGTATCTTGTTTGAACTTGGCGGCGTGGAGCATGATGTTGCCAAAGAGGCCATGCGGTTGGCTTCATATAAACTGCCTTTTGACACTCGTTTTATTACCCGTGAGATAGTGGGTGGCAGTAAGGAAAAGGAGTTGATTACCAGTGAAGATTGAAGAGGTTCGTCTTCTCGGCGATGAGCCGATGAAAAAAAAATTAAGCGAAACGCATCGCAAGATGCTGGATTTGCGTTTTAAAGCTGCTACCAAGCAGATTAAGAACCATCGCGAGATTCCACAGACACGGCGTGATATTGCTCGTATGAAAACGGTCCAGCGCGAACGCGAGTTGGGAATAAGGTAGGATTAAGTCTATGGCGAATGTAAAGAGTATGGTAGGTTTGGTGGTCGGTACCAAAATGAATAAAACAGTAGTAGTTGCGGTTGAAAAACAAAAGCGACATCCGCTGTATCATAAGACCTATCGCATTATGGTGAAATATTTAGCGCACGATGAGAACAATGAATGTAAGCTGGACGACAAAGTTCGTTTGGTGGAAACCCGTCCTTTGTCCAAGCTTAAACGCTGGCGCGTGGCTGAAATTCTAAGCCGTGGTGATGTACCAGAGGTTAAACCCGAGGAAGTAATCTAAAGAGGTAGCACTGTGATTAAAGAGTATACCAGATTAAGGGTGGCGGATAATACCGGAGCTCGCCAAGTGATGTGTATAAACATCCCTGGCGGTACTGGGCGCAAGAATGCTCGTGTGGGTGACGTTATTGTCTGTGCTGTCAAGAAAGCCACTCCGGATGCCGTAGTGAAGAAGGGTGAGGTGGTTCATGCCGTGATAGTGCGTGCTGTGCAGCCATACAGGCGACAAGATGGTTCTTATATTCGCTTTGATGATAATGCCGCCGTTATTCTCACTGACAAGAACAATCCTAAAGGCACGCGCATATTTGGGCCTGTAGCTCGTGAACTGAGGGAGAAGAGTTTTACAAAGATACTGTCGTTGGCTCCTGAAGTATTATAGGTTGGTTAATATTATGAATATCAAAAAGAATGATACTGTGCTTGTGATTGCGGGTAAAGATAAGGGGAAGAAAGGCAAGGTACGCTATGCTTTCCCTCGCGAGGACAAGGTGCAGGTAGACGGAATTAATTACATAAAAAAGCATACTCGTCCGCGAGGCAATGTTAAGCAAGCGGGTATTATTGAGCGCGAAGCTCCATTGCATGTTTCAAATGTGATGTTGTTATGCCCTAAGTGTAGCAAGCCTGCGCGTACAGGTATTAGCGTACAAGATGATGGCAGGCGTGTACGTTGCTGCAAGGTGTGTAAAGGGGTGCTGGACTAATATGACAAGACTGCAGGATAAATACCGCAATGATGTTGTGCCGGCTCTGATGAAAGAGAACGGTTACTCCAACGTGATGCAAGTGCCGCGCATTGAGAAAATTGTGCTCAATATTGGCGCGGGCGAAGCAATCACTAATTCCAAGGCTATTGAGGCTGCTCAAGCTGATTTGGCTGCTATTTCAGGTCAGCGTCCGATTGTACGCCGCTCTACTAAGTCTATTTCGGCTTTTAAGTTGCGTGTTGGCATGCCTATCGGTGTTAAGGTGACGTTGCGTGGTACGCGCATGTATCAGTTTTTAGATAAGCTCATTGCCATTGTACTGCCACGCATTCGCGAGTTTGCCGGTGTGCCTGACTCATGGGACGGACGTGGCAATTATACGCTGGGGCTCAAAGAACAAACGGTGTTTCCTGAGATTGAGTTTGAGAAAGTGGACAAACTGCGTGGGCTGGAGATTACTATGGTGACTAGTGCCAAGACAGATAAGGAAGGTCATCAATTGCTGGCGCTGCTTGGTATGCCCTTTGTCAAGAACTAAGGAACGAGGATAATATGGCTAAAGTATCAGAAATTGTAAAAGCAAAACGCCCGACCAAATACCGTGTGCAGCAGCATAATCGCTGCCATCTGTGCGGGCGTTCGCGGGGTTATATCCGCTTGTTTGGTTTATGCCGCATCTGCTTTCGTAAAATGTCTGTTTCGGGGCAGATTCCCGGTGTGCGCAAATCCAGCTGGTAACCCATAGATACGGAGGAAGAAGCGGATGGCAGTAAGTGATCCTATCGCAGATATGTTGACGAGAATTCGCAATGGGGCTATGGCACGTCATGACAGTGTGACAGTGCCGGCTTCCAAGATGAAGGTAAGCATTGCAAAGATATTAAAGCAAGAAGGCTATATCAATGCTTATGAATTAGTGGACAATGGGGTTAAGCGTGATATCAAAATTACGTTGAGATATCAAGATCGCAACAAACCTATGATTATGGGGCTTAAGCGCATGAGCAAACCTGGGTTGCGTGTGTATGTACAGCACAATGAAATACCGCGCGTTTTTGGCGGCATGGGTATTGCTATCCTGTCCACATCACGTGGGGTGGTTCCTAGTTATAAAGCTTGGAAGCAGGGCCTTGGTGGCGAGCTTCTGTGTTATGTTTGGTAAATCGAATTTGAGGTCTGATTATGTCCAGAATTGGTCGTATGCCTATTAAAGTGCCACCGGGGGTGGAAGTCAAAATTAGTGGAAATGAGGTCAGCGTCAAGGGCCCTAAAGGGGAGCTTAAGCGCGTTGTCAGTTCTGATATGAAACTGACTTTGGATGAAGGTAGTTTGCTGGTGGAACGTCCATCTGATGGGAAGTTGCACCGTGAATTGCATGGTTTGACGCGTAGTCTGCTGGCTAATATGGTCGAGGGTGTCAATAGCGGGTATGAGAAGGGTTTGGAAATAGTTGGTGTTGGGTTCCGTGCTGACAAAGACGGAGCCAATGTCAATTTGCGAGTTGGCTTTACTCATACCGTTTGTATCAAGCCTCGTCCTGGCATTACACTGGATGTGGATGCCAAGAATGTTAATATTAAGGTGTCTGGAATTGATAAAGAGTCCGTCGGCCAGATGGCTGCTGAAATTCGCCGCATTCGTCCGCCTGATGCTTACAAAGGCAAAGGCATTCGTTATGCCGGTGAGGTTGTTAAGCTCAAGCCTGGCAAGGCCGGAAAAGCTGTTGGTGGAGGTAAAGCAAAATAATGGCCAAGCTTAATACTAGAAAAGCCCGACAGACGCGACATGCTCGTATTCGCGCTACATTGAAAGGTACGGCTGAGCGTCCGCGCCTATGCGTTTTTCGCAGCTTACAGCACATTTATGTCCAGGTGATTGATGATGATCAGGGGCATACACTGACGTCGGCTTCTACGCTGGAACCTGAGATCGCAAAGAAAATTGATGGTAAGAATAAAGCCGAACAGGCAGACTTAATCGGTGCTATGGTGGCTGAGCGAGCCATAAGTGTCGGTATCAAGAGTGTTGTATTTGATCGTGGTGGTTATAAATACCATGGTCGTGTGAAAAGTCTGGCTGAAGCGGCCCGCAAAGCCGGGCTGGAATTCTAGAAGGATAGAGTGATGTCTAAGGAAAAAATAACTAGAAGCAAGATTGATGCGACCGAGTTGGTGCTTAATGATAAGCTGATTTATATTAGGCGTGTTTCCAAGGTGCTCAAAGGCGGAAAGCGCCTCAGCTTTGCCGCATTGGTTGTAAGTGGGGATGGGGCTGGGCATGTTGGCATCGGTGTAGGTAAGTCCAATGAAGTCCCGGAGGCCATCAGTAAAGCTAATGCAGTGGCACATAAACACCTGATTAAGGTGCAGATGAAAGGTGGCACTATTCCGTATGAGGTGAATGCCAGATTTGGTGCTGCTAACGTAATGCTCAAGCCGGCAGCTCCCGGTACGGGCATTATT
>Ga0123354_10015913_pt1 | contig 11777 bp, 10 predicted proteins | sample TergutLab28metaG_2_FD_97872 | JGI IMG/M metagenome (GOLD analysis project Ga0123354, IMG submission 97872) | Labiotermes labralis P4 segment gut microbial communities from Petit-Saut dam, French Guiana - Lab288 P4 | ecosystem: Host-associated > Arthropoda: Insects > Digestive system > Gut ... | reverse complement strand
CCCCACTTAAATTGTTTACTCCAAAATTTCACTTTGTAGTAAGAAGGGGCAGACTCCCCATAAACTGCCACCATGTGTTCAAGTATCTCCTTTGGCTTCTTACCTTCTTTAGTAAGAAATTTTATAACTGATCTTTGCTTCAAATCAAGCAGTTTCTTAGAAACCTCACACACAGGTTTACTTGACATGCTGTCACTCTGACAGTTAGAATCACACTGAGCTGAGGCTGCATATGTGACACATCAAGACATGTCCCAACATGCACAGACTTGTTTCAATCCGCTCATTGCCTTCTTTCCTGCTTAGGTAGGTAAATTATTGAACACCCCTCGTAGGTATTTTCCTGAAGTTTAAGATTGTGAACAGGGGTCATATTGGGGTAAGTATGGTATGTCTCCAAGCTTCACCTGAAAACCCATAATGATTGTCCATGTTTGAATGATTGTAACATCCCTGCCCTGCAAACGTTTTTGGATCTCATTGAATTTATAATAAATGTCCACCAGATAAAGCAAATGCTTTTTACATTTCTTTAGTTCATGATACAGCAATGGAGCAACTTCCCCCAGAAACTCCACTGTAGAGTCAAAGATGTCAACAAACCTTTGCGAGCTATCACCTCTCGACAACCACCTCACCTCTGTATGCATGAGTAACTGATTAGCAGTTTCATCATTCTTCTCACACAACTTTACGAATACTCAAGAGTTGAGAGGGTGTGCTTTTATCTTATTGATCAATCTGATACAAATCATCAATGCTTTGTGCAGCTCACCACTAAGCTTCTTAGCTACAAGATGATTTCTATGTAGAACACAATGAACTGTTACCACATGTGGAACCTTTTGTTTAAGCAGGGTAGCGAACCCTCTGTATCTACCGATCATGGCGGGTGCACCATCAGTTGCCACAGCAGTGATATTCTCCAAACTAATGTTCTGTTCTTGCAAATACTCTTCCATGCATCTGAAAATAGTCTTTCCTTTAGGATCGCTTTCTAGACACTTTGAGAACAAAAACTCCTCGGTAATACACTTGAGACTCGGACTAAAGTACCGTACATAAGCCATCAGTACACTAGTACTGCCAAATGTTGCCTCATCCAGTTGTAGTGAAAACTTGGTGCACTGCAGCTCCGATAACAAAGTTTTTTCCACATTGTGAGCGATCTCATCAATTCGACGTTTCACTGTACTTGCACTCAATGGTACCGACCCCTCTGGACCCCCTGGAATGCCTCAGAGACCCCCAGGGGGTCGCTGAGGACTAGTTTGACGACCCCTGGTGTAAAGAAAGTTCATTTGTAGTACAAATTTATGAATTTGCTGCAGTGTAAAATTATTTCAAATCTGAGAACAGTCATTTATACATTCCCATCCCACATTTCCAATTTTTGATTCATCAGTACTACAGTGTATCCATCAGTTTATTTGTTTGTTGGTTTGTTATTTGTTTGTATGAATATTGTAATTGAGATGCAAGCTTTGTCTTTACAGGACCAATGAGATAGCTGACCTTATGAAAATGGTTGAAATCTCTAAGCACGACGTTGGTTTGTGATTGGACATGCGTCATAAGAGTTGACTATAATCTGAACAAGTGTCTTTTTTATGGATTTCATTATCATACTATTATAATTTGAATGCAGTTTCCTAGATGTGGAGTTTGTTCAGTAAAGTGCCATATAACAAGTAGGAATCCATGTTACTTCATTTATTTCCAGTATGTGATTACATGCAGAGTATTTTCAGTCAATGAATTCGACATATAGTTTTTGTATAGAAGAACGTAATAAACTTGTTTTATAGGCATTTTTATTTTATATAAATTATGAACCTTTTCACTGTACTTGTCCTTGGATTTCTCCCTTTAATATGTGTAGTTACAGTATTTACTCAAATGCAAGACGAGATTTTTCCTTAAATTTGATGTTTAAATATGTGAGGTTGTCTTAAATTCATGTATGAAGTGCCAAACTGGACCGTGCTAAACCAGATCTCTCCGAGGTGGACCATGCAGAGCCAAACCAAGGGCTGCATTGCCAAATCATCTGAGAGTAGTGGACTATAATTTTAAAAATAACAGTCCTAACTGAAATGTCCTTCTGTAATCTTTTTTTTATATAATTTCAATTTTTTGCATCTATTCAGTATCTTACCCACTGGGTACCTGGTGCTATTAAAGCAGAGGTATGATGCTTGGGATGAACGTATCCATACAGGTTCCATGTTATGTTTAAATTTTGTTTTAGATGAAATTTTACTTACAGCTAACCACTCATCTTAACCTAGTACTGAAATTAAGAATGCATGTAACATATATGCCTTCATGGTGTGGTGCTTAGGCACAGGGATTATTTTATCTGTGGGGACACCCACATGTCATTCCATCTCCTCTTATTGAATCCTGTTTCACCTCACAGCTCTCCTTCCTCTGTCCGTACCCCAATCACCACATACTGACCTAGTCAACGGTAGCTTAACCACCACAGCAAACCACTCTCTCACTCCCTCCTTCTCTGTCTACTTCCACAAACAAAGAAAACAGCTCCCGGCAAGCATACTACATCCAACGAGCCACGCCTACCAGCTTGCCGACCAGCCAATGGCAGAGCAGACTGGACAGCAGGCGACTGGAATAAAAGGAGCCCATTCGGACCAATGAGATTCATTCATTCGGAAAGGAGTAACTGGCAACACACACATCAAGAAAGGACTCATCAAGACAGAAGATATGACGCCCGACTGCAAGGCCATGTAGCCTTGTGGACCGGGCACGCCACCGCTCGCCGGGCATCCTGCAGCAACACTCAGCACTAGTTGCGGCCTCCTCAATTCCACCACGGACCTCCAGCCAACTAACCACGTAGCCAGTGGTTCATCATCGCTCGCAGCCGACCGGAAGCCTCGTCACTACATGGCAACGCAGCTCTACTCCACAGTTAACACCACTCAACAGCAGACGACAAAATATCGGCAAGCCACAACCTCACTTCTCAGACTGTACGACAACTTTTGACATTAATAAATATTTATATATATGTGTGGTACTGTAGTTGTCAATCCAACACAACCCTACAGTATCTCCATATATCTATACTTGCAATATTTGTCATGAAACTGTCCCATAAAATCTGAGAAGTTGTAACTTTTCTATTATATACAGCTGTAGAAATGTCTGTAAGATCTATATTCATACATACATGGAATTAAATCTGCCCATAAATGCTTACAATTGAGTGTATTTTAGGAATAATGGAATTTTATTACTTATTTTGTGTATAATGTAATTTATGAAATACAAAATACAGTGGTATCAAGTTTACACTCTTCTTGGATGTGATGCCATGTAGGGAGGTACACAGATACTGACTTTTTAAAGTAGCTGGCTACCATGTTTGTCTGCCTTCCTCCATAACAGTATTGCCTATATACCAAACTGCATGGCACCACCACCCTGAAGATGGTAAGCTTAATACATAACACAAAGATTGCAAAGATGTTCGTTTGTATCCATTCATGTGTTTACAGTTGGTCTTGTAGGCTCAACATGTTGGCTTAACTCTTCTTATATTCAATTCTTTCAACTTTAACTTCATCACCAACTAGCTGATAAACATATGTAACAACAGTAGAACTCTGAATGTCCATCAGCACAAATGATGGTATTATTGACCTGCAGAAAAGAAAAGAATTTTAGAAATACCCTGTAACAGATTCTGTTACATTTTCAACAGCTAACTAACCTCTGCAGCAAATTTATTCTTTAAAAACTCAAGAGTTGCTCAAATAATCAAATTTCCTGTTTTTATGCAACACAAAGGCTAATTAATTTTCAGTACATATGCTACAAAGAGTGTTTTGTTTTCAGGTGCTGATGTTACTTGCTTATTAGTATCATCTCATAAATATGCTTTTTCAATAACAGCTTCAACATCAAAAAGATGAATTAATGAAATATAATTTACAACATACGTATCAAGAGGGTTGTATGCCCCAGTAGCTGATCCTGGATTAATGTAGAATTTATTTTCTTGTTCATATGCTTCAAACTTGTGTGTGTGACCTGAGATAAGAATATCAACATCTAACTGTCGCTGAATTAGAGCAAGGGAATCTGGTTCTCCCCATGGTACAATCTGGTGGCCATGGCATAAACCAATTCGAAACTGACCAACAGTCACCACTTTCTGCTCAGGATAATTCAAATTCTGAAAAAAAGGAAAATCGAGTATTAAAGGATGTGTAAATTGGCTACAGATGTCCGAGTGTTTTATATATGTATCACATACGTATGTCTTAACTTGTGCATGTAACTTTGGATTAGCTGTAGTCATATTTGAGGTTGCTCTTCGCATAGCTGAATAGCTGACGTCTCTTACAGTGGCCAACATGATATTCAAAAGTGCATACTGACACTTAACATATTGCAGTGGCTTGTTAAATGGTATTACCTCATCAAAATCTCCGCGAACAACATGAACATCACTCGCAAGAGTTTTCAAGTAGTCGTATGACTCTTTGGTACAGAGATTGCCGGTACATAATATGTGTTGAATTCTTCCTGGTACCAAGAGTTTCTTGAATTTTGCTGGTAAACTGCTACATCTATGAGGGATATGCAAATCTCCAAGAACCAGTACCAACTGAAACAAATTAATTCGTATATGAATCTGTGACCGACTGTTTAAGAAAGTGCTACACAAATTGTCAGGGTACAACATCATACATTTCACGTACCATTACTGTTCCGTTTCTTGTCACTGTACTGATGGTATACAAAAGTTGAAGAATGTATTTATTGAACGATGCAACAACAACAAAATGTTTTCCACGTTAGTGTGTCACTACGCCCAGACAAATACAACCGTATGTAGACACCCTAACCCTCTTCACGGTCCGATACGACTGACACTTCCTAAACACAAATTACTACGACATCTATCGTTAAAGTCTGCACTGGTAATGCCAACTAAAACACAGCCATTTAATCAGCCATGATCAGTGGGACCAACGTTAAATGCAAATGTCATGCGGTTGAATGTGTTTGTAATCTCCGATGCATGCTTCTAGTGTTGGAACGAACGAAACAAGATACTATGCAGAAATAAATAAGAAGATGCTGACATATAAAAGTGTTTTTGAAATTTCGTTCTCTCTAAGCAATGAAGTGTGCAATTCCTGCAGTTAATGTTAAAGGTAAAGCCAATGGAATATAGGTTATGTGTCAAACACCGAATTGAAATCGCCGGATTGGTGACATTGTATGGAAGGAAGACGTTAAATATCTTTCTTTTCTTGCACCTTGTGCTTAATTTTATAAATATATATGGGTTGTGTTTTTTACAGTAATGTACTGTTGGCCAAGCGATTGCGAGTACATTAATTGTTTTGTTGATATCAGTTCTAGCACGTGCTATCCATGCTCTGTGTCGAATCGGAGATGAGCTTTACGTAGAGCCAGAACCAGCAAAAATTTCATTCCGAGCTGTCAGTGCCTCTAAATCAGCATATGCTTCATTTACATTTTTCGAGAGCTTTTTCTCGTATTATAATTATGACCAACAATGGGGTCAAGAAGAGGATGTTACATGTAAAGTGTCCATGAAGGTACGTAAATGCCTGCATGTCCTTTATTTTAAATACTTATTTATGGTTTGGTTGTTTTCATTTCCGGTTTCATGGTTGAGTAACAGTAAGTACGTTTACAATTTAGGCATTTAACTGGCAATGAAAATTATTCATTCTTTTAAAAGACGCAAACACAGGGCGCCTCTAGATTTTTCCTTTCCAGAAGTAAAGTTTAAAATGTGTGTGTGAGTCCTACAAATGCATGAACAGTGTGAAATTTCTGTTTTTGCGTAATTTAATTTAATTTTGGTTTTTATGTTTTTCAGTCATGTTTGGCTGTTTTCCGTTCCCCAAGTCATTTAGACAAACAAGTAGAAGTCTGCCAAATTCGACTGGAACCAGATGGTGTTAAGTTGGTGTTTGAATTTCATTGTCACCATGGAATTATCAAGACTCATTACTTACCTATTATTGAGTGTGAAACTTTAGATGCAGTGTACAGCAAAGATATGTTACCAAATAGATTGGTGGTACAACCAAAATTATTGACATTTGCACTCTCGAATTTTCAAGTAAATACACAGGAACTTACATTAGTTGTGACACCTCAAAAAATGCAGCTTCGGAATTATGCTGAAGATGAAAGTGGTATGTTACTTTAGTATGTCCTTGGTTGTTAAAGACTTTTCACTTAACACATGGGTACCAATGTGTTTTTGAAATGTAGTACTGATAAAGTTGTTGGAGTACTAACCCTCCACCAGTTGACACCATGCATATGTGCATATTTCCAACCAATTGATAATTACAGTCAAGTACTAAAAGTATCCTATACTACATCTTGTGAAACTTGTTCAGTTCTGAACTAGTGTCTGTATAGGGACAGATATGGATAGACATGGTTCATTTTGCTGAGGAGGGAGGGGTTAAATACACATAAAATTATATTCTTATTAAGTTGGGAATGCACCTCCACCTAGTACAGGCAGGTCTTGTTTTATACAGTTTCTTTTTGTGCAATATTGTTTTAATGCAATTTGCAATTCAACACCACTTTTCAAAATTAGGCAATAATTTTTGGTTTAATGTGATTTGGTATAGACAATCTATGGTTACACTTATCTTCTATAGGACACTAGCATTAAATAGATCAGTGTCATGCCATCAGTCATGTGTATGGATTGATTACATTGGTGATATATTCACGCTGCTTGTGTAGCTTCCTCATCTTTGGCACTGGCTTTTCTTACAGACATGAATGAGAAATGTCTTTATCATCTAATGCAATCCAAGTGAAAAATCAGCAAAAGACAGTCAGAATTGAAGATAAATTAGACATAACAAGCATAATTGAAATTGGTGAACGAATTGTTGGCGTATGCCATAATGTAACACTTGCTCATAGCATACGTACATTTCGTGACAATGCTGACATAATTAATAATTAACAAAAGTGCTTAGTCAGGGACTAAAGCATTTGTGTAGCAAGACTAAAACAGTCCTATTGGAATGAACTGTGCCAGAAGTTATGGATGCGAGTCTCTTACATTTTTATTGCAGTATAGATAAACAAATAAACAGATTGTATATAAATGTGTGTATACTCGATAGAAATTATATATACTGTATATAATCTACAAGTCCATATGTCTGCTAGTGGTATAGTCATGTCCCTAGGAAATACACTGTTTTAAATGTGAATTTTGTGTTTGATATGTGCGATAGTTTTCAGGAGCATAACTCTGGCATAAAATGAGATCTGCCTGTACTATTCTAAATGATTAAACACTACAAAACTATTATTTATTATCTTGCTTGTGGTAAATTCTAGACTCTGATCTATATTTTGATAAATGTAAAGTAAATAAGAAGAATAGTTGTGCAGGGTCTGATCTCTGCCTTGTGTCACACTCCTACCTTCTTGCTGATGTCACAAGATGACAAAATAAGTGGATCCAGCAAATCATACTACTAATCATGGCCAACTACATTTATGTTACTGTTATTTGCAACCGACATTTGTGTGAGCCGACATCTAAAAGTATGTGCTAGAAACATGCATAAATAGATAAATATATATATCCTATACATCTGTGGCAAGTAGGGTGTGGGAGAAGTTAGAACACAATACACACATTGAAGAGAACACTCTGAAATAAAGTATAGTCACAGAACATCTAACCAGCAACTGCGTACAACAGATCAAATAAATAATGATGTATCTATGTGCATTATATATGTGCATGGTTTTGATGTAATGTGTAGCAAATGGGTATAAATAAGTGATGTTATGTGCACATTAGCCAAATAAGGAGAGCACACTGCTCATTCTATATGTAATGCATGGTAATTTCCTTTACTTCATTCTCCTCCTAAGCTTGGGTTGTATTATTTTAAATGATCACAGTGAATAATGTGATCAAATATCAGAAATATTGGTGATTGGATCAGTCTGCTCTTATTTATTTTTCTGTCCTTGTCCCCATAAGTACCCCATTTTGGAGTAATCAGTTCCCACAAGGAGATCTCATATCACTTTAATATTTCTTATGCTCATGTTACTTAAGGGTTATGCGAATCGTGCTAATTTGGATATTGTGATACATTTTCGTATTTGTCAAATAACAGTCTTGACTATCATCAGTTCATTATTTCATATGGTGAACTGATTTTAAATGTTTTATTAATTTTAAAATAAACTCTATACATAAATCAAACAAATTCATTTGAGTTGTTAATGCTGCAGTTTCAGGAACGTCATTGTGTAAAGGGCTGAGAAGGGACTTACTAATAAGGTGAAGAAGGTGAAAAACAGTAGACATTGCACCATATTCTTCAGTTTCTATGATTTAATGCTATGCTTTTTTTTTCTTTCTTTTTCCAGAAATTAGAAAGACAGTACGGACTGAACTGTGTCTAGAGTCGGGAGAGTTTGACCATTACAGCATTGGGGTAGGCACATCTATTACTTTCTGTTTACGAGAGTTCAGAGCATTGTTATCATTTGCTGAAGCTGTTAATCTTCCAGTCACAGCAAATTTTGATACAGGGGGCAGGTGAGTTGGAGTGGTAACAGCTTCATTTCTGCAGGCCTGTGATGTTAATATGTACCATTAACTCATTTTGTATTATTATTATTTTTAGTACTACTACTACTGCTACTACTCTTTCTTTCTTTTTCTTTCCTTTCATTGTCTTTTCTTTCTTTCTTTCTTTTATAATGTGTGTGTGTGTGTGTATATATATATACTGCACACTGTGTTGTCTATGGCTTGGCCATGCATGATGTGAACGCAACATGTGTAACACTTAACCACGAGAAAGAAATGTGATGGGTGTCAAATTAAGATGTAGACCCAAGATTAGTTTTTTTGTGTGTGTTTGATGTTTTATGTGTTATTTTGCCAGAAATATGTTGTTTGTTTAGTATGTAATGGTAATGTGTTGAGGGATGTAACAAAGTTTTTAACTGAAAGAGTTCAAATGAAACAAATAAGCACATATATTATCATTAACCTGAAACAGGCCTCCCAGTCTGGTGAATCGGAAAGTATCTGGAAAGATGTTTTTAAATTTTGTCATGTTGGCTGATACATGCACAAACCATCAGCATTCCTCTGATGGACAATTTCATCATCATGTAAAGCACACTAAGTTTTTTTGCAAAATTTTTTAAAATAAATGTATATGATTGAAGTAATGCAGTAAAGTGCTTTGGAATGTTATTTAAAATTCAAAAGCGTTTTTCATCAATTGAAATTGTGAATGAACAGGAGCATCTTGTTTAAAAGCTAACATCTCCCTTATGTTATGAAAAAATAAAACTTCTGTTATAAGACTTCCAGAAGTTGTGAAATTTCACTGCTTTGGGTTACCATAGCAACAACTTTTTTTACTGTTAACATGTGTAAATTTATTTTTCCACACTGTGTAAGAGCATATGGTAGGGTATGTACAGGAGATGTGTCTGGTGTTGATAATGAGTTTGTATGGATGTAGATGTATGATGTGTAGTTATTGTTTATAATGGAATGTGAAGTAGATTACAAAACAAGATTTGAGTAGGACTTGATGATGAGCGTGAAGATTACTGTCTTCTGGGAATTTGACACCAAGTGGTTGAATAGAGAGATTCTTCTGAAACATCAGTACATTTCTACCAGGTGACACAGCATCATATCCAAGACAGCAGTGTTCTTAAATTATAAAGATCTGGAACATATTTTTACAGGCATTTATAAGATGTCCATATAAACCAGTTCCATAACACTGTGTTATAGAGCTGTGTCTGAAACCAACAAATTAGTCGATGTTGGAGCATGATGTGTACCGAGTGCAATGAAATCATACACAATGACTTGAATTCACATCTCCTTGCAGATCATGACATATATTGGTAGCCTATATTGATATAAACTGTTAATCATCTTACTATCAAGCATGTTCAGCAAGAACAGTAGACTTGTGCATATATAGTGCCATTAGTCGGTTGGATAGTATACCTACTTGCCGTGAATGTCTCTACCATATATTAAGTGTGGTTTCCAACTCCAGTGGGAAATGTCTTCACCTTTACAGTGTACAGAATGGATGAGTAATAAGTTTGAATTTTCCTGCAAGACTTTTAGGACCTGCATCATTGACATTGTTGACTTTAGTAATCCTTGTGCAAAAAAATTATCTAGAAGCAATTGTTGACTCTCTGGACACTTCATTAATTATAGGGGATGGGCTTATTAGTTGTTGGTGATTAGGGGCTATGCAAATGCCTAGAAATTCATGAGCTAAAGCACACTCTGTTAAAATGAACCTTGGAATGTCACTCTTTTGTGTAAATAATATTGTCATGATCAGGAACTTTGTATTATTAGATCATAAAACCATATTTGTATGAATCCTAACACGATTTTGATCTTTTCATCATAACTGTGTGTTCTAAGTCTCATTGTCCTCTAGGTCAGTAACTGTGGTGGTTGTAGAAGGTTGTTTCTTGCTGTTCTCTCAAAATAATTTTTCACGCTTTGTTGTGATTCTTGTATCTCAACAGTTATGGTTGTTATTTTCAATCTTCCTTCATGTTAGAATTTAGTTTGGTTTAAAATCCAAACCGTACTCCCATTATTAAGTGTAGCTTGTTATGTAATGTTACATAGGTATATATGTCATTGATTTCATTTGGTCATTCTCTAGTAGAATGGATTTATACATCGTAACTTTTAGCAGACAGCTGTAAGTGAAAAACTATATGGAAATTATGTCCCTTTGATTTAGGTTTATTTGTTTTTTCACTAATGCTGTCTCTTTTTTTCTAGGCCAGTTGTACTTGTGGTCAAGAATGCTCCAATATATGAAACTAATTTTGTTTTTGCTACCTTAATGCCTCTGGCAAGTAGCCGGCCGAATGCTTCACAACAGAGTAATGAAAATGTTCGGCGTATGAGTCAAATAGAGAAGGGGACTGCTTCCAAGCGTACAGCGTCGCCCATTCATGCAAGGAAGAGCAGTATTGATATGCCTGTGGCTGGTATGTTTTTTCTGTCTCTCTCTCTCACAGTGTTTCAAAGTAGTTGTACGTTAACCCTATCAGTATCAAACTGTATATATGTTTTACATATACTTCCCACATTGCATTAGTAAAGTATATACCCAAGTTCTGTTTATTTTTATTATTTTTTATTTTATTGCCTATGTTTCTAATCTAGAAATATTGCTTTGTGTGTTGCTTTCAAGAGCTGTGCTTTCAATAGCACCATAGTACAGTTACAGCATGTGTTTATGTGGAAATTATTTGAAGTAGAAGATAGTGTTTATTATATATTTAACAAAGTATGAAATTTCCAATTTAATTAAAGATATTGGAGATGGTGTGGTTCTGCATGTTGTTATGGTCTTAGCTGTTGTTGAAAGATTGAAGATTTTAAAATTATCAGCATTGCTTATACACATTTCTAGGGCATATTTTTCTACAGCCAGAAACTTTTAAATGAGAACATTTTCAGCCTGGCATTAATGTGGTTACTCCTTTTAGGGAGAATTCTGTATTTATGCGCCTTGTGAATTATGTTCTCTTGTATTAACATGCTTGTTTTCATCATCATCATCATGTTCCTGAAGGGTTAGGTGTGTTTCCTGTTCCTTGATCCTCAAGATGAAGTTGGTCCCTCCATCTCTTCCTCGGTCGTCCTATGTTCCTTCGTCCTTTTGGTT
>Ga0123354_10015912_pt1 | contig 11777 bp, 12 predicted proteins | sample TergutLab28metaG_2_FD_97872 | JGI IMG/M metagenome (GOLD analysis project Ga0123354, IMG submission 97872) | Labiotermes labralis P4 segment gut microbial communities from Petit-Saut dam, French Guiana - Lab288 P4 | ecosystem: Host-associated > Arthropoda: Insects > Digestive system > Gut ... | reverse complement strand
GTTGTCAGCCTTACGCACCGGCCGCCTTTACCCCCAGGAAATACTCCTGGTACTCATTTCTTTTAGAGGCTGAGTCGACCCCAGGGCCATAGTGCGATCGGAAGGATTTTATGTCAATGAAAAATCCACTGACACCAGCTGGGATTGAACCAGTGACCTACCGATTTGTAGCACAGCTCCTAGACCACTGTGCTACCGTGGTCCCCTTTCCATTAGTGAGAAAGTGAAAATTCTGAATATGATGGAAATAAGAAATAAATCGTATGCGGAGATTGCCAGGTCATATGGCAAGAACGAATCTTCCATTCATGAAGTGATGAAGAGCAAAAAAAAATTCATGCTCGTTTTTCTGGAAACGGCAAAAGTTACTGCTATTGCGTGTGATGAAGTGTTAATGAAGGTAGAAAAAGCCTTAAATTTCTGGGTGGAAGATATGAATAGAAAGAGGGAACCCCTCTTTATTACACTTTATAATCACTTTATTTAATGTTGATAATGTGTTTTTGTTCATAATTTATCAGTTATACTTTACCGTATTTATGTATGTTACACAAATATCATGTTATATCACTTTATATACAATGTTCGATATTATCCGCGTATTCATGTACCCGTGGTAGGTCTTGGAACGTATTACCCACAGATACAGGGTTCCGCCTATACCGTGTTTTGTTATGTTACTATACTGTATTTTACACAATTGAACAGTAGTTTTTGAAGGTTGGTTGCTTCTGAATTGCTGTAGACATCTCCCATGGTAGTACCATTGTGTACCTGGCATGAGTAATGTTGCTTATATTTGAAACCTCTCTGAAAATTGAACTTGTGTTGGAGCTTGCCTAGGATGTGTTGTGACATCATAAAGCATGCTTGTGTGGGACATCACTTGCAGCACAGTTAGGCTGTATCTCAGTATATTAAATTAACACTTTTCACCCCATCAGACTATATACTGGTCTCTGAACTGTACAGGCGAATGGTGTAGTATGCCATATGCTGGTCTCTATGATTTTGCTTGGTAGCAATTTAAATTCATTGCTTAGCCAGAAAACTCAGACCATCAAGAGATACAACTGGCATTTAAATCTGTGTCTTAGGGGTTAATACAGTTGATGCACCCATGCTTTGTTATTAAAACTTTATAAATTTAGTACACTGAGTTAAAGGAACACAACAAGATGTCCTGTGTTAACATTAGGCCATATCTCCTAGCACACTTGGTGTTCTGTTTGTTGTCTTTGATATGTTGTGAATACATTGCATCATATGCAACTTGTGCTGCAATAGTTTGTGTTGTGAACCTTGCGAATGTGGGTAGACATAGTCAGTGGCGGTCAGGATTATGCAGTTATATTTGTTCTGTGTAAGTTGCTGCTGGCAGTGACACAATTAGGAACCAGAGAGAAACCAGTGTAAGATAGGCATGTTGTTTGTCACTGAGTTCTGTGCATTGTGGTGTGCAGGAATCAGCAAAGACAACAAGCCAGGATTTGAGCACTGGTAACATATGACTACAACAAATAAAACTGATGTGGAAGACTTTGACAGGCTCTTTATTTGATAAACTGAGAAAAAGTACCTTATGTCAGGCGCTAAATGGATTAGTGTAGGCTTTAGGAAATACAATGAGACATCAACTGTTGAAGAGGATGAGGACACTATGTTGTTTTAAAACACTGAGTCCAAACACCTGGTGGTGCAGTGTCATATCCCAGAAGAATGGAATCCCCAGCTAGACCTCTGCAGTAACCACAAAACTCACGAATAAAATGAATTGTGGATTTGACTTGTTTTCTGTAGCTGATTTTGGTACAATGGAAATGGGCTAGCAGGAAGCTGAGTGTCATGCTGAGAAATATTGTGTGAAATCTGAGCCTGTGTTGCTGGGTGTTGCATAACCATTGGAACATACTGCCACAGCTCCACCATTGGTACTGTCAAGCAGCAAATTTTGAACGGTAGTGTTCAACCACATCGTCTGTACATCTATCTTTCAAAATCTATCCCTTCCTTCTCCTGCCCCCCCCTCCCCCCCCCCCCCCCCCCCCCCCACATGTTGTGCAGTTAGCCATTATGGCATGATACAAATTGAAACCTGATTCACATGTGCTAGCAGTTATGTAAAAGAAATGTGTACAGTTAATGCAAGCATGGGTAATTGAGTTTGTACAGTGTAGTGTGTACTGAGTCTGGCACTGCAAGGGTTAAAATAGTTCAGTTTACTGTTATTTCTGCCTGACTGTGAAATTAGAGATTAGATTAGTGATATTTTCATGTTTTTTTTGTAGAGCTTTAGAAGTGGCTGTGGAAGGGAAAAAACAGGGTGTAACAAAGAGAACTGCCCACACATCTGCAGGCCGTCTCCTCATTTGCAAGAAAGAGTTGCTTCGGCAGTTTGTGAATGTGGTGATAATGATGCCTGATGCTGCATTGCACCTAGCCTCTGTTTTAAAAATGAGTGATGTTGCAGGTAACATAGTAGAGATTGAACAGTGTTTGGTTAAGATGCCTTACAGGCAGTTGAAAAGTCTGTCAGAAGACTATTACAAAGCATGGAATACTGTGAGAGCCACTTGTTTTCCATCATGGACAGTGAAGTGCCAGTCACTTATTAGTTTCAGTCTTGTTGAGTAGAGGACTTTTTTTTTAAAAAAAAAAATAAGCTGTGTATAGTAAATTGCTTTCATTTACTGATGTGTTCTGTGGTATATTTTGTCTTCAGAGTCAGTGAATGGCTGACCATTGTCTGCTGTTAGCCATTTAACATTCCACCACTGGCTTTAATGTGGTGCTGTGTGGTTTGGTACAAGGTCTGCATTTAATGTGATAACTCATTTGTCTATTCCTGTGCTGCAGGCAGTAGGCTGAGTGGGCCAGGTTAATTTGATAAATGAACTGACAGGAAGTCGCAACTAATATTTGTCAGATAAAATAATGACCTTGTAGATGGGTGTCAGCAATTCATGGCAACCCACTACTTCCTACTTTAATGGTGCAAGATATGAGAGTAAAGACGGTGGCATCAGCTTCTTCCAAAATGTGTGTAGCAGAAAACTGTTAGCAACAGCAACCCCCAGAAATCCTAATAATGTTATGTATTATCATCTGGTCATACAGATTGTTGTTGTTATAATTACTCTTCACACTGTGCTATGGTTTAAATTACCAACAATGACTGATAACAGAACTGGCAAGTCAGTAACATGAAAGCCTGCCCCTTGACCTGATCCTAAGCCATGTTAATCCAGTTAGCATTCCATTTCTGTCTCATGCCAAGACATTTCTATTTGTGATGTTCAGTTCAGTACTTCTCTCATAGTCCATAGTGACTCACTTAATGCCAGCAGGACACTGAGAAGTACGATAACAATAGGCATATTCATAGTGATAGTTGTGATCTTCACATGTGAGGTAGTGTCCAAGACTTTGGTCCATTGTGACACATTTGTTGTCCAGAAAATTATCATTGTTTCTTACATGATGAGATTAGAGTAGGAGCAGTCTGTCTTCTTGGAACAGGATGTTGACAGTAGGTGGGAGAGCGTAGTCATCGTATTGACAAGGCAGGGCCAAGGGATTTCTCTCTCTTTAAAATGCCCAGACCACCCCTGGTACCCACTGAACCTTCTGTTCAGTGGATACCAGGGTTCCTTTTCTGGCAGCAAAGTGGCTGGAGCTTGAAGCTGACCACTGACCTCCATCCAGTGCCGAGGTTAAGAATGAGTGGAGCTATATTAGTATTTGCCATATAGGCTTCTCTTCACGGTGAGCACGAGGACAGCTGCACTTTCATCTGTGTACTGCATCTCAATGAAGAAGAGAGCTGCAGTTACGTACTTCGGTGGGGGTACATTAAAATGCATACTGATCACCTTACATCAGATTAGGACATAAGCAGCAGGATCGATCATGCTATTTCCATGGTTATGCGACATTTCTTCATGGACAGCAGCTGATTATTGGTTGGACATGTCTGAGTAACCAAATGTATAGATGTGAAAAGTGTGTGAAAGAGCTACCACATCCTGTGAATTGGAATGACTTTATGTTAACCAGTGCATGGGTTATTACTTTTTAATATTGCGACATTATTTCAATATGACAGTTCATGAAGACCAGACACTGCCATTGGTGGCTGACAGTTGTACAAGTACAACCCCCAACACAGACAAGATGACCTCATATGCTTTTGTAAACCATGGAATGCATTATCCTACATAATGTACATACAGTTGTAGATGAGAGAGGGACATTATTTTATCTGACAACTTGCAGCATTCTTCACTGAGACTGTTTTTGTTTGACGGCAGGTGGCCCGTAGTTACTCCAGCTGGCTGTGAGTTGGGGGTCCACATAATTCATTGTACTGCAGTGAATATTGGGTTGTACTTGCCATGTGTGAGGAGGGTGCTGGTCCACAGACATGCATCACATCTAACAAAGATGTGAGGTGTTAGGATTTGCAGCAGTGTAGTTGAGGTGTCCATTCTTATGGGAGTTGGTGTCATGGCACAGGGTGACTGGTGCCCAACATTTTGAGACCACTATGTGGTTTCATCCTGAAAAGTTGAAGTATCCAAACGCTGTATTGAAACACTGGGCACCAGTGGCACAGTGATGTGCCACATCCCAGGAGAACTGAGACCTCAAATATGTTCATTGCAGTTGGAGTTTTATATGCTTAATGAGCCAATGGGAAGTGACTAACAAGTGTAAGGTACAGTAATGTCTCTACACAAACTGTATGTCGTTAAGGACTTGTACATTTAAAGTAGATGTTCAAAGACAGGTTACCAGGCCATGGGTGTATGTTAGTATGTTATTCGAATTTGTTTCACCTGTCGACATTAACATTTTCAGCTGTAGAACTTAAATTCTCACATGTAATTAAATTATCTTGATCATTTTGTACCCAAAGAATAGTTACATAATTGTATATTCAGTAATCCTGAACACACAGCATTTCGCCCAAAATTGAAGGACTCCTGTGTGCGTTATCTAATTTCTGTCTTTGAATGATGTTAATAAAGTATTTGTAACGAGCAGCGTATGGAAAATAGTGACTTTTTTGGGATGCACTGAATTAGCGCACGACATGCCATCCAATCTTAGAGTTGGCAAACCTTGTAATAATTTTGAAGTATGAGTGCTCCCCTGTCGAAGTTTTATGTGAACTGTGATAAGGTGGTGTCTGGTACCTTAGGCTCTGTGATTGATATTGATTTACAGGCATTTATGGTTGCATTTTAATGTGTGTATGTGTAGTTTTAGATGTTTTCAAGAAACACTACAGTAGTTCACTTCATGAACAGCCCATTTGTACTGAACATTGTTCACAACAACGTGGTGTTCAGTGCGAGGTTCTTGCTATGTTCACAAACGTTGCCATTATAACTTCAACATAAACTGTGTCACTAGGCAAATAATTGTGCAATAGATTCTCAAGAGTCTCAGTAGCACATATTTTAATTAGTTTGACAGTTGTAGCCATTTGGGCACCTTTTCCGAGAGTGAAAGTTGAATACTAGAAACACCTTTACAAGTAACTTATTCAGAAGTTTGTAACGTGGCAAAATTTTACAGTAACGCTGGATGTGTTTCGTGCCAGAGCACAGAAAGTTTGGAAAATGAAGGTGTTTGTCAAATGTTCATTAATGTAGGGGAGCGTAAGAAAGTGTACAGTCCTGTATGGAAATGCCCTTTGAGAATCAAAAAGCTGAACTGTGTTACTCTTAAACATGTTGAATTTATGCACTTGAGGCTAGTAATTTAATGTTATTTTGTACATTTCTTAATTCAAGGGTGGAAGATTATCATTTCAAGGTGAGCACTAATAGCACACTTTATTAAATTTTCCAACATCTTTAGACACAATGTGTGTTCCATAATTATTCACCACTCACATTTTGACACTCAAGCATCATCATAAGTGTTTGTGTTGTCTGCCAAACTGGTGTCAAGTGTTTAGCCAGGAGGTGACAGCTTGCTTCATGTAAGCATTTGTTGCAAATTACTTGCCAGCCAGGTTCTGTTTAAGGGATCCAGAGAGATAGAAATCACCGGGTGTGGAATCTTGACTGTTAGAGGACAGTCCCATAACCTCCCAGATGTAGTTGCTTAGCCAGACAAAGTCCAGTCAGCTGTATAAAGTCCACTGATTCCCACTTTTTGAACCATTAAGAAATCTTTGGCCAGCAAGAAATTTGCTACAGTTGCATTACAAATTTGCTACAGTTGCATTACAAATCCCTCTGCATAACATTTTCTTTAAACACTGTATTTTAAAGTGCAGTGGAATAATCTCTTTTGTTAATACAAATGAGAATTACTGAAGGGGTAAATTATATATACTCTAATGAATCAGAAAAGGGGGTATGTAAATAGGGTATTGTTTTAGTTGTTGTGAGTAAATAGAAAGTACATCCAGCACAGGATAGGGACAAGTGATAATGTTCTTTAAGTACAGTACTGTACTTTTGGTTTCTAAAAATTACGGGGGATTTCTGGACCAGCTGAGGAGCTTTTTGAGGAGAGCTCTGTTTGTGCAGTTACGCAATTAGTGAAGAAATGGGTAACTGTTTAACGTTAAATTAGATAAGGCCCTTCATGGGGGTGGTGAGCAAATGTGCCAAAGATATTTTATACAGCATGGACGTACTTGCATGTAATAGACATGAGATTTATAATTGTGAGATGAAATGGTCTCTCACATTTCATAACTCCTCCTCCCTGGAACACTGATGCACTGTTGTATTGTCTGTAGACTATGTTGTGGCACACAGACATACGTTTCACAGTGGAATAAACACTAATTTTGCTTGTTGTATCACAAACAGCACATTGAGTTGTGAGGACAGACCAATGTTCTCGATTCTGACTAGTTGTGCCACTCCTTGTGTGGGTCCTCGAGAAACCACAGCTGTCCCTGATACTCTCATCACTTGTGGGTCAGGCTTCCTTGTTTCATTAGTGATGTCAAACGTAATGTGGCACGTTACATCGGTGTGGATGTACTTGACAACTGTTGTACCATCATGGCCTCTTACCTGTCAGAAGAGAAAGACAATAGATTGTAATGAGAATGACGGAAATAACATAATAAGAAACTTCATAGTTTGTTTGCTGCTCTTTCATCTGTGATCATTAGGATGAAGAGCAGTTAGACAGGCAGGAGAAAGCATATCTTTACAAAGGTTTGGTTATAACAGACCTGATAAATTTTCTTTGAATGTAGATGCCAGCCGAAAAAATTAGGAACTGGGCTTTTTTTTTCTACAGATTTATGTGGCAACTTCTGACAAACTTAAACTCTCTGCTGTTGCTATTTTTAGCATCTGTGTGTGTGTGTGTGTGTGTAAGTCACACACACTGATAAAATTGTCCTTAAATGATACTTTTTTTATTTTTTAAATCTAAAACACCCCAAGTGCATGTAAAACCAAAATGCAAATCTAAAAATCCTTAGAAATGTACTTAAATAAGAAATGTTGAATCAGAACTCCTTAGTCAACACTAATATAGACACAGAACTAACTTGAAGAGTACAACAGACCACCTGAACCCCCATTTTTTGCTGTCTTGTCTTTTGCTCTCTTTTCTGTGCCAGTTGCTGCAAAGATGCTTTTGAGTTCCTTACACACATATTTATGTTAGCATAAAGTGACTGTGGTAGTCAGACTGTTTGTTGATGGCAATAAGTGAGCTGTTTATTAAACAAGTTCTATGTGAACTGGTATTTTCAAATAAAGAAACAGTCTTCAATCTACAGTACACACTTTCAAAATTCTGCTTGTCACAACAAGTTGATCCATGGAGTTTGTTGAGCACTGGGTTCCATTCTTGAGGACAGATGACCAGTATTTTCATTTCACTGGTAATGGTAACAAAATTACATACCAATTCCTGTCTTTCCTCTTGCTGGACTGCATCTGCCCTGAACACAGAGCCTTCTCCAAGTCTCTGTCCTGCTGCTGTAACCACAAATTTCATCCCTGCATGCACTGCTCTTGGCTCAAATCCGAGTCCATCAGGATGAGAATCGCTCCACAAAAAATTGTTTGATGCATTGAGACTTTGCCTGTCTGGCATAAAGGTGATTCTTTTTCCATAGCCTGGTCCTATGCTCATCAGCAGCAGTGACCGCCCTTCAAACAGCAGCTGTTTGCTGCCAGCTGGCCTTACCCTGTAGTAGAAGCCAGGCATGATGCGGGGATCAACGTACGTTCCTGAAACATTACAGTGAATGTGGGTAGAATTATTAACAGTTATGTGTACACAGCTGCAGGCTGGGCAACTGAGGAACCATGGTATATTACTTGGCAGGGGGCAGAAAGTGTCCAGACTGGCTCAGGGTCCCACCAAGCGTCCTGTTCATTGGGTACAGGGGTAAAGTGGTAGGAGGCATGAAGCTGACCATTTTTCCTCCATCTAGTGCTGCTGTTAAGAATGACTGGAGCTGTATGTTACTGGACTTGACTTTACATTTTATACCTGCTGATAGACTGCATGCTCAGAAAGGTCACTGCTGTCACATACTAATGAGGCCACAATGGAAAGACCTAAACATTATCCCTGGTAGTTGAATAAAGAGAGACCAACTTGATGTCACTTGCTTTTTATTTAGTTATTTAATGCTCAACATGTATCAGATGTTAATACATCCATCCTCAGGAGCTTGCAACTTATTTGTTGAGTTATTTCATGGGTTGTATTGTTCTGGTACGATGCATGTTGGTGTTGCATTGTGGTTTGACTGGGGTGGTGTGGTGTGGTGGTCTGGTGTATGATTCCTGAACCATTTCATCATTGTCTTAGGCTTTTTGATCATTTGAATAACCTTCAGACACAGGCACTGTAGTGTTAAGATACAAGGGGAAAGTTTGTTTTATTTTGTTCCTATCAGCTTTTAGTAATTTTTAAAGTTGAAAAATATTAAGGTTTCAGTCTCTGTAGTCTTCTAGGCAGGTACCAGTGACATAGAGGACACTGTTCCCTCTGTATGCAGGGTAGCTTTTGCCATGAAGCAGCGTTTTTTAAGGGATGAAACAGTTACAGTTCCTTTCAACTACCTGGGGCAAATGCCCGTAAGAAAACACCCTTAGAAATTTACTGTATATATTTTGGCAACGAGGAATTTCAATGAATTGTTATGACATGCTACATAATCTCTGTTTTATTTGCCACAAAATGCAATTTGTTTCATAATTTATTTTTATCTGTTCAAATGAGGCTCATATTTTTGGAACAGTGCGCTAAAATTTAAATACTCATCCGGCAGCATAAAGGTTAATGTGGAAGAAATAGTTATTTCTCTGTTCTCATTGTTGTAAACAGCGTGGTGTGCCAACTTACCAATAACTGGCAGCTCATGTGTTTCCAGTCCAGTGATGGTGTATCGTGTTGGTATATCTGCGATAGATTCTCCCAGTACTGTAGTGTGGCGGCACATGTCATTAATGCCAGGAGACAGCATGTAGCCTCTTCTGTGAAGAGTGCCTACTGTTACGTTCATTACACATGTTATGCTGGCACTTTGCTGTCCATTTTTGGTTTTAACTGCCACAGCCAGACCATGAATCTGCAACAATGTTACAGCAAAATGGAAAAGTTGTATGTAATATACTGTGCATTCTTTCAAAGTGTACATAAACTCAGAACTTACTGGCACGACAGTGACAGACTGCCCATTCTCAAACCACTCCACTTTGCACAGTGCAGCAAGTCGTACTCTCTTCTCGATGGACCCATCACTGAGCACTGCTTGGCTTACTTCTTCCTGAGGAGCCTATTAGAGGAAATATTTTCTTTATTAGTTCTGGTTGGTTGTTATGAAACCGTCTCCCATTTTCTGTACTACTGCTTGTTTACTAGCAAATGATGTACAAAAGAATCTTGGTGTTTGTAAACTTTGACTTTAGGGATCTTGATCTCAACAAGATCACTTATTCATTACCACTGTTTTGACTTTTTGTAACCAGTTGCAACAAACTTGAATAAGACCGTGTGGCTGCTGAGTTGGCTTCTGTCACCCTTCTGATATTGCGCACTTCACTGTCAGCAATCAGGCTTTGTCTTTCATTAAATGATGTTGAGTGCTCTTGTGTTTAATGTATTTTATGATTTGAGAAAGTGTTTTTATTCATTTAAAAATAATCTCATGCCTTTTGCGATTCAGAGGTTATTTTGTATCTTTCAACCTGGTATTTCATGAGTTCATGGAACCAAACAAGCATTTTTGAAAATGCATCCTGATGTTCTTGACAGCTTTTTAGGTTTAATTGCAGACATGAGATTATACTGTGTATGGTTTAATATAATGCAATCTCTTGAATGTTACTGTCTTCTGGGATGTGAGGGCATGCCACGCAGTGGGTACCTAATGTTACTGTCTTCTGGGATGTGAGGGCATGCCATGCAGTAGGTACCTAATGTTACTGTCTTCTGGGATGTGAGGGCACGCCATGCAGTGGGTACCTAATGTTACTGTCTTCTGGGATGTGAGGGCATGCCACACAGTAGGTACCTAATGTTACTGTCTTCTGGGAAGTGAGGGCTTACCACACAGTAGGTACCTAATGTTACTGTCTTCTGGGATGTGAGGGCATGCCACACAGTAGGTACCTAATGTTACTGTTTTCTGGGATGTGAGGGCATGCCACGCAGTAGGTACCTAATGTTACTGTCTTCTGGGATGTGAGGGCATTCCATGCAGTAGGTACCTAATGTTACTGTCTTCTGGGATGTGAGGGCATGCCATGCAGTAGGTACCTAATGTTACTGTCTTCTGGGATGTGAGGGCATGCCATGCAGTAGGTACCTAATGACTCTCAAAGGAATGAGCTGACTGTATCATCTGTCCTGATAATAACACATTTCATTTTAGGTGAATCAGGCAGGGCATTCAGTTGATCACTGATCTGTTAATGTTGGGGTTAAGAATCAAGGGGGGGGGGGGAGATATGTGTCCACCCACTCACATGCCTTCATGTCATGAAAAGGGACAAGTCTAAATTAATCACATGACCAAGTCAAACGGGCAGTCAGTAGGGGACAGCGTGGCACTAGCAGTAGGAGGGTTGCCTGAGGGACAGTTTTGCTGTGACGTGATGTGGAAAACGAAGGGATAGAATAGTGGTTCAGGTACAGTTGGATTCAGCGATTGGAGTAAAGCAATGTTTGTTGATTCTGCAGGGTCTTTATTTTATCTGTCAACTGTCGTTTGTCACTTCATCATATGTGACCACTATGTACATAAATATGATTTACTTAATGTATTGAAATTATACTTATGCTCTAAATTCTCCAGTCATTGCAACACCTCATCTTGCAGAAGTCTTAAGTTAAGCAAGAAGGAAGGAATTACATGAGCAGGCTGCCCACTCCGACCTGTAAGGAGTTAGCCCCCATTGTTGATACCTTGTCAGTGTCAAATGGGACGAATGACTTGTGTGAAGCTATGATGTCATTATGACATAAGGGTCCAAAAGCAAGACTCATATAGGACAATAATGTAAGTTGCGACCAATAGCTACACACGTCCAAACACAGGACTCCTCTGTTATGATGTATAGTTTCCACACAGCAAATCGAAGGAGTAAACTCCGCGAAATATCTCAGAACAATTATGAATGCGGACAACTTAATAGAAGAAGAATTAAAAGAAAGAATTGCAGCTGGCAATAGATCCTTCTTTGCAAACAAAAAGATATTCCAAAGCAAACTAATAACTAGGAAAACCAAAGAAAGGCTGTATCATATGGTAATCAGACCAGTAGTAG
>Ga0123354_10015911_pt1 | contig 11777 bp, 13 predicted proteins | sample TergutLab28metaG_2_FD_97872 | JGI IMG/M metagenome (GOLD analysis project Ga0123354, IMG submission 97872) | Labiotermes labralis P4 segment gut microbial communities from Petit-Saut dam, French Guiana - Lab288 P4 | ecosystem: Host-associated > Arthropoda: Insects > Digestive system > Gut ... | reverse complement strand
TTTGAACTCTTCTACCCTTTCAAGAGAACTATTATCAATCTTTATATTGTGACTTTATCCTGCATTCTGATCTCCAGACATGACCATGTAGTTAGTCTTATCAGCATTTACTTCTAGTCCAATGTCCTTACTAGCGACTACTGAAGTTTCTGTGTTTTTCTCTACAGTATGTATGCTTCTGCCTGATATATTAACGTCAGGGCAATACCCCAAGTCATTTTATTTTACGGATAGTCAGGGGTGTAGAAATGTCGCTGTGTGCACTGTCTAAGGTAGTGACTTAGTTTGATAGCACAAAATGAAAGTTTGTATGTTGTGGCCGAAATATGAAAGGTGTTCAATGAGTAAAGTTCTGTTGGTCATGAAAGCTAAATATGAAGTCAGTACAGCATTAATGATAGTTCATTTATTGCACTGATGTGTCTTTACTTTCTACTGTAATTCCTGATCACATGGATACATAAGTTAAAAGCGAACATCATGTACTGGAATTTTTTGAATGAAACAGGACCTACACATCTGGCAAACATCCCAGGAGCCTGTATACTTAGTATCTTGGATAGTTCATTGATGTGTTTTGTTTGTGTCTGCAGATCGACAGTCTGAAGAATGAGCTGAGACGAGTCAGGGAGTTGCAGGAATCACTGAGAAGAATATAGTAGTAAATTATAGTATGTCAATGTAATAAAGTCTCCATTCTGTGTCTTATTAATGTTGTTAATACATGCAATCTTTTTCTGTGTCATGTTGTCCTAGCTTTACCATGATGGTAGAATATGCATGATACTCAACCTCCTTAGGGTAATTAGCCACTACTAATTTTTTAAATCTACCTTCCTTTATATTGTATGTACCGCCAGCCGTAGTTACTTTTGCCCTGTTTATTGGCACACATTTTGATCCTAATCTATGCATCATCCCCAGTGTAACATGTGGTGGACTGTACATGTGTCTGGCAGTTGCACATTCAAAATTCTCTGGTACAGTTACTACAGTCTTTGCATTGGAGCGGTGGTATGACTGACCCTGGAATCTGTGTTTTATATTCTAGTTTGTCTGTTTCATTATAATTGACAATTTAACAATATTTTACACCCTTGATTGGTGTAGAAGAGTAGTTACCCATGTTACCGACTGAGGTTTGCGGACTAATAGGACGGTCATTGCGTTTTACTTGTACCTGTTAAAGGGAGAAACATGTGCCGATGACGTCTTGTGTCGGTTTGTATAAAAGGCCACATTCCGGACTAGATCTGTGTTCCGGGCAGGGGCGCGTTAGGGTCACTGGTCGGAAGGAACGTGAGCACGTGTTGTGTGATGAACGTGGGTTCGGCATATCTCGCAATACTGATGTCACTTGGCAAGTGGCCTCGTGTTGTAACGTACTTTTAATTGCCCTGATGACTGAGGCAGCAAATTAACATGAAATGTCGGTACATTTCCACCAAGCTACGAGGCGCATTTCAGAAGATTGCATGCATCAATTCAGCAGATGGCAGCACAACTGATCCGATTTGTTCACCTGTGACTGTAATCCATGGTTGCTAGAAAAGTAACCAATAGCGTCGAGGTCACGTGTATTACATGGTTCAGTACGCCGAGTATGATATTGGAGGCGATTTGTGACGTTTGATTTGGCAGCACAGATAGGGTTTTGTACAGTTCCCTTTCCATGGTTAGATTTAAGAACAGGTATGTGTGTGTGTTTGTTTTATGTGGTAAGTTTTGAAGTCGGTTTCTGTTGTATATTGTAAGGTATCGGACCGTGCTTCGCACACACCGGTATGTGTGAATGAAGTGTATTTTAGTCAGTTTTCTTCTAAATGTAGAGTTCATAATTGTTTCAGTACCTGTAGAAGGATTTCTTCAACACATAGGTTTTAGTTATAGAAATGAGACAGGCACATCAGAAGCAACGAATGCAGTAGCAGTATGCGACCGCGAGGTTATGAAATTTGTAAACGGTTGAATTGCTGAGAAGTAGGAGAATAAACAAAATTGTAGACAGTGAAAATCGACTGGGTAATACAAACACCTCAACAAAACATATACTTTAGCTGAATTCTAGTATCGTATTTGTTTTGTAATAATCTTTATGTCTTGTGTATTGTGTGTGTTATGATCTATTCTACATCCTGCTGTGATTCTGGCAAACTTTTGGATCTATGAAATGTGTGCATGTATGTGTATATATTGCTAGTGTTGTTCACAGTGTATGTGTATATACTGCTAGTGTTGGTCACAGTGTATGTGTATATACTGCTATTGTTGGTTACACTGTATGTGTATATACTGCTAGTGTTGTGCACAGTGTATGGGGAGACAATTCGGATTAATTGGGCAGTAGACTTGGTAATTCTGGAGTTCTAATTGTGATGGCCTGGGAAAGTGGTGCAGGTTGATTTCTAGATGTAACGTCACAGCCTTTTCTCCTAAATGATTGTTTGAATAAAATGAAGTTAGATTTTTATTTTGAGGTTATAATTTTGGTAGATACTGTAGAATTTATAATATTTTTAAAATCTTGTAGGATCCATTTTTTGAAGGCTTAAATTTCATCACAGATGTGGTGGAAGTGTGTTATACAGTGTATGTTATGGACTAGCAACTATAAGAAATATGTGAACCGTGGGTTGAGATGCCACTTTCGTGACTGGTTCTGTGAAGTATCTTATCTTGCCCTGTTATGCCACGCTCTTCTCTGTCTTTCTCTTCTACCATGTCGCTGACAGACAGTGGCTTGTTACTGGAAAAATTGGATTCGATTCCCGTACCAGTCCATGTGCAATTTGTGTTGGAGAGAGTGACATGGGGCCAGGGTTTTCCCTGAATTCTTCAATTTTCCCCTGTCAATAGCATTCCACCATTCCATAAATATGCGTTTATCCAGCACTGGCACTATATGATCTTAGCAATTGACATTGCCATTGGATGATGGCTAGACGGTCTGTGCTGCTTATCAGATTAGTGTGGTTTGTATTTTGTTGTTGAGTGAGGAATTTTAATATGACACTTTATTGTAATGTATTTATAAGGAAGTTTAGTTTTGCATTTTGATTTCATGTGCTTTCTGGCATGCTTCTGATTAAAAATTTGCACAATGTGCTATCACTGTGGGAGAATGTCCTTAATGTGTATGAATATCTTGTAATGTGTTAGACACACAAACACACACACGCGCGCGCATCAGCAAGTACATTAGTGGAAATTTTAAATTTGGTGGTCATTATAACGCAAAACACAGACACAAAAAGTATCGCTACTAAATTTTTTAAAGTAAATTTGTCATGCCCAAATTTAGGTGCCAGATTAATGTGTTTCTGAATTAAGTGTTGTACAACGTGTTCTGTGATCATTCCTGCAGTGTTCTGTCCGCAGTCATCAGCTGTGTTCCGTCCTGCCTGCTCAAGAACATGAATTCTTATTATTTGTAGGTACTTCGTTGTTGAAGTGAATCCAGTTCAGGAGAAGCATGATGCTGCACTGGTGCTGCGGTCTGCCAGCCTGTATCAGTCAATTATGAAGAAACTGCAGCAACTGCATGGAGATTTTGGGGTTGCTGCAGCAAAGTCAGGACTTGCAGGTTAGTTCATTGGCACACGTAGACTGAGTGTGCTGGAATTTAAATGGTTATTTAGGTCATTATTTTATTTTAAAAATTATAGTTGTTGGATAAAATAATGATTCTGTTGATACCTGATGTTGGTTGAATGTACAGTTAACTGTAACCATAGAGCAGAGTCATTCTGGAGGATCTCTTAGTTCCTCAGCTAGTCAAGGAACTTCCTGCATTTTATGGAAACTGCCACTGCTTCCTGTCCTGAGCCAGATGAATCCAATCTGTGCCCTCCCTACTTGTTTCAGGCTGTGCTGTGGCTCAGGCAGTTAGTTGCTGGCCTGTCAACTGCAGAGGGCCAGGTTAAATCCTAGACCAATGCATTTGGTATTTGTGGTGAACCAAGTGACACTGGTACAGGTTTTTTCTCCAAGTACATAAGTTTTTTCCTCTCATTATCATTCCACCAATGTTGTGTATTTACATATTTACCTTTCTCTCACCAACACTATAGAATCTTATGAATTGACAACATCGGTATATAACACGCTTCACTTCCATTTTAATATTATCTCCCCAGGTGGTCTCTTTCTCTCTAGTTTCCCAGCCAGAGCCATGAATGCCTTCCTCTTCTCCCACAGCCATGACAGTACAGTCAGACTGCACTACCTACTGTTCAATGCATATGTGTACTTCTAATTAATTGCTGTGTCTAAGTGCTGTGCCACAGGACTGTTCCAGGTCTGTGCCACTGCAGCTAAACCAATCAGATCATTGTACTGTGACATTGTGTCATAATGTCAGGGATATAACAGACTGGGAAATGCAAAGTTTCTATGGCACTGAATGTTAAATCTGCACTTTACTTGGGTGTGATATTGTGCGATCTGGTGGGTTGCTGGTGTTCTGAACATTTCATCCTTGCAAGTCAAGACAATGTGTTGTCCTGAAATGTTTTTAAGTTGCTAGCCTGCACAGCACCATAACATTACTTGTGTGAAGGAAGTACAAGCATATTAAATTTATGGATTTATTGCTACCATTTGGTCTGGAATCTCCCCCCCACCCTCTCATTTGCTATCAAAAAATATGGAGATTAGAATATGCATGACTCTAAATTTGCCTGTTGTTTTGTATGGGTGTGAAACTTGGTCTGTCACACTGAGTGAAGAACGTAGGGTGACGGTATTCAAGAATAGGGTGCTGAGGAAAACATATGGGGGCGAGAGTGTAGGAAGTAACAGGCGGCTGGAGAAAATTGCATAATGAGGTGCTTCCTGAGTTGTATTGAGTGTGAAATATTATTAGTATAATTAAACGATGGAGGTCGAGATTGGCTTGGCACGTGGCGTGTGTGGGAGAGAGCAGGACTGCATACAGGGTTTTGATTGGAAACCTGAAAAGACCATTTGGAGGACCTAGAGGTAGATGGGAGGATAATATCAAAGTGCATCTTAAAGAAATAGGGTTGCAGGGCACAGACTGGATTAATCTAACATGCGGCAGGGTCTTATGACAGCTGCACTGACGGTTCAGTTTGGACAAAATGCAGAGAGTTTGTTGACTGGCTGAGGTGATGTTAGTTTCAGAAGCAGGAATCAGCTAATCATGTAGAGAAAGGTGTCACAGTAACAAGTGTCAGCTACTGCAACATGTTAAGAAATGAACTGAGGCCGGCTATCCGCTCAAAACGGAGAGGAAGGTTGACACAGGGTGTTCTGCTGTTACATGACAATGCACGCCCTCATACGGCACACCTCACCATCAACACCATTCAGAAACTGAATTGGGAAGTTCTCGAGCACCCTGCCTACAGCCCAGACCTGGCCCCTTCAGATTTCCATCTGTTTGGACCCCTCAAGAACGCTCTAAGAGGTAGTCGATTTGCAGCTGATGATGAGGTGAAAGAGGTGGTGCATGACTGGCTTCGCAGTCAACCACAAACTTTCTTTTCCAATGGCATTAAGAAGCTTACAGATCGCTGGGCTAAATGTATCGAGAAGAAGGGAAATTATATTGAAAAGTAATGTTGTTCTGTTCTCATGTCTCTAACATAAATAAAGATTTTTTAAAAAATAAAATGCGGAAACTTTTTGAAGTAACCTTGTACTTATACAGAACAGGATTAACTTTGGGTGCAGTTGTGACGTGCCCCTCCCTCCACCCCTAGAAAAATGACAAAATGTGCCAAATTGAACCGATTGTGGCACCTTCCATGTGCTGCACTGTGGTTGTATGCACAAGCCAGAACAATCCGCTTTTCATGCCTTCCTGACATTTGGACGCTTAGACATTGAGATTCAGGTGTTCTGGGATGTGTCACTGACTGATTAACCTGAAGATGGCGGCCCTGTAGTCGTTTGAAATGGCGGGAGCAACTCACAGAGGCACATCCCAGAAGTCTTGAATCTTTAGCAGCACCCCTATGAGAACCTCAGCAACTCGGCCGTGACGATTCACTCGAACACCGTGTCATTCAGTGAGTGTTGCATATTTTTTGTAGGTGTTTCTGCTGCATTGCATGCTTTTGCTTCAGAGTACACAAACAGTACGCATTTTTGTTACCGCTGGTATTTTATTGTGCGTCAGTTGTTACACATGGCGCCCTCCTCACAGTGAGCAGCTGTGCATTATTCACAGAATTATTTCAGCAGGATAGCTCAGTCATTATAGTAAACAGGCCATAGGCTGGTTGGTTGATCTGGGGTTTGCTTGACAGCAGGGTCCAAAAACCTTTTCTTCTCCATCACATTGACATCAACTCTGGGGTCTCTCAGCTTCCTGTGTGATGGTATTGGTCATTCCTTCCACAGGAGGAAAGGTGGCTGTACACCACTGTCTAGTGCTGTGTTTACGCATGAGTGGAGCTGTGCCTCTCCTGTCCCTGTATGTCTTATGCCATGGACAGGAACAGTTTTGTCTTTAACTGTACTGCTACTCATACATACATAATTAAGTTAAAGGAAAGTAATAATATTGGCTGCTCATAATTGGACTTGATTTTCTTGTTACTCTGTTAGCCAAATATTGCAATCAGTGGACAAGAGTGGCTGTGGTGCGTGTGCGTCATGGTGCGCACCGACTGGTAGCCAGCTGTTTGCCGTTGTTGCAGCAAGTGGAACAACATACAGTGACAGTGACGACCCTGTATACTGGAGCAACTCTGAGACAGTGTTACAAATTCATACAGGTAATCTCTGCTGCACAGTTCTGTGTTAGCCTCAGTGTGACACAAATTCTTTCCTAATTCATCACTCAAAAATGGAGGATTCCCTTATAATTACAAGCATTAAACGTGCTGTGTAAACAGCACATATGTCTGTACGTGGGCTGCAGCCAGATGAATAAATACAGTAGTATGGCCACACTGTGGAGGCTGAGGAGCAGTTTATGGTGGACAGAGTGGCACTGGGACAGGTCTTGCTCAGAGTAGTTTGATTTTCCCCTGCCATTATCATTCTGCCAGTGGTTTATACTTCCTTATTCATCTGTCACTGCTGCTACATTATCTATTGACTGACAGTTTCATTAAATAACACAGCTGTTACAGTAGTTATACACGTTAACTTACTTTGTACTGCTGATTTCATTATCTATATGTCGACAGCTCATTTCACATTACGTTTTTGAAGTGAGAAGGTATTAAATTTTTCTGTTAAAATCGTGGGTGATCATGTTGAAGGGAAAGGTAGAAGATAATAAAAAGTACTGAACTCTGTGTGTTGCAGCCATGGCAGTAATATTAAATTAATGGTAATCAACCCTTTGGCATTGGAATTCAATGCAAATTGCAGTGCCTGAAGACCAAAATTTAAATAAGGGTTTCAGCAGAACAGCCATATTAGCTGTCACCAGTAGGTAGTGTTTGAGCTTTTGAGCGTCACACCATGTGCTAGCAGTCAGTAATGTTTGGCACAAAAGGCTTAAATGCTGTATGTTGGAGGGTGTGAATGGAACAGAAGGCGATGTCCTGTGGGAGGAAAACTTACGTTGGCTGGTGATGAGAGTTGGCAGTGACTGGTAACTGGGAGGTGTGTTGGTAACTTTTATTGCAGTAATACTTTAATATTGTAACTCTGGTGGTGATTAAATTCCAGACCATGAAGCATGCAAACATGGAGTGACATAGATTGACATTTGTAAAGGAGAGTCATGGTGTTACTTCCTGCACAGATGAACACAGTCATGGTGTTACTTGCTGCACAGATGAACACAGTCATGGTGTTACTTGCTGCACAGATGAACACAGTCATCGTGTTACTTGCTGCACAGATGAACACATTCATGGTGTTACTTGCTGCACAGCTGAACACAGTCATGGTGTTACTTGCTGCACAGCTGAACACAGTCATGGTGTTACTTGCTACACAGCTGAATCTGCCTCATGTTTTTAATGTATTGGGTTTTAGTCTTGCTTTCCAGGTTAGCATTATTTATGCACACCAACTGTGAAGGCTAAGTCAGGGGAGTGAGTTCTGTGTACTGGATCCAGCACTTGATCCCAGCCTTGCCATGGAATTCCATCTGCATCACCAGTCCAAAAGATTGTTGTGTTCTTTCTCAGTGGTTTCTTGTGCAGTGAATACAGTTGGTGGAGCTTGACGCTGTTCTCCTGCCATGTCGTCACAGCATGACACTGTCACCAACAGGGGCCTCTGACCCTGCAGTTTGTGAAGCTGCCTTCTGTTTCTCTCTTCCCTCCACCTCCTCCTCCTGTAAGCTACCATAGGCATAATGTGTCATGAAGAATAAACAGATTGTATGATACGTGTACATGAGACAGTACAATTTCTCATGCATGCTGCTTTCAGGGACATCAGCGATCATACCTGGAGAAGATATGGTCAGGCTTAAAAACGGAAGATGAGAGGAACAAGATGGATGCTGCCCTCACAGACCTTACTTGTCTAGAAAATTTGTGATAGACATAAGCCAGCAAGAAGGAAACAGGCAACAGGAAACCAGTAGTAATGAATCCTAAGGTAAATAACAAACGTTGTGTTGTTTACCGTTCATTGGCACTGCAGTTTACATTCCAAATACCATCCAGGACGGAGCGGTTTTAAATTTAAAGTGCTGTAAAATGCATGTGCTCAGGACAGTGCACAGTGGCAATGCTTACATTTTCCACTGCTGTGAAGATTAAACTGGTGGAAAGGGAACTTTGGCAGAACTGAATGCTTCGTGTTATTCTCGCTAATTCAAAATGTGGACTGTGTAGGGCATCAATACTGTTGTAATAATAAACATGTAGTGTTCTTTTCTTTCTTCACAGTTTAACCCATTATATCTCATGACTGCCGCAAGTAACAACTGTGTGACACATAACTGAAATTAATGAAATAATTTAAGTGTCATAAATATTTGGAGCGGCTTCGGTGGTCTAGAGGTAGCATGCTGGCCTTTGGTACCCAAGTTCGCGGGTTCAAACCTGGCCGAAGCCGTTGGATTTTTAGGGCGAAAAAATCCTCAGCATGCCTTCCTTCGGAGGGGAAGTAAAGCCGTCGGTCCCATGTCGTAGATTTACGGCATGTAAAAGATCCCTAAATTTATGTGGAAGTCGGAATTTAGGCAAAATTGCTACCGGACATCTTTCTCACCCACAGTTCCACCTTTCGCTGCTAGGGTCGCTGCAGATGCAGAGGCACGTGGCAGCGAAAGTGGGAAAGTCTAAAGGTGGGGGAAAGCAATGGCAAACTACCCCCAAGAACTTGCCTAGGATGCAATGTGCCAAGAGCCATATTGGTTCCATAACTGGGCTCTGGCTCCTGCTGGACCAGCCTCTAGGGCTGAATACTAATGAATGAATGAAATATTTGGATGAGTGAATCAAAACCTCATATATTAGGTTCTGTTGAAATACAGTTCAACTTGCATAACTAATTACACGGGTATAAGGACTCCTGTGGTGGCATATATGGGGAGACATGAAGTGCATACAGGGTTTTGATGGGGAAACCCAGAGCAAAGAGACCTCTTGGAAGACACGGGCATTTGTGGGAGGATAATTGAAAAATAGAACTTGGAGACGTAGGGTGGGAAGGTGTTATGTGGATTGATCTGGCTCAGGATTGGGACTGTAGTGAACCTGAGGGTTTGGTAAAATATTGGGAAATCCTTGTCTAGCTTTATAACTTCCAACTTCTCAAGAAGAATTGTACTGCATGGAATTAGTTAGATATTGACCTTTCTATGTGATGCTATGGACAGTTGTGGCACAAGGTCCGCTGTTTCCTGAATTACAATCTTGATGTTTGGGATCTTGACCTCTTGTGATCACCCGTAGCTGTACCTTCTTATGACATTTTGTGACTTCCAGACAAATCTCAGTGAGACAGCATCACAGGCAAGTTAGCTTTCCCCAGTGCTCTGCTATTTTGCAGGTCACACTCAGCTTATTCCAACTCTGTCTTCCATTAAGAGAGATTGATTGCTTTTGTTCTTTAGGGAATGAGAGTCTCTGTCAATCATCCAATGTATTTTATGCTTCTAAAACATGTTTTGTTTTATTTGAAATGAACTTCTGTACCTTTAATGCTTCTGGATGTTATTTTGTAATTCTTAAGTTCATGCAGTACCATTCTGTAGATGATGTAACATCAAATCACCACACATGCAGTACCATTCTGTAGATGATGTAACATCAAATCACCACACATGCAGTACCATTCTGTAGATGATGTAACATCAAATCACCACATATGCAGTACCATTCTGTAGATGATGTAACATCAAATCACCATGCATGCAGCACCATTCTGTAGATGATGTAACATCAAATCACCACACATGCACCCAGCCAACTCGTACCATTCTGTAGATGACGTAACATCAAATCACCACACATGCACCCAGCCAACTCAGCTAGTGATGACAATATGTTGTAACCAGGCAGTACGTACTGATTGCTTACATTTATGTAGTCAGACACCACATTTGAATGTGGAACCTTCTGTTTGTCAGACAATAGAATCAGCATCTTTTTGCACTCTTGTTGTGTCTAATCCATGGAAATAAGGACTTTCATTCTGTTGTTAGAGAACATTCTGATTTTGGACATCACTGAGAAAAGAGGGCAGGCAATTGGCTGGAGATTGCCATTGATATTTAGACAGTTCCTGATGTAGTGAAACTCTGCTGACAAGCTGAATTGTACGGCAAGCTTACACCGAAGACGCCGTGGTCTGAGTGCCGCACGCCTTATGTGCAGCACCAATGATACAGTCAGGTGAACAACAGTACTGTGTACTGGGAAATGTCTGACTGGTTGAGAGCTTGGATGTGCTGCTGGGGTGTGTCTGAGGAAGTGGAAGGTTAGCCAAAACCTGTAGTGACACAATTACATGAGGTCTCTGAAGTAGATATTTACTTTATTACTTACTTCTTACTTACTTAATTGCTCACTCACTCACTTACTTACTCATTCCATGTAGCACAGTACTTCTTCAGAAGCTAATTGGTTCTCAGGTAATCAAGAAACTCCTCACATATGATGGAAACAAAAGCTTCATTACCGCATTCACAAGAGCCCGCCACCTCTCCCTATCCTGAGCCAGATTGATCCAGTCCATGCCCCCCATCCCACTTCCTGAAGATCCATCTTATTATTCTGCCATCTATGCCTCGGTCTTCCAAGTGGTCTCTCTCTCTCTCTTGTGTTTCCCCACCAAAACCCTGTGAACGCCTCTCTTCTCCCCCATTCGTGCTACATTCCCCACCCATCTCATTCTCATATTTATCACCCCAACAATATTGGCTGAGCAGTACAGATCATAAAGCTCTTCATGATGCAGTTTTCTCCACCCCCCCCCTCCCCGTTACCTCTCCCTCTTAAGCCCAAATATTCCCCTCAACACTCCACTCTCAAACACTCACAGCCTGCATTCCTCCCTCAATGTGAGCAACCAAGTTTCACACCCATACAAAACAACAGGAAAAATTATATTTCTGTATACCTTAATGTTTATATTTTTGGATAGCAAACTGGAAGACAAAGATTCTGCACTGCAAGCGTTCCCTGACTTCAGAGTGCTCTTAATTTCTTTCTGAATAGAGATTTGATTTGTTATGGTTGTTCCCAATTATTTGAACTCTTCTCCCCTTTCAAGAGAACTATTATCAATCTTTATATTGTGACTTTATCCTGCATTCTGATCTCCAGACATGACCATGTAGTTAGTCTTATCAGCATTTACTTCTAGTCCAATCTCCTTACTAGCGA
>Ga0123354_10015910_pt1 | contig 11777 bp, 9 predicted proteins | sample TergutLab28metaG_2_FD_97872 | JGI IMG/M metagenome (GOLD analysis project Ga0123354, IMG submission 97872) | Labiotermes labralis P4 segment gut microbial communities from Petit-Saut dam, French Guiana - Lab288 P4 | ecosystem: Host-associated > Arthropoda: Insects > Digestive system > Gut ... | reverse complement strand
GAATATGAATATAAATGTCATTTGACGAAAATCAGAATGATCAAGACATCATTTACACAGATAATGTAATTGTAAGTAATATTCAGTTTAATAATATACCAAAGAAACTCTCTACAACGGAAAGTGTGCAGGATGAATCATCGCACAGTGGACACACAGTGTTTAAAGCGGCTATAATTCATACTGCTTTGTTTTTCCCTGAAATTTGATCTATTTCAGCCATCCTTCCGTAGAAAAAAATGCAATTAACTCATTTGCAGTTAACGTTAATTCCAGAAGCAGAATCCCCCTTCAACAAATTCGCCATCTTTAATGAAACACCCTGAGTCATTACCTTATACACAACAGCCGACTGTGGAAATTATCAAGAGCTAATTAAATATACTCGACACCGTCACGCCTCCTGCTTTACAATCCACTTTAATATTGTATTAAATCGTAGGTAAATAAAGTGGTCTTGTCTTTAGCCTCACGACTACAATTCTGTATGCACATATCCACTTTATAACCCCTCCTAAACAGTCCGCCCATCTCATCCCCTTTAATCTCATAATTCTAACAACACCGGTGAAGAGTGAAAATTAAGACGGTCACTTTTCATCTCAAGCTGTTTATGTTTACAGTCTGTTGACTTCTAATGTCTTCTTACGTGTCTCCCACACTTCTGGTTTTACTCTATTTGAAAATTTACGGTCTTTCATTCTTATCATTGATTCCCATAATCATTTATGGCTTTCGAAGTTTCTTAATTAACTTATTAATTCTATCTTCATCTCCGAAACACGAAACTTTGCTTCCTGTAGGCCTACTTTCCTCACAAATAATTTTTTGCTATACAGAAATGTCTGTCGTCAAAAATTCTTACTTACATCAACTGCAGAAAATTACAAAATTAGAAGCCCCACAATCCGTGATACTCGTCAATAATAATGGCAACTAGGGTGATCAAATAAACGGGAATCAAACGGGCAAGGCACGTGGCACGTACGGGAGAAAAGACAACTGCATGTAGGATTTTGGTTGGAAACACTGAAGGAAAGAGACCGAAGAATAAAAACCAAATAGATGCCAATTATTATTTTATTGTACTTCTTATAGGCTCAACATGTTTCGGGCAGTACTGTACCCATCATCAGGAGCTCGCGACTATGATGTTGATTAGCTCTGAGGCTGGAAAAAATGCTGCCATCATCAGGGAGGTTGTCACCGTGCAGTCTGTTAGTCAAAAAATTGGCAAATTCCACAAATTAGGGGGAGAAATAAAGTACCCGGGGCCGTTTGGTCCACATTATTAGAAAAGATCGGTTTTCGACTAGATTTTTTGCTGCCATCTTACGAGTAGTTGGCGCCGTGCGGTCTCGTAATGTACCCCCTTACAGTTTGGTATCGATACTTCTATCGCCCAACCTACGCTAAATGCAGATCACGTGACGGGATCACGTAACTTGTGGAGTATGGAGCAAGAGTGCTCTAAGTCGTAGTGAGTGCAAGAGTGCAATAAGTGCATAATTATATTATCGAAAAGGACCGGTTTTCGACTGGAAAACATGCTGCCATCATCAGGGTGGTTGACTCCGTACAGTCTGGTAGTCAAGAAATTTGCAAAAGCCCCCAAATTCGGGCGAGAAAAAGTTGTACGCTGGGCGATATGGCTCACATATTATAAAGGATCGGCTTTTTACAAGGTTTTTTGCAGCCATCTTCAGGGTAGTTGCAGCCGTGCAGTCTGGTAATGTGCCACCGTAGAGTTTGGTATCGATACCTCCATCGCCCTCCCTACGCTAAATGAAGATAACGTGACGGTATAGAGTGACTTCTCGAGTATGGAGCAGGAGTGGTCTAAGTAGCAGCGAGTGCAGTAGTAGTACCCGGGAAGGTTTGGTCCACTTTATTAAGAAGGATTGGGTTTCGACTAGATTTTTTGCTGCTTTCTTCATGGTAGTTGCCGCCGTGCAGTCTGATAATGTGCCACCGTACATTTTGGTATCGATATTCCATCGCCTTCCCTACGCTAAATGAAGATTTGTGACGGTATCACGTAACTTGTGGAGTATGGAGCAAGAGAGGTCTAAGTCGCAGTGAGTGCAAGAGTGCAATAAGTGGATAATTATATTATCGAAAAGGATCGGTTTTCGGATGGAAAAAATGGTGCCATCATCAGGGTGGTTGCCCCCGTGCAGTTCGGTAGTCAAGAAATGGGCAAAAGCCACCAAAATCGTGGGAGAAAAAGTAGTACTCGGGGCGGTTGGTTAATATTATTAAAAACGAAGGCTTTCGAATAGGGTTCTTTCCTTCTATTTCAGGCTAGTTGCAGGCCTGCTGTCTGGTAAAGTGCCACCGTACAATTTGGTATTGATACCTCCATCGCCCTCCCTACGCTAAATGAAAAGCACATGTCCGTATCACGAGATTGTGTGGTATGGAGCAAGAGTGGTCTAAGTCGCAGTGGGAGCAGTAGTAGTACTCGGGTAGGTTTCGTTCACATTATTAATAAGGAGCGGATTTCGACTAGATTTTTTGCTGCCATGTTAAGTGTAGTTGCCGCAGTGCAGTCTGGTAATGTGCCCCCGTAACTTGGTATCGATTCCTCCATCGAACTCCCTTCGCTAAATGAAGACCACGTGACGTGTGGAGTATTGAACAAGAGTTGTCTAAGTCGCTGTGAGTGCAAGAGTGCAATAAGTGCATTATAATATTAAAGAAAATGATCGGTTTTAGGCTGGCAAAAATTCTGCTATCATCAGGTTTGTTGCTCCCGCTTGTTCTGGTAGTCAAGAAATGGGCAAAAGTCCCCAACTTCGGAGGACAAATACTAGTACCCATGGTGGTTTGGTCCACATTACTAAAAAGGATCGGCTTTCGACTAGATTTTTGCTGCCATCTTCAGTATATTTGCCGCCGTGCATTCTGCTAATGTACCCAGTACAGTTTGTTATTGATACCTCCATCGCCCTCTCTAAGCCAAATGAAGATCACGTGACTGTGTCACGCGACTTGTCGATTATCTAACAAAATTGGTCTAAGTCGAGGTGAGTGCAAGAGTGCAACACGTGCACAATTATATTATCGAAAAGGATCGGTTTTCGGCTGGAAAAAATGCTTCCATCATCAGGGTAGTTGACCTCGAGCAGGCTGTTTTTCAGGAAATGGGCAAAAGCCCCAAATTCGGGGGAGAAAAACTAGTACCAGGGGCAGTTTGTTCCACATTATTGAAAAGGATCAGATTTCGTCAAATTTTTGGTGCCATCTTCAGTGTAGTTGCCACCTTACCGTTTTGTAATGTGCACTCGTACAGTTTGGTATCGATACGTCCATTGACCACCCAAGATCACGTGACGGTATCACGTTACTTAAGGAGTATGGAGCAAGAGCGGTAAAAGTCGCAGGGAGTGCAAGATTGCAATAAGTGCATAAACATTATCGCAAAGAATCGGTTTTCGGTTGGAAAAATGTTGTCATCACAAGGGTGGTTGCTTCCGTGAAGTCTGGTAGTCAAGGAGTGAGCAAAAGCCCCCAAATTCGGGATAGAAATAGTAGTACCAGGTAAGTTTGGTGAACAATAAAAAAAGGATCGGCTTTCATCCAAATTTTTTCCCGCCATCTTCAAGGTATTTGCGCCGTGCAGTCTGGAAATGTTCGCCCCTAACAGTTTGCTATCGATACATCCATCGCCCTCCCTTCGCTAAATGAAGATCACGTGACGGTATCACTGGCTTGTGGAGTATGGAGCAAGAGTGGTCTAAGTCGCTGTAAGTGCAAGAGTGCAATAAGCTGCATAGTTATATTAACGAACCGGATCGGTTTACGGCTGGAAAAATTCTGCCATTATCACGGTGGTTGCCACGTGCAGTCTGGTAGTCAAGAAATCGGCAAAAGCCCCGAGGGGGTTTGGTCCGCATTATTAGAAACATCCGGTTTCGACTAAATTTTTATTGCCATCTTCAGGTTAGTTGCCGCCGTGCCGGCTTGTAATGTGCCCCGTACAGTTTGGTATCCATACTTTCATCGCCCTCCCTACGATAAATGTAAATCACGTGATGGTATCACGAGACTTGTGGAGTATGGAGCAAGAGTGGTCTAAATAGCAGTGAGAGCAGTAGTAGTACCCGGGGAGTTTCGGTCCACATTATTAATAAGGTTCGACTTTCAACTATTTTATGCTGCTATCTTCAGTGTGGATATAGATACCTCCATCGCCCTCCCTACGCAAAATGAAAATCGGATTACGGTATCACGAAACGAGTGGAGTATGGAGCAAGAGTGTTCTAAGTCGTAGTAAGGGAAAGAGTGTAATAATTGCATAATTTTATTAGTGAAAAATATCGGTTGTCGGCTGGAAAAAATTCTCTAATCATCAGGGAGGTACCCCGTGCAGTCTGGTAGTCAAGAAATGGCAAAAGGCCCAAAATTCAGGAAGAAAATGTAGTACCTGGTGCGGTCTGGTCGAAATTATTAAAAAGGAACGGCTTTCGACAAACTTTTTGCTGCCAATTTCAGGGTATTTTTTGCCTGCGGACTGGTAATGAGTCGCCGTACAATTTCTTATCGAAACTTCATCGCCCTCCCTACGTTAAATGAAGATCTCTTGACGGTAACACGTTACTTGTGGAGTATGAAGATAAAGTGGTCTAAGTCTCAGTGAGGGCAAGAGTGCAATAAGTGCATAATTATATTATCGAAAGGATCGGTTTTCGGCGAACAAAATGCTGCCATCATTAGGGTGGTTGCGTCCGTGCAGTCTGGTTGTCAAGAAATTAGGAAAAGCGCCCATATTCGGGGGAGAAAAAGTAGTACCCGGAGTGGTTTTTCCACATTATTATATAGGATCGGCGTTTGACAAGATTTTTGCTTCCATCTTCCAATTATTTCCCGCGGTGCAGTCGGGTAAAGTGCCACCGTACAGTTTGGTACCGATACCTCCATCACCATCCCTACGCTAAATGAAGATCACATGACGCTATCACGTAACTTCTGGAGTATGGAATAAGAGTGGTCTAATTCGCAGTAAGTGCTGTAGTACCCGGGAAGGTTTGGTTCACATTATTAAATGGATCTTATTTCGACCAAAAGTTATGCTGCCATCTTAAGCCTAGTAAACGCCGTGCAGTCTGGTAGTGTGCCCCGTACGGTTTGGTATCGATACTTGAATCGCCTTCCCTACGCTAAATGAAAATCACGTTACGGTACCACGTCATTTGTGGAGTATGGAGCAAGAGTGATCTAAGTCGTAGTGGGTGCAAGAGTGCAATAAGAGCATTGTTATATTATCGAAACAGATCGCATTTCGGCTGAAAAAATGCTGCCATTCGCAAGGTGGTTGACACCGTGCATTCTGGTAGTCAAGAAAAGGACAATATCTCCAAAATTCGGTGGAAAAAATGTAGTACCCCGGCTGTTTGGTCCACATTATTAAAAAGGTTCGGGTTTGGACTATTTTTTTAGCTGTCATCATCAGCGTAGTTGCCCACATCAAGTGACGGTATCGCGAGACTTGTGGTGTATGGAGCAAGAGTTGACTAAGTCGAAGTGAGCGTAAGAGTGACATCAGTGCATAATTATATTATCGAAAAGGATCGCTTTCCGCCTGGAGAAAAACGCTGCCATCATCAGTGTTGTTGCCCCCGTGTGATCTCGTAGTGTAAAAATGGGCAAAAGTCCCCAAATTCGGGGAGAAATATTAGTACCCGGGGCGCTTTGGTCCACATTATTAAAAAGGATCGGTTTTCGTCTGAATTTTTTGCAGACATCTTCAGTGCTGCGGCCGCCTGCAGTCTGCTAATGTGCCTCAGTACAGTTTGGTTTCGACACCTCCATTGCCCTCCCTACGCTAGATAAGGATCACGTGACGGTATCACGTTACTTGAGGATTATGGAGTAAGCGTGTTCTATGTAGCAGTGAGTTCAAGAGTGCATATTGTGCATAATTATATTATCGAAAAGGATCGGTTTTGGATAGAAAAGTGCTGCCATTAAGGTGGTTGCCTCCGTGCTGTCTGGTAGTCAAGGAATGGGCAAAACCCACAAATTCGGTCGAGGAAATGTTGAACCAGGGGGGATTTTGCCCATATTATTAAAAAGGACCGCCTTTCGACTATATTTTCTGCTGCCATTTTCAGGGTAGCTGCTTCCGTGAAGTCCGTTAATGTGCCCTACTATTTGGTATCAATACCTCCAACACCCTCCCTACACCAATTGAAAATTAATTGAATGTGTCACAAAACTTGTGGACTATGTAGCAAGAGTGGTCTAAGTCGCAGTGAGTCCAAAGTGCAATAAGTGCATAACTATATTATCGAAAAGGATCGGTTTTCGGCTGGAAAAAATGCTGCAATCATCAGTGTGGTTGCACCGTGCAGTCTGGTAGTCAACAAATGGGCAATAGCACCCAAATTCAGGGGAGAAAAAGTAGTATACGGGGCGGTCTGGTTTAATTATTAAAAAGGATCGGTTATCGACTACATTTTGGCAGCCATCTTCAGGGTAATTGCCGAATTGCATTCTGGTAATGAGCTCCCGTACAGTTCGGTATCGATACCTCCATCGTCTTCCCCACGGAAAATGAATATCACGTGACTGAATCACAAGACATGGATTACGGAGCAAGAGTGCTCTAAGTCGTTGTGACTGCAGTAGTAGTACCCGGAAAGGTTTGGATCACATTATTAATAAAGGAGCGGTTTTTGAATAAATTTTTTGTTGCCATATTCAGGGTAGTTGACGCCGTGCAGTCTGGCGATGTGCCCCGATACAATTTGGTATCGATACCTCCATCGACCCCCTACGATAAATGAAAATCACGTTACGGTATCAGGAAACTTGTGGGGTATTTAGCAAACGTGGTCTAAGTCGCAGTGAGTGCAAGAGTGAATTAAGTGCATAATAATATTATCGTAAAGTTTCGGTTTCCGGCTGTAAAAATGCAGCCATCAACAGGGTGGTTGCCCTCGAGCAGACTGGTAGTCAAGAAATGGGCAAAATCCACCAAACTCGGGGGAGTAAAAGTAGTTTCCGTGTCGGTTTGGTCCACATTGTTATAAAGGATCGGCTTTCGAATAGATATTTGTTGCCATCTTCAGGGTAGTTTTTTCCCCGGTTTGCACCGTTGAGTTAGGTATCGATAACTCCATCTCCCTTCCTACGAAAACGAAGATTACGTGACGGAATCACGTGACTTGTGGAGTATGGAGCAAGTGTGTTCTAAGTACAGTGAGTGCAAGAGTGAATAAGTGCACAATTAAATTATCGAAAAGGATCGGTTTTCGGCTTAGAAAAATTCAGCCATCATCAGGGTGGTTGTACCCGTGCAATCTAGTAATCAAGAAATGGGGAAATCCCCCTAATTCGGGGGAATGTAATTAGTACCCGGGGCGGTTTATTCCACAATATTAAAAAGGATCAGCTTTCGGCCGAATTTTTTGCTGCCATAATCAGTTTAGTTGCAGCCGTGCAGTGTGGCAAAGAGCCCCGTACAGTTTGGTATCGATACCTCCATCTCCCTCCCTACGCTAAATGAATACCACGTGAAGGTATTGAGTGAATTTTGAAATATGGAGCAAGAGTGGCCTAAGTCGCAGTGAGTGGAGTAGTAGTATCCGAGGCGGTTTGGTCCAAATTTTTAAGAAGGATCAGCTTACGACTAGATTATCTGCTGCCATCTTCAGAGTAATAGCCGCCGTGCACTCTTGTAATGTGCCCCAGTACAGTATGGTTTCGATATATCCATCGCCCTCCCTAGGCAAAATGAAGACCACGTGACGGTATAACGTTACTTGTGGAGTATGGAGCAAGAGTGGTGTAACACGCTGCGATTGCACAAATGCAATAAGTGCATAATTATATTATCGAAATGGATATATTTTCGCAGCGAAAAATGCTGCCATCAATGGGGTGTTTGCCGCGGTGTAGTCCGGTGATGAATAAATTGGTAAAACCCTCAAATTCGGGGGAGAAAAAGTAGTACCTGGAGCGGTTTGTTGAACATTATAAAAAGGAACGGCTTTTGAGTATATTTTTTGCCGCCATCTTCAGGGTAGTTGCCACCTGCAGTCTTCTGGTAATGTGCCCCCGTACTGTCAGGTATCGACGCCTCTATCGCCCTCCCTACGCAAAATTAAGATCACGTGACGTAATCACGAAACTTGTGCAGTATTGAACAAGAGTCGTCTAAGTCGCAGTGATTGCAGTAGTAGTACCCGGGGTGGTTTGGTCCACATTATTAAGAAGGATCAGCTTACGAATAGACTTTTGCTGCCATCTTCAGGGTATTTGCGCCGTGCAGTCCCGTAATGTGCTTCCGTACAGTTTGGTATCGACAGCAACATCGCCCACCCTACGATAACGAAGAACACATGACGGTATCACGTGACTTGTGGAGTATGGAGCAAGAGTGTTCTAATTAGCCTTGTGTGCAAGAGAGAATAGGTGCATAATTTTCTTATCGAAAATATTCGGGTTTCGGCCGGAAAAAATGCTGCCATCATCAGGGTGGTTCACTCCGTGGAATCTGGTAGTCAATACATATGTAAAAGCCCATAAATTCGAGGAGTAAATGTAGTAGTAGGGGCGGTTTGGTTCACATTACTAAAAAGTATCGGCTTTCGACTATAACTTTTTCTGCCATCTTCAAGTTAGTTGCCGCCGTGCAGTCTGGTAATGTGCCCCGTACATTTTGTTATCGATACCACCATTCCTCTCCTAACGCCAAATGAAGATCAATTGACGATGTCTCGTGACTTTTGGAGTATGGAACAAGAGTGGTCAAAGTCGCAGTGAGTGCAGTAGTAGTACCCGGGGCGGTTTGGTCCTCATTATTAAGAAGCTTCAGGTTTAGACTAGATTTTTTGCTGCCATCTTCAGGCTTGTTGCCGCCTTGCAGTCTGGTAATGTGCCCCCACAGATTGGTATCGAAACCTCCATCGCCACCCTACGCTACATGAAGATCTCGTGACGGTATCACGAGACTTGTGGAGTATTGAGCAAGAGTGGACTACTTCGCAGGGAGTGCTGTAGTAATACCGGGTACATTAGGTTCACTTTATTAATAAGGAGCGGCTTCCGACCTGATTTCTTTGCTGCCACCTTCAAGGTAGTTAACGCCGTGCAGTCTGGTAATGTGCCCCTATCTGTTTCGTAACGATAGCTCCATCGCCCTTCCTACGCTAAATTAAGATCACGTGAGTTATTAGGTGAATTGTGGTTTATGGAGCAAGAGTGGTCTAAGTCGGTGTGAGTGCAAGAGTGCAAAAAGAGCATAATTATATTATGGAAAATGATCGGTTTTCGGATAGCAAAAATGCTGGTATCATCAGGGAGATTACCCCAGTAGAGTCTGGTAGTCAATAAATGGGCAAACGCCCCCCATATTCGGGGAAAAAACTAGTACCCGGTCGGTTTGGTCCACATTATTAAAAAGGTTCGGCTTTCGACTTGATTTTTGTGTGCCTTCGTCAGGGTATTTACCTGAGTGCAGTGTGGTAATGTACCCCGTACATCGCTAATAAAGAGCACGTGACCTAATAACGAGACATCTGGAGTACGGAGCAAGAGTGGTCTAACTCGCAGTGAGTGCAGTAGTACCCGGGAAGGTTTGGTTCACATTAATAAGAGGATTGGATTAGACTAGATTTTTTGCCACCATCTTAAGGGTAGATGTGGCAATGCAGTCTGGTAATGAGCCCGTACAGTTTGGTATCGATACATCCATCGCCCTCCCTACGCTAAACGGAGATCACGTACCGGTAATACGCGACTTGTGGAGTATGGTGCAAGAGTGTTCTAAGTCGCAGTGACTGCAAGAGTGAATAAGTGCATAATTATATTATTTTAAAGGATCGGTTTTCGGCTCAGAAGAATGCTGCCATCTTTAGGGTTGATGCACCCATGCTGTCTGGTAGTCAAGAAATCAGCAAAAGCTTCCAAATTCGGGGGAATAAATGTAGTACACGAGGCGGTTTAGTCCACACTATTAAAAAGGATCTTCTTTCGACTAGATTATTTGTTGCCATCTTCAGGGTAGTTGCCGCCGTGCATTCTCGTAAAGTGCCCCCGTGCAATTTGGTATCGAAACGTCCATCGCCAAATGAAAATACATGACTGTAAAACGAGACTTGTGGAGGATTCACAAAGAGTTGTCTAGTTCGCAGTGTGTGCAGTTGCAGTACCCGGGTAGGTTTGGTCCATTTTATAAATAAGGAACGGATTTTCACTCAATTTTTTGCTGCCATCTTCAACGCTTTGCCGCTGTGCATTCTGGTAATGTGCACCATTACAGTTTGTTATCGATACTTCCACCGCCCTCCCTACGCTATATCATAATCATATAACATCACGAAACTTGTGGACTATGGAGCAAGAGTGGTCTAAGTCGCAGTGTGTGCAAGAGTGCAATAAGTACATAAGTATATTATCTAAAAGGATCGGTTTTCGGCAGGAAAAATGCTGCCATCTTCAGGGTGTTTGCTACCGTGCAGTCTTCTAGTAAAGGATTGGGCAAAAGCTCCCAAATTCGTGGGAGAAATACTAGTACGCGGGGCGGTTTTGTCCATATTATTAAAAAGCTTCCATCTTCAGGCTATTTGCCCCTGCTTTCTGGTAATGAGCCCACCGTACAGTTTGGTATCGATACCTCCATCGCCATCCCTACGCCAAATGAAGACCACGTGACAGTATGTCGTGACTTGTGGAGTATGGAGCAAGAGTTGTCTAAGTCTAATAAAGTGCAAGAGTGCAATAAGTGCATAATTATGTTATCGAAAATCAAGAAAAGGGCAAAAGTCCACAAATTCGGGGTGGTAAAAGTAGTACCCAGGGCGATTTAGTCCATATTATTAAAAAAGATCGGCTTCCGACTAGATATTTTGCGGCTATTTTAAGGGGATTTGCCGCTGTGCACTCTGGTAATGTGGTCCCGTAAACTTCGGGATCGATACCTCCATCGCCTTCCCCACGCTAAATGAAGATCACTTGCCCGGATCACGAGACTTGTGGAGTATAGAGCAAGAGTGGTCTAAGTCGCAGTGTGTGCAGTAGTAGTACCCAGGTTGGTTTGGTCTACATTATTAATAAGGAGCGGCTTTCGACTTGATTTTTTCTTGCCATCTTCTGTGTAGTTGACGCCGTGCACTCTGACAATGTGCCCACGTACAGTTTGGTATCGATACCTAAATCGACCCCCTACGATAAATGAAAATGACGTTACGGTGTCACGAAACTTGTGGATTTGAGGCAAGAGCGGTCTAAGTCGCAGTGAGTGCAAGAGTGCAATAAGTGCATAATTATGTTATAGAAAAATTTCGTGTTTCGGGGGAAAAAATTCTGCCAACAACAGTGTTTGCTCTCGAGCAGTCTGGTAGTCAAGGAATAGGCAAAAGCCAGCAAATTCAGGGGTGGAAAATGTAGTACCCGGGAAGTTTTAGTCCACATTATTAATAAGATCGGCTTTCGACTAGTTTTGATGCCATCTTCAGGCTGTCAGCCGCCGTGCAGTCTGGTGACGTACCCCCGTACATTTTGGTGTAATAACTCCATCGCCCTCCATACACTAATTAAGATCTCTTGACGGTAATACGTCACTTGTGGAGTGGGGTGCAAGAGTGGTCTACGTCGCAGTGAGTGCAAGAGAGCATATATTACATAAATATTATAGAGAAAGGGATTAGTTTTCGGCTAAAAAATGCTGCCATAATAAGGGAGTTTGCCCCAATGCAGTCTGGTACTGAAGAAATGGGCAAATTCTCCCAAATTTGGGGGAGTAAATATAGGACACAAGTCGGTTTAAT
>Ga0123354_10015909_pt1 | contig 11777 bp, 6 predicted proteins | sample TergutLab28metaG_2_FD_97872 | JGI IMG/M metagenome (GOLD analysis project Ga0123354, IMG submission 97872) | Labiotermes labralis P4 segment gut microbial communities from Petit-Saut dam, French Guiana - Lab288 P4 | ecosystem: Host-associated > Arthropoda: Insects > Digestive system > Gut ... | reverse complement strand
TGTGTGTGTGTGTGTGTGTGTGTGTGTGTGTGTGTGTGTGTGTGTGTGTGTGTGAGTGTGTGTGTGTGTGTGTGTGTGTGTGTGTGTGTGTGTGTGTGTGTGTGTGTGACAGCGAGTGTATGTGCATGGGTTTGTGTGCGTGTGTGTGTATTTTACGTGAACATTTAAAATTTAGAGACTTATTTCCAGTATTAAAATGGTCAATGGATGATAAGTTTGAGAGGATCTGGAAGGAAATGTTCGTGATCAAATCCAGGTAGTAGCCCTTATTGATTCTGAACGAACTGAGAAGAACCACGAAAAGTTATATTTAGTATACACGGCCTTCTTATTGTGATTCGGAAAGAACACCTGTAGAACACCAGTCCAGAGCAAAGCCGCTATATTAACTTGCTCGTTCTATAAAGCTTCTCATCTGTAGTTATAACAATACGATACCAAGTATGAGAAGCGAAATTTAATGGGCCAAGAGACTTTCTTTGTCTGAACTCCAGAATATTTCGCTCAGCCACTATTTATTTCATACTGGACGTATGTCTATACCCGTCATTGCAAAACAGAACCAACGTAGTTTAATCTGTTTTACTTAGGTTTTTAAATATTCTAGCAGTCAGAGGTATTAGTAGAGGCAGCAAATTGCCCGCCGGAATCATCGGCGGCAGGCATGATTCAGTTACTGCTTCGGTGTCTACTTTGGTCTCTCAGGTACTACTACAGTGTCCACATTTGTCTCTCACTTATTGCTACTGTTTACACATTGGTCTCTCATTTGCTGCTACTGTGCCCACTTTGGTCTCTGAAGTACTGCTACAGTGTCCACATTGGTCTCTCATTTACTGCTATTGTGACCACCTTGGTCTCTCATTTACTGCTCTAGTGTCCACATTGGTTTCTCATTTAATGCTACTGTGTCCACGTTGGTCTCTCATTTACTGCTACAAATTCCACATTGGTCTCTCAGTTACTGCTACACTGTCCGCACTAGTCTCACACTTACTGCTACTCTCTCCACCTTGGTCTCTCAGTTACTGCTACTGTGTCCACGTTGGTCTCTCATTTACTGCTACGAATTCCACATTGGTCTCTCAGTTACTGCTAAACTGTCCGCACTAGTCTCACACTTACTGCTACTCTCTCCACCTTGGTCTCTCATTTAATGCTACTGTTTCCACGTTGGTCTCTCATTTACTGCTACAAATTCCACATTGGTCTCTCAGTTAATGCTAAACTGTCCGCACTAGTCTCACATTTACTGCTACTCTCTCCACCTTGGTCTCTCAGTTACTGCTACAGTGTCTATATTGGTCTCCCAGTTACTGCTATAGTGTCCAACTTGTTCTCTCATTTCTTGTGGTAATTATACGAAGTTTAGTACCTGACTGTACACGTCGCTGTCTTTCCAGAAATTTTAATTTTTGCAGCTGTAGAGTCAATAAAACTCTAAAAAAAAAAAAAAGTTCCTCACGAGCTGTAATGTGTAAGAGAGTGTCACAGTAAAATGAGCATGATGCTAAAAGGCAGCTTTATCAGGCTGAAATTTCAGTAGTCTTTATATTACGTTTTATGACACAGGAGCCTCTAGTGAGCCATGGCCTCCTTATTGTCGCTGCTCTACGGTCACATTCAGACACACCACACTCGTTAGGACTCCCCTGGACGAGTGATCAGCCAGATACAGGGAACTCTCTGCCTGACAACACACAACACTCCAAACAGACAAATACAAATGCCTTCGGAGAGATTTGAACCCACAATCCCTGCAAGCGAGCGGCGTCAGACCCACGCCTTAGACCGCGCTTTGTCTTAACACTGTAACAAAGTATTCATAACTTTAAAGAAAACTGTCATCAGAGAACACTACAGGGCCGCGCAGTTTGCGAATGCTAGTGTTGTTCTGGCCACATAACTACCACGGCCACAGTATTGGTATTGCTGATGACTACGCTTAGGATTACATGCATATTGCAAAATGCATATAATCTTAAGCTTAGTGATAAAAAAAAGTAGTTTTCTTGCGGTTGGCTTTTCTCAGTGAAACGTGTAGTTGCTTGCAAGCCGCCAATTAAGGTAGCTACTTAAGCCGAACCCAGTAGCCGCACTGTCGAAGGCGTGGGTTTGAGGCCGCTCGCTTACGGGGATTATTGCTTCGAATCCCGCCGGGGGCATGGATGCCTGTCTCTTGAGAGTGTTGTGTGTTGTCAGGTAGAGGTCTTTGTGACGGGCCGAGCACCCGTCCAGAGCAGTCCTACCGAGTGTGGTGTGTATGAGTGTGATCGTGAAACTTGCGATAATAAGAGGCAGTCTTGCTTTTGGGGGTTGTTGCATGTTGTATTTGCAGGTTGGGAACTGACAATTAACGCGGTCCCACCTGGGCAGGTACTGAAGTGAATCTTGTTGAGCGGAAGAAATAAGTCTTTGAGTACTTGGGGTAATAAGTCGTACAGCAGTTGAGAAGAAACAAAAGAATTTATTGCGCTGACTCCCTAGAGTTACTGACAGATCTTGTCTGCTTGATTTCCAGTTTGAGAGTGTCGTGTCGGGTTTGGGAAATAAGTAATGAAGCTGAGCATAAACAATTACACAATCAGACCCAAACACTGACGTGGCTTACAAAGATTCCAATGAAAAAGAATGGTTTTAAGGAACAGAAATATAATATCTCCCCTCCTGGTCAGGGGGTTAGACTACCGCTCCGCGTCGGAGTTCAGGTTGCCTTAACAGTAAAGTTGGTCCGGGTCTGCCCCTGAGCGTCTGACCTAAGTGTGACACGCAGTTATGGTCTGGTTTGAAATATTATGAAATGACATTGCTACAATTTTTATGAAATTAAATTGTCAAGGTACTGCTTATGTACGACAATGCTTCTCCTACGTACGACAGTACCTGTCATCCGTACGACAATGCTTCTACTACGTATGACAATGCCTCTATGTAAATGTATATGCATATAACATCACACACAAACTGTATAGCAAAATACATATAAGATCTGTTACGTAACACCTGTATGTAACTTGCGTCAGAGGGGGAAAAAGAAAAGGAAACAAACCTACTGATGCCCCATCAGCCACAGCAGGTGTAGAGAGGTTCTGTCGGTAAGATATGCCTAGCAAGTTACGCCGCATGTATGATGTGTTAATGTGTCTGCACGTGCGTATATGTCTACGTAACTTCGTACGTATATGTAGATATGTGTGTATGAATGCACACACACGCAGGTGTGAATGTATGTATATATGTAGTTCAGTCAGGGCTCAGAGGGATGGACGGACCTGCAAACGTACTCGCCCAATTCCGTAATACGTTTCGAAAGAAATAGGCCTCACTTTATACCTTCCATAGCCCAACAGATTGCCGCCCTAGTATCCCTAAAATCCATAGCTAAACAGATTGCTGCCCTTGTATCCCTAAAATCCATAGCTAAACAGATTGCTGCCCTTGTACCCCTTAGACTCCATAGCTCAACAGAACGCTGCCCTTGTACCCCTTAGACTCCACAGCTCAACAGATTGCCGCCCTTGTATCCCTTAAATCCATAGCTCAACAGATTGCCGCCCTTGTATCCCTTAAATCCATAGCTCAACAGATTGCTGCCCTTGTATCCCTTAAATCCATAGCTCAACAGATTGCCGCCCTTGTATCCCTAAAACCCATAGTTCAACAGATTGCCGCCCTTGTATCCCTAAAATCCATAGCTCAACAGATTGCTGCCCTTGTACCCCTTAGAATCCATAGCTCAACAGAATGCTGCCCTTGTACCCCTTAGACTCCATAGCTCAACAGATTGCTGCCCTTGTATCCCTTAGACTCCATAGCTCAACAGATTGCCGCCCTTCTATCCCTTAGACTCCATAGCTCAAAAGATTGCCGCCCTGTATACCTTAGACTCCATAGCTCAACAGATTTCCGTCCTTGTATCCCTAAAATCCATAGCTCAACAGATTGCTGCCCTTGTACCCCTTAGACTCCATAGCTCAACAGATTGCTGCCCTTGTATCCCTTAGACTCCATAGCTCAACAGTTTGCCGCCCTTGTATCCCTTAAATCCATAGCTCAACAGATTGCCGCCCTTGTATCCCTTAGACTCCATGGATCAACAGATTGCTGCCCTTGTATCCCTTAAATCCGTGGCTCAATAGACTACTGCCCTTGTATCCCTTAAATCCATAGTTCAACAGACTATCGCCCTTGTAACCCTTAGCTTCCATAGCTAACTGATTGACGTCCTTGCATCCCTCAGACTCCATAGCTGAACAGACTGCTGCCCTTGTATTGCTTAACCTCCATAGCTCAACAGACTGCTGCCCTTGTATCCCTTAACTCCATAGCTCAACAGATTTCCGCCCTTGTATCCCTTAGACTCTATAGCTCAACAGATCGCTGCCCTTGTATCCCTTCTATATGATCCATTCCCAAACAGCCGCCTCTGGGACGGAACAACAGAAAATATAAAAAGGTCAAGAAGCATTTGACTTCCAGAACACGGAGATTGCAGGCCGTAAGAATATGGCGCAATGGCTTATGGGAACCATTTCAAGCCCCGGAACGACGTGTTGAGGGGTTTGGGGTAGGGGCGGGGGGCCACATTTTGACCGCCTTCCAGGATGTGGCTCGGGTTGTGGGGGTTGGGGTAGGTGAGAGGGTGAGGATTGTGGCGGGATTGCTTACCCACCCAGGGGCATATTTCTTACCACCCGTTGGTAGCAAGTGTTCCCATCGAATGAAACATTTTCTGCTTCTGTCTGGTTTTTCTTTTCACATCCTGTTCATATTACTTTCTCTTCGTCTCCTTGTCCTCAGTAATATAGATACTGCAGTTGTCTCTGTCCTCACACAGAATGGCAAACAGCTCCCAGGACTCGTTGAATAGGAGTCTACTACATACAATTATGTTTTTATTTGTTACGTGTCCTCTGAAACAGGATATATTAAACTTCAGGTTACCTCAGTTTTTAAATTACGTCCTGTGTTTAGACGAAGAATATTTTCAAATTAACTAAATCACATTACAGTCAGGTCTACCAAGATTAAATAAGTGTAGTCTTATCGAATTAATTCATTAAATCCAAATACATTTATAATAAATTAAACCTACATTTTTTGGACCTGCTAGTTGAAAAATCGCCCGACTCGATTCACTGTGATCACTTTTATCTACACACCGGCTCGTATATGACAGCGTAAGAACAAAGTTGACTTACGTAGGACGATGAAACAGAAAGAGCATGAATATTAAATAATGGCGCAGAAAGTAATAAAAAACAGAATAAGTAAAAGCAGCTACTGAATAAATATAAGTAATTAACTGTAAAGCTACTGAAATATGAGTATTTAAAACATAAGCGAGAATTGAAGTTAATTCCGATATGTAAAAATGAAATAACAAAATTAATAGTGCAATATGTCATTCAGAAAATATCAAATATCGTAAATAAATTCTTTTTTGATAATCTGGTAGTCGATTAGTTGGTTTGTAAAGGAATGTCGTCATTAATGTGTGACTTAACAGAAATTATTGACAATTAATCGCGATTGACTCAGTTAATTAAGACATGGAGACGTTACAACTAATAATAAAGTAAGGTTTGAAGACTGAAATATTTGTACAGGTATTAGAAAGAAATTTGATGCTATAAAGCAGACGTAATTTCCAATTATGTATTGTAAATTATTCAGTTCATTTCATGTACCATTTTTTTAAAGCCCACAAACCTATGTACACCGAGGTATCACAGTGGGAGTCCCTTCTGTACTAAACACTACTCTTTCTCCAATTTGTATTTCTATGGTTTACTTAAACATTTTCTCTTTACCTTGTCTGAGTAACCAGACCTACCGAAATTTCTAGAATTTGTTCTATTCATAAAGTTTAATTTTTTCTTGTAAACTACGTGATTCCATACCTAATTTAAAATCATATGTACTACATGACAACGTCATAAGCTAATTTTCCACTTATTATAAAAATTATCTCTTCATTGTTCACCTCACTTCGACAATGCGGCTCTGAATAACACATTTCCAAAGATCCGAAGGGAAAGAACACCATACCTTAATAAAGCATGGAAAATCAGCATGGCATTAGCTTCATCGTTCAAAATGCTTCTCAGCTCAAGAAGTCATCCTTCATCCACACTCTCCCCTCAGCCACCCCAAGATTCAGAAAGTTAATAACTCTGGCCAGCTGCCTCGCGCTCCATAGCCTTGCCTTCCGCATAGAGTCAGTCTAACATGTTGATTTAAGACTGCGGTAATTAATAACAGTCATTTTTCATTACATCACGACTGGAGGGCTTTACGTACCGCATGCAGCCCCCTTAACCCTCGGTTACTGTTAGCACTCTCTCCACAACAGGGATTTATAGCTACAGGTCTGCGGGCTTCTGGCAGGATACCATACGGTTTCAAACTCGATTTCTGATGATTTCTGAGGCTTATTCTTTTATTTTATCACCATTCTTATTCCGATGGAGTTTCTCGATTATTTATTCCGTTCATTTGTGAATGGATTGGCTAATTTAAAATAATATAAATAAATGCATAGATATAAGCGGAACCAACTTCATCTTGCAAGATTTGAGGGTTTTAGCTGTGGTAATGACGATTTCTGCCTTACAACTTTAGGGAAGGAACCAGGGGAGACCATAAATAGATTTCTGTATGAGTGAGACCGTAACGGGTCGACAAGTGGCCTAAATCTTTGTTTATTAGGGAATGGTGATGATGATGATGATGATGATGACGGTGATGAAGAGGATAATGACGACGTTAAGCCTTCGTCAAATTAACATGTCGAAATACGGGATACTTCCCTATCAGAGTATGATTTAATTATGTTATTTCGATTGCAGATATTGTGTAGTTTAAAATTTTACTTGAAAAGTTTCATGAGTTTTGAACTTCAGGTGCCTTAGTACCTGTAAAATTCCACACATTTGTCTGGATTGTGTCTAAACACCGACGGAAGAGTTTTAGGATTTGTTATTTAGCTAAATGTTGGCAGCGGTGTTTGATAAGTACGATTAAAATTCAGGTAGATATAATAAAGTAAATTAAAGTTCACCCCAGAATAGGCCTCGAAGGCTCAAAGGGGGAGTAGAAGTATAACCCTACTCTTTCCTTAACCTCAGCGCTAGATGGGGTGAGTGGTCAACGCCACCCCCTCGGCCGCTTTCCCCCCGGGAAAGATCCTGTACCCATTTTATGGGAGGGTGATTGGGCCCCAGGGCCGGTCTGGACGAGTGCAGAGAATCTCGCCCCACAGGGATTCAATCTCCGGACCGTCCAGCCCGTAGCCAGTCGCTATACCGAATGAGCTATCGCGGCCCACCAGGTAGATGTAATATAGTTGTTTATTACATTTTGCAGACACAGACCAAGACGTTATCCACACTAACATATTTCGATGTCCATTCTCCATAAATTTCACTATATGCATTATTTTGTGACAGGTTGCTGGCTAACGCGCAGGACTTCAGCATTATATGTTCGTTTTGAGCACATTTTACAAAGAATGCTTAAAATACAGTGTTGCATATTCTCTAGCCCTTCGTTTTATCCCAGTATGATGTAAGAAAGAACACCGAACCCTCTTGTGGGCTGCTATGGAACTTCAAAGAAATGGGAAGAAGCGTGTTCCGATGCGCCAGTTGGGTTTAATAATGGTTTTGACATTTAATGAAGACTCGCTTTACCCTCTTCTTCTCGCCCTTTTTCATCTCGTTCTGTCTTGCATTTTTATACATAATGTTTCCTCTTCTACTCTCTTATTTCTTGCTTACAATTCCTTGTAAGCTAAAATATCCCCATTCCACCCAGCGACTCAGCCACATCGAGTGAATGTAATACAAGGGAGGCTATAAATATACTGACTTTCTGTATAAAGAAGGGAAAAAGCGTGATAGAGGGTGGTTTTTTAATATCAGTCCGCGCATCTGGTGTTTCTTCATAAGGAACCAGGATTGGAATCATCTGCTTCACTCAAGAATACGTCATTTCTTCGTGTACTCTCATATACAGAGAACTCCTTGATTATGGCTGTGTATGTGCGTGTGTGTGTGTTTGTTTGTGCCTCGTAATAAAACCTGAAACTACCGAATGAATATCTTGAGAGTGGCAGTGGAGTTCCTACTCTTTATGAAAAATCCAAATTCTTAACTTTCAATTTTACATTGCTTGTACTGGTTTATTCATGTTCTGGTTTAGTGCATATGCAGCCTGATGTATGGGTGCCATTTTAAGGCATTCTGTTTTATGTGATTTAAAATTTTGACCCCAGTCTGACGGTGAGTCACTTTTTTGTCTGATATGTCTATATATGTACACAATTTTATTAATTCGGAGTAAATAGTGGACTTTTAAACTCATGTTGGAAGTTGGCGTACCTTAAAATCAGCTCTTTCTACATGAACAGACTGTTTACCTATATTTTCTAGTATGGTACCAGAAGAACTTCTGATTTGTTTTTGCTATCAATGAAACTTTATATGAGCTCCTGTGTGAAATACAGTCAGAGACATAAATCGAAACTTACAAAGCTAATCCCACTGAATGTAGTAAAAACAGATAAATATTTAAAATAAAACCCTAGCTGTTATAATGGATTCTTTGTTGTTGACATTTATTCCTTAGCATACTTATCAATCATTAGTGTCACGAATCACGTAAAATAAAATAATAGATGGGATGGTGTGGTGGGTTGGATTAGTCGGGTTCAAGATGGGGATAATAGGCGGTCTCCTGCTAACATGGCAACAAAGTTTCGGATTGCATAAAACTCTGAGAATTTATTGACTGACTGAGGAAATATTAGCTTCTGTAGAAAGAATTTTTTTGCTACTTGGTAATGTAGTTAGTTGCTCCCACGATACTCAGTTTGTTATTATTACTTTGATTGGTGCAATGAGGGCAGTGTTAGAGCCTGCAGTGTGATGTGCTAGAGACGAAAGAACGTGGAAAGTGACAAGGTTATTGCAGATGAAGTAGTGGTCCTTGTTTGGGGTTAATAAACTTTTTTCATTTCATAGTAGCAAATGGGGTCAAAATCGATCCATTTTTTATGACTGAGAAATTAAATCTACTCGATTTTTAGTGTGTTCGGTGGCATTCATTCCACACTAGACACAATTAACGATCCTTACCTAACAAGTTAATAGTCTACATGTCTAAAAATTTCACGACAAGAATGGGTCTTTTATTTTTTCGACCTGACCTTCAGCCAAGAAATTACTCGGTCAAATGGTAAATCAAAATGAACCAGAACCCATTACGCTCTCACAGTGCATTCAATGCTGTGTTTTCGAAACGAAGGCACAAAAATACTCATTACAAAATTATTAAATGAAGGGGTAAAGAGATCAAACAAAAATCTACTGCAGTCGTTCGCGAGATAGTGGCCTAACTTCGGTACCGGCAAAGCACAACCGGTTGCTAAGTGATTCCAGCCAGTAGAGCAGGGGGAAACCAGAGCACATCAGGACAAGAAGAAACAAATCGATATGCTTAATATCTACTGGAGCGACAGAAAAGTTGATTGGGGGATAAAAATAAAGGAAGAGAGAAAGAAGAAAAGACAAAAAAATGAAATAGATAGGAGAGGAAACAAAAAGAAAGAACGGACAGCATGAATGTTGATAGACTATGAAAACAACAGTTTCAAATTCTGTAATTCTATTGCTATGCAGAACATTATGCCGATATATACTGGTACCTCGCCATGTGGCGTTTTTTTCTGAAGTCGCTTCGATTCGTACTGTAACATCTACTTTTGGCAATGAGATAGTTCTCTTCCTATTAGCACCCCTTGTTCCATCAGTCTGTTCTGCAGAACTTTACAAATTCATGACTCGAGCATGGATGTCTGTCTCCCGAGAGTGTTGTGTGTTGTCAGATAGAGGTCTCTGTGAGGGGCCGATCACTCACCCAGAAGAGTCCTACCGAATGTGGTGTATCTGAGTGTGATCATGAAGCCTCGACAATGAGGAGGTCCTGTTCCACTAGGGGCTGCAGCGCCAAGGACAAAAAATTGCATTGGAGCTGTGTTGCAAATACTTAATTACCCTGTAACATTTGGTCTCGTTTTCATCTTTATGGGTTGTCTAGTAAAGTTTTCTCTCACACCGTCTTGACACATATTAGAGTTCGATAATCGCTAAACGGATTATCATTCGATTTCATTTCGGAGAATGTAGCAAAAATCGTCGAGCCGCTTAATTTTGGTTAAAGTCTGACAAAATAATGAACATTTCTTGTGAAGAAATGTGCGCGTTTCTGAGCACGTCTGTAGTGTCAATCGCTAAATATATGTCCTAAGGCGGTTCATCCCCTTTGTAGTTGCAGCCAATAACACCAACAAGTAACCCATCAACACAACATACACTAGAGAGGTTTTTAAAATATTTCGCACACACGGCTACAATATACTGCCTTTTTAATATGCTTTTAAATGTATGTATGTATGTACACATAAAACATTTTCTATAACGTCAATATTTTATTTTGATTTGGTGTATCAATTCATTTGAAAGTTTAATATCCCGTAACTACATTTTGCAGCTGCATGAGAGCCCTTTTTTATTTTCTTCTGTATGGTCCCAATGATGACTGTTGGTATAGCTGAAACACGTAGCTGTTGAGATTCTTTACACTATAAGTTGTGTTGACGAATTATTTGTTGGTTTTACTCCCTAAATACTTACCTGAACCAAAAGTGCTTCTAATAACAGTTTTCGCGAACAACTAAAACACGCATTTTAAATCCAGTTTCTTTCCGTAACATTTGCACTTTTACAGATAACCAAACATCACGTACATCATGCCCACTTTTCCAAACAATTTTTTTTAATAAAGCAAGAGCTATTAGGGGCTATTAATGCTTGTAATGAAGTTAAACGAAAACATTCTACTTATATAGTGTAATCCACAGATTTGTTAATAAAGTTCGACTCGATTAGAATGTAATGAAAGTGATTATTTTGTGTCGTTATAATCGAGTAGTGCAATGTTACTGTTAACAGTGAGGAATTAATTGGTAACACAGAATATCTGACGTCATAGGTAGGTGTCGCACGAACTTATGTCGTTATAGACCAGGTGTCGCACGAACAGATGTCGTTATAGACCAGGTGTCGCAAGAACCGAAGTCGTTATAGACCAGGTGTCACAGGAACTGATGTCGTTATGGACCAGGTGTCGCACGAGCTGATGTCGTTATAGCCAGGTGTCGCACGAACCGATGTCGTTATAGACCAGGTGTCGCACGAACCGATGTCGTTATAGACCAGGTGTCGCACGAACCGATGTCGTTATAGACCAGGTGTCGCAGGAACTGATGTCGTTATAGCCAGGTGTCGCACGAACCGATGTCATTATAGACCAGGTGTCGCACGAAACGATGTCGTTATAGACCAGGTGTCGCACGAACCGATGTCGTTATAGACCAGGTGTCGCAAGAACCGATGTCGTTATAGACCAGGTGTCGCACGAAATTATGTCATTATAGACCAGGTGTCGCAGGAACTGATGTCGTTATAGACTAGGTGTCGCACGAACTGATATCGTTATAGACCAGGTATCGCACGAACCGATGTCGTTATAGACCAGGTGTCGCAGGAACTGACTTTGTTATAGTTCAGGTGTCGCACGAACCGATGTCGTTATAGGACAGGTGTCGCACGAACTTATGTCTTTATAGTCCAGGTGTCGCACGAACTGATGTCGTTATAGACCAGGTGTCGCACGAACCGATGTCGTTATAGACCAGGTGTCGCACGAACTGA
>Ga0123354_10015907_pt1 | contig 11777 bp, 6 predicted proteins | sample TergutLab28metaG_2_FD_97872 | JGI IMG/M metagenome (GOLD analysis project Ga0123354, IMG submission 97872) | Labiotermes labralis P4 segment gut microbial communities from Petit-Saut dam, French Guiana - Lab288 P4 | ecosystem: Host-associated > Arthropoda: Insects > Digestive system > Gut ... | reverse complement strand
TACTCTCCGCTTTTTTCTCTTCAAAATACAGTTTGTTTCATAATTCTAACATATTTGGTTCCTGTATTATTCACATTTTATATACAGGGTGTGCTAAAATTAAAAAAATAATTCCGGCGCCAAAAAGTTAACTTCACCAATATGTGCAGCTGTGTGGCAATCTTCTTGTTTATAAATCTTCAAGAAACAGATAAGTTTCCATCTTCCACGACGTAGGAGGTCGGCCTGGCAGCAAATTTGGCATAATTCCTGTCCTACAAGGAATATAAAAATCTACCATTCCAATACCAGTTAATACATCAACTGATTTGATAAAAAAAACGTTTTAATACACAAATGTCACATTATGTAAATCTTTGTGATAAATGTTGATTAATTAAAAGAATTTTAGTTGTATTTTGCAGAAGAAAAAATCCAGTACGCCTGATCACGGTACAAGGAAAGTGAAAATTCTTCATAGCAGTTTCCTACCGGCAAAAGTTTGTGAGGAACGTTGTATCCAGAAGCCAGTACTCACGAGTCTGTTCTGAACAAGCTGGCAAGAAATTAAATTTTATTATTAGCGCTTCTGTACCATTTTTTTTTAAAATTAAGAGCGTATCGAAAATCGTGTGTCCCTGAAAAAAATTAAAAGACAACCTACGCCAGAAACAGAGTGGCGATTAAAACCGCGATAGCCCTAACGCAAGAAAAGGACACGTGTATAGCACGGCACTGAGAAGTGTGGAAATGGTGATCGCCCTCTGTCTTAACTCCCGCGGAAGCGATCAGCGATATTACATTTAAAATGTTGAATAACGCTTACATTGAATTTAAGACACAAAACCACTCTTAAATAGGGTTTTGTAGGGCAAAAATCTTTGAGAACAAATACAGTTCACTGCTCGTAAAATTCACTACATTTTTGTTTTAACAAAGCCCCTTTTTATCTTCGAGAAAAAACGAAGTTTTGGGGACTTTCGAAAAGTGAAAAATAGTATCTCGAATTTAAGATACATCTTAAATTTCTGGTCTAAAACAATGTGAAAAAAAGCCCTTATTAAATTCGAAGTAATGCGGTATTTGTCAAATTAGATTAAAATTATCATTTCGCAAGAAATTTTTAATTTTACGAAAACACGTCACGCGTTTTGTAGGGCAAAACGGAGACACTCCCTTCGCAATAAAAAAACCGTGGCGATTCTAGTCTCGGACTACAATAGACACAAAACAGCATAAAACTTCCCCTGCAGCCTACTGACTCTCGGATATCTGAGTACATCGTGCAGCCACAAGACTCTATCACTGATAGCTGCGACCCGATTGGCTTAGAGACAATAAACGCCACAGGCAGAGGTAGTTTCGTTGTAGCAACAAAATACGAATCGCCATTTTGTGGTAAGTTTTATCAAGAACACTGTTAAAGTAACAAATTCTACGCCAGAACTAACACATAGATCAGTGGGGATTTTAGGTGTGTTCATGGAAGTTTTGTTCATGAATTAGATGTGGGCCGGGATAGCTCAGTCGGTATAGCGACTCGCTACGGACTGGATTGTCCGGGATCCAATCCCGATGGGGACGAGGCTTATCCGCAACCGTCCAGACCGGCCCTGGGGCCCACCCAGCCTCCTGTACAATGGGAACCTGGTCTTTCCCGGGGGTAAAGCGGCCGGGGGGTGGGGTTGACCACCCACTCGCATCTAGCGCTGAGGTAAAGGAAAAAGTAGAGCTATACATCTACTCCCCCTCTAGGTCTTCGTGGCCTGTTCTAGGGTAAACTTTACCTTTTACCTTTTACCTAGTATTAACCTTGATATACATGAAACATTGCGTGTTTTATATCTGTTAACACGTTTGGTTGTGCTTACACATTTTCAGATCCAATGTGCCCAGTAATAAGGCTTAGAGTTAGGTTTTGTGAACTTCGATCGTTTAGTTCAACGCTTTAGCCTTGCTGTCCTGTCTCGTGTGCTAGAAAGCTAATAGTAGGCAAATAATTAACAGGCACGTTGTCTAGGCCATATGGCAGAGAAAATTTACAGATTTTACACAAGTTCTGTTATGTCCTTCACAGTTGTTTATAATTAATCGCATTTCGTGCAACATCAAAACCATAATTTCTATTGTTGTGATGTAATTAATATTTAGTTCAAATTCTTGAGGGATAAAAGAACAGGTTTCTTACGCTGAGTTAGTGCGACATTAGGAAGATACGTCACATTCGGCGTCAAAGAACCACAAATCTATTAACGTCTGAACTTAAAATGAGACAATCGGTCAGAAAATAAGTTTACACCCACACACACACACACACACACACACACACATATATATATATATATATATATATAGTTTTTACAACTCTAAAACAGTTCATATGTAACTGTATTAATTTCCACTACTTCTCCATGTAGTCTGCCTCCCATCTGAGGAATTTAACATATCCAGGTACAAATGTTTCTAACCTGTTCATATCACAACACCTCCTTAGTTAACAGCCATCCCAACACAACTATTTCAAACTCGCGGTCGTCTTTAAATTTGTGGACGCCAAGATATACTTCTTCGGCACTGGAAACTGGCGCTAATCTCCTCGTTATTATTTCCCCTGATACCAACGAAATAACTAACGCGTATTTTCTCACAGCCAACATATATAGAAGTCCTTTTGTCTTGACTGTACATAAAGCATATGTATATAAATATGTAGAAATATGCGTTGTTCTTATAAACTATCACTTTGTCTGGGCCTTGGAAAATTTGTCAGTTAATCTGCTGCGATTCTTCGTCAGAACTCACGTTAAGGGACGTGACGTCAGGCTGAAGATAAAGCTCTGAACAGCGGAATGTGTGGAGACGCGGACCGACCGATCAATTGCATGTCTTTGTAATTTCACCTGGAAACTATGCAAAAAATGTTACATGTTTTTGGCGAAGGAATTTGTGAGAACATTACAAATATCCAAGCAGAATAAAAAATTCCTGACAACAGAACATAAAATTCATCTTCCTGCTCAATTACTACACCAACCACTGCACATATATAAAATTTATGAAATTCACACATTAAAATATTAAAACGCTCCGACATGTTTCAGTCCCAAGACCATCATCAGGGAGCTATATATTCCTTGCTAAAGTTACACTAGAAATAGTCACAGATCGTTGCATTTCGTTGGGTGTTGTGGCAGCATGCTGGTTGCTGGTATTCCCATGATGCTGTGTGCAAAATTCGCGGTGGGCGTTTTGCGGGAGGTGCTGGGTAAAAAAAAACCGGCTCACTAGCAGACGTCATAGAAATGTTCCCTAGTTGTCCTTAGTCATTCCAGGTAAATATTCTAAATCCTTTCGTGGCCACTTCCACAACTTTCCTATGTATTAGCAATTAACCACGGGGAGAATTATAGTCTAGGCTATTTGCAGGTTCGTGTGAACAAATAAAATATAATTCTAAGAGGTTCTTCGAAAGTTTGGGATTCAAGAAGTCGTGCATAAAGAAGAGAATATTATAAGACATCTCCTTCGATGTAAATGCATGTATACATGCACATGAAAAAATAACCCAAAAGGAAATAGTGTCTGTTAAATGGTAACGAAACGCGGTATCCGTGGCTCTTGAAACATGCTTAACCCTTACCCTGCTAACGTGGACAATATGGTGAGCTCCTAATAATGCTATCAAATGGCAGATGGGATTTAGCTTGGCGTTTAAAGGGTTAATACTTTAAGCTTAAGAAAATGCAGACAGGCTGAAATTATGTTCACTGCCCGCTATACAATACTCTGTAGATTGTGTGAAGATGCAACCGATTATTAAATTCACTGCTGGCTGTAAGTTTTGAGAAATTTTGTTAGAGAAAAGCCGTCGTAATGAAGTAACGACTTTAAATACGGGCTACGGAATATTAATATAAAAATAAACTTTAAAATTTGGTAAGAAATTTTAATATTTTAAATATCTATGAGTTTGTGATACAATTACAACCATAACGGCGACATAAGAAAACCGTAGGAAAATTTTGAATGGAATCCATACGAAATAATATTGGACACTCTACACTTTAATGCACAGAAAACAGTGCATTGTTCTGATGAAGACTGGACATGTAATGCAGTTTAGTGAAATTGTAATCAAAAAACCAACCAGATGCAACAGCATGCAGATATTTACTGCAAAGTCACTCTACATGTTTCGGGTGTCACAGCACCCAACATCAGGAGTACTAAAAACTGTAACCGCAGTCTCCTGTACTGGTACAGCCACTTCCCTCCAACGTGGCCTGCAGGCCACGTTGGAGGGAAGTGGCTGTACCAGTATTATGACCTGTACCGGAGGTTGCGGTTACAGTTTTTAGTACTCCTAATGATGGGTGCTGTGACACTCGAAACACGTAGAGTGACTTTGCAGTGAATAAATATCTGCATACTGTTACATCTGGTTGGATTTTTATTAAAATTGAATTGTGATGCACGGAACCATGAGTTAAAAAAAACAGTTTAGTGAAATTACTGTTCCTTTTTGATTTGAAAATTATGTAAATACAAAATGTGGACAAGGGCAAGGAATTGTGACTTCAGGAGCGATGTTACAAATCTCCCCAGTTTTTATGTCTTCTAAACGACAAAAGTGTCCACTGGGGCCAATTATAACTTTTTGAAAGACCATAACATTTCTACGGTAGTAAGTCCCCCCCTCCCCCCTTTCCATAATTTCATATCTATTCGATTCAACAGAATTTTAACAACGGACACGTCGCTTTAAAATGTTTATTTGTTCTAAGAAGAGAAATCTGTAAAGAAAAATTCTTGTCGTACATGCAGAACGTGTAGTGACGGTTAGATTAAATACGTCGACTGCTGATTTACAATAAATCACACGTGAAAATATACTTACGCCGAGTCTTGTTTAAGTGTCAGTACAAGCAGAACAACAACTCAAACAGGACTTTATTCCTTCTGTATTCAGCCTGCAGTCTGTTTGATTATGAATATGAATATATGCGACATTTCAGTATGCCAGCTTCATGAAAGTGAAGTATGGCGCCGTCCCACCGGAATTTTGGGGGGGGGGGAAGTCATGAAATATAACGGAGCAGAAATCCCATGAGCGTCACAAACTGGCCTTGTGTGTTCATATCAAGACTGTACTTTGGCAAGGGCGTGAAATGAGGGCTGAATGGCTGTTCAGAGGTCGCAGTCTAGCACAAGGTGCCTTGTATGAAGAATTGCTGTGTCAGAAAACTAAACACGTACCCTGTGTTTTTCCTAATCCAGCACAGTTTCATCTTAAGCTTTTATTTTTCCAGACGTGTTATTTTTACTGAAAATATTGATCCTCATACATTGTTGAAAGTACACGCTATGTATATAGAGATGGGAAACGAGCTTATTGTAATTTTCTTCAGATTTAGAACGAAACCAATGTTTGTTTTGTCTTACCAGCAAAATACATTTGCTTCTAAAAACACGCATAACTACACTGCATTAACCCTGACAAGCAAAGTGGTTAAGTGAATGTACCACCCACTACTTAACTCATGTTACCCAATTAGCATATTCTGTATTCCGTATAATACTCGCATTAAGGAAAAATTTTATTCTTATAGGTACTGCACACTTCTTTGCTTTAATTAATAAGCAATGTTCTGTGTTTTCATCAGCTCAGTATTTGCACATGATTTGGATTACGGTAAAGCTTCAAAATGTTAATATTTTTAATCGAGAATGAATTATCACATGGTAGGGAATTGTTTAATCTTACGGTTTGGAAAAAAAAAATTTATGTATTTGTCATTAACGTACATCGTTGTTACGTCCGGCATGTTAATTTACAATAAATTTGCAGGTCACTGATATTATCCATGACTCTCCTCTGACGCAATGACTTTCATCATTTCCCCAAACAAATTCTTCCGTCGACTGATAATGATTACTGATTTATCACACTGCACAACTATACTTAATTATTCCACTTACTTACTCTAAGGAGCAGAGTCTTTCATGGGAAGCTAACCGGTTTGCAGCTAGTAAAGAAATTCCCCACATTTTATGGAACCCGAAGGTTCATTACCGCATTTACAACTGCTCGGCCACCCGTCCCTATTCTAAGCCAGTTCGATCCAGTCCATACCCCATATCCCACTTCATGAAGATCTATCTTAATATTATCCTCCCATCTACGCCTGTGTCTCTCAAGTTGACTCTTTTCTTCAGGTTTCCGCACCAAAACCGTGTACACAACTCTCCTCTCCCCCACACGCGCTACATGTCCCGCCCATCTCAAATATTTTTGTAACTTTACGGTTATCTACAAGTATATCCTTTACGAAATGCGATAAGCGAGAATGACAATAATTTAGCGACGATAGGCAGATGGTGATAGCTAACGTATGGAGAAGTAGTGCCATACCAATGAAAGCCAAATTCGGTACAGATAAAAATATGATGTGTTGTGATGATTAGGGCAAAAAGGAAACTGCAGCCTAAACTTTAGGTTTAAGCCTAATGTTTCATGTTTACTAGCATAACACACCGAAAATTGCTTACATTTTCGTTTAGTACAAGACATGTAATAGTAAATCAGTAACATGATATACATTCTGCAAAAACTATTTTTCAATTATTCTAGTTTCTTTACAGTATTATATAATTTGCAAATCGCAGTGTTTTTTATTACCTTTAGAACTTCCATCCATAAGTTTAAAATTTTCGCCCGACTGGGTTAAGGGCTGAATTTTATTGTATTAGAGAACCGAAGTTTTAACTAAATACTTTACATGTTACACATCATATAATACATATAGCACTATATACACAGAACTAACATTAACCATGTTTTTTTTTTATTGAATCTGAAGGAGAGGGCAACGCTGAGACACGTTATGTACAAACACCACAATACACAGAAGGCTATAAATGCTATATAATTATGCAATTTTTCAATGTTCTATATTCATCTACAGCTAAGTGGAACCTCATGAAACACGACAAGACACCTTGGGAATAGGCAGGACGCTTCGCACTACGACAACATCGGAAAAACATTGTCTCATACAGAAAAAAAGACAGATTCTATTAGGGTTATTAACCAGAAAAAATGACTCTTTGTTATACCGGTTGCTTTTAAATTAAACATTCTGCAATATTAATAAAAATCCAACCAGATGCAACATTATGCAGATATTTATTCACTGTAAAGTCACTCTACATGTTTCGGGTGTCACAGCACCCATCATCAGGAGTACTAAAAACTGTAACCGCAACCTCCGGTACTGGTACAGCTACTTCCCTCCAACGTGGCCTGTAACCAGTATTATGACCTGTACCGGAGGCTGCAGTTACAGTTTTTAGTACTCCTGATGATGGGTGCTGTGACACCCGAAACATGTAGAGTGACTTTGCAGTGAATAAATATCTTTATACTGTTGCATCTGGTTGGATTTTTATTAACACTGAATTACGATGCACAGAACCATGATTTTAAAATTTAAACATTCTGCGTTTTATCCACAGAGTATATTTATATTTCTTATGATTTTAAAAGTAAACAGCGATAATCTGTCCAAAGATAATCGACGAACTGACCAGTGCCTTTGAGAAGCAATGTTGTTTCTGTGACATATGAACAGAATTATTGAACAGAACTGCGCTCTTCTGGGAATTACGTAGCAAGTCGTGGTAATTTTTTTACCGACGTTTCGGGACAATTTATCAGTCCTTTCTTGAAGGGTCAAGTGCTGCGTCACCTGCAAATAATTCTGCACTTGCAGGAATTTTACTGCACCTTATTTTAGAACAGAATAAATTTAAAAAGGAATTCTTAAAATAGAAGTAAAAGGAGATTTAATGTACACAGAATACAAAGAGGCCCAATATATACACGTATCTAGTGCTCGTACCTTTCCATACTCCACGACACGTGCAACGTAACTTGTGACAATATCTAAATAATAAAGCGTATTCTAAAATCGATACACAGAGCCATGTTACTGGTGTCATTGGTGCAAAGCAAAGGAACGCCGCGATAGAGCGGCAACTTCTCGTACTCCGCCGCTAAGCGTGTAATCGAAACAATATTTTGCAGTTGCTGGGCAACTGTTGCGAGAGAGATGTGGGTTCACGTATCTTTAAAAATTACTTTGTGGAAATATCTTCTTCGGTTACCAGCATTTCGGAGAAATATACCGCCTCAGTCATGAAGGTATAATGGTACTCGGAAAGTATCTGTAATCACCGACAAATTTGTACGACGCCACATTACAGAAACTCCCGATCTTAACATTCGAGTGCTTCCCTCTTACACCATTAATTACCAAATATCACATGCACAGTCCCGGAATGCACAGGTAGCTCAGTCATTACAGTGAACGTGTTGCGATATGGCAGACTTGCGATTAACCTCTAGAAATTGCACCAGTCATTTTCACCCAGTAACCTCCCTAGAATGTGTGGAGACCCACACTCCACCCGCTTTCAATATGTGATGTTCAGTTACTCATGTACTTAATATTGTATCGAATGGGATTCGAACCCGAGATGAACGCATAGACACTTGTTCGTACTCTGTATCCGAATTAACTCATCAGTAAATTAGTTGTGTCTCGAAGATGCACGAAACTGAATTTGTTGCTGCAATGTTGCCACATTTCCTCTCTCTGCAAATTCCAAACAATATCACAGCATTACACAGTTTCTTTGTCACTCTCCCTCGCATCATAGGAAATCTTCCATCATCACATAAAACCTCTTCCCAAGTTGTTTCATGAAGTAGAAAGTAGCCATATTGGTACGCATTCAGTTAAAGACTGCCCTACTTGAGAAATCGCCACCTGCTAGACGGCCATGGGATACAATGATGAGTAAGATGGGGGAAGAAGAGGCAGCTGGTTCCACAAGAAAGCGTCTTCCTTCAATTTTCCTCTTTCAGACGAAGTCCACAATCGTCTGCTCGGAGGTGAAGCAGCACCGCTTTAAGAAACTGGACAACTGGATTGCGGTACATATTGGAACTTTGTATGGGGGTGGAACTGGGTCTCTCAAACATACAAACAAAGGTTTGTGAGCTTAACGTAAACTGAATAAGAAGAGAAAGAAGAAGTTTCATGTATTGTTTTACGCTCTTCATGAAGTATAATTACGAATTTTAAGCTCACGGTTCCGTGCATCGTAATTCAATGTTAATAAAAATCCAACCAGATGCAACAGTATGCAGATATTTATTTACTGCAAAGTCACTCTACATGTTTGGGGTGTCACAGCACCCAACATCAGGAGTACTAAAAACTGTAACCGTAACCTCCGGTACTGGTACAGCTACTTCCCTGCAGGCCACGTTGGAGGGAAGTAGCTGTACCAGTACCGGAGGTTGCGGTTACAGTTTTTAATATTCCTGATGATGGGTGCTGTGACACCTGAAACATGTAAAGTGACTTTGCAGTAAATAAATATCTGCATACTGTTGCATCCGGTTGGATTTTTATTAACATATAATTACGATCTTCCAATAAAGAATTATAATGCAGGATGAAGACACTGCGAGCGTGGGAGAGATTAGAAACAAGTCACAAACATTGGCTGAAAATTTAGCGGATAATATACAAATTGGTAGGTGAGACAATAACATTGAAACAGTGGAATTTTATAAGGAACCGGTGGAGAGATTTTTGTAGGAGGAGAAGGGAGCTTGATGTTCAACACAAGGTGTGGGATTTGTTGACTTGCTCATGTATCATTAGCTTCTGAATGACTCTGCTGCATGGATTTAGTTCATTATTCGAGAAACCCCCATTAGTTTAAATAAACATCCTCACAATGGACATAACAACAAGAGCGCTTACCCTAATTTTCAGTCTAAACATTCAGTTTCAAATTTTATTGGTTCAGATGGACGAGCAAAGTGGAAACGCAAACTTCACAGTAACAATATAGCAAGTGTGCTACAACACACTTGCTGCCACGTGAGGTGGATTCCAGACACAATTAAATTTTTTTAATCTTATCACGGCTTCTTGCAGAATTAAGCCAATTTTAAAGCTGTAGTCAGGCACTGCTACAGGGTAAAAAATCCCCAACTGCATATTATTGAAAGATGGAAAAATGACCACAGAAAAAGGATTGAAAAAATTATTTCGTTTGTCACAAGATAAATTCTCCAACTACTACTTTTAAGAATTCACCATAAAAGTCTTACTAAATCCAAAAGAGAGGAATAATTTATAAGGAAATATGATTATTTCATTTTCATGGTGCCATAAGAAAGTGGACGGTTTTCAGTATATAAACTGTTCATGTAATATATTTACTTGGGAAATGAAATGTGCCCTTCGTCTGCTTCCGCAGACCTAAGAGAGAACAATCGAAGACCTCACAAAATATCTTCAGTGTTATTGTCGATATACATCTCAACCATAACTGTTAGATTTTTAAATGTTGTAATAGACTTCTGGACTGATGTTGTGCTTTGTGTTAGAGACGTATACTTTAACTGTTTGAAACATGCTATTTTTTATTTTTAAGTTTGTTGGTTACTGCATGTAGCAATACTTACAAGGCAAGCGGCCATATCTCGGTCAATAAGCGGGGACTGCTGCTTAGGTTCCCTTATTCACCCTTCAGGATTAGAGTCTTCTCTAAAAGCGGAGCTCATTAAACGAAAACACGAAACAGCCCTTCTACTGCTGTCCGACTGCTGCGGTTAGCGGAGGTCCACTGCCTGCGGAAGTTGTCACGTGGTTGACAAGTTTAAAGGTGAACACCACAAAACACCGAAGTTGTGAGATCGGAATCAGCTCCTATCTGACGACCACCGTACTACCTATTTATTGATATTCACCCCAGTAAATATTTTGTTACTGTATGTCAGATCGAATCTGCAGCAAAGCAGCGTACCGCCGTGATCCATCGGCAACTTCTCCGACTCCATTGCTAAGCGTGTAATCGAAACAACATTTCGTAGGGGTCCTGAACCTTTTACAAAAAAATGATATACGGCATCAAGCTTAACATGTTATGAGATCTTAACCTTTTAAAGGCTACCGGTAACTTTACGTACCACCAGGTATAACATTCAAAATTTCTACATTGTGATCACATGGAATTTGTGTGTTTTGTATGGATCTCGGAACAAACACCAAATTTTGCCATATGCAACACTAAAAGATTGGTTCTTATACCCGAAGTGGAGAGTGTTTACTGCGCGGTAAGCACAGTCCTTATATAACACATACGTTTCTTCTTTAAAAGGTTAAACCAGTTTCCACCTGATGGTTACACTAGAACCTGTGTATTAACCTTTTGGCGCCGGAATTATTTTTTTTTTAATTTTAGCACATCTTGTATGTAAAATGTGAATAATACAGGAACCAAATATGTTAGAATTATGAAACAAGCTGCATTTTGAAGAGAAAAAAACGGAGAGTATATAGCATGTTTAAAATATTCAGTACATATATTTGTTGAATAAATATATAAAATGCAAATTTAGAGGTTAGCGGCGCGGTACGACCACTATAGTTGACGTTAGGCGTCTAAAGGCTGATATAATCAATAGTAAATATTTAGTCACTGTCACCTTGTCAGAAGTAATTCAGTACGTGGTAAACAAAACTCCGTCATGTGCTGTCAGGCTGAGCAATTACTGACTGAAACTACTTTGTTATCTATTTACGTAATTCTTAAAAAATTACAAGTTCCTGTCGTCCTACATGATTGCTTTAGTTGCTAACATTACACTACAAGATAACAAGAATTTTAAAAAATTACAAGTTCCTGTCGTCCTACATGATTGCTTTAGTTGC
>Ga0123354_10015906_pt1 | contig 11778 bp, 3 predicted proteins | sample TergutLab28metaG_2_FD_97872 | JGI IMG/M metagenome (GOLD analysis project Ga0123354, IMG submission 97872) | Labiotermes labralis P4 segment gut microbial communities from Petit-Saut dam, French Guiana - Lab288 P4 | ecosystem: Host-associated > Arthropoda: Insects > Digestive system > Gut ... | reverse complement strand
TTATATACACACACACACACACACACACATATATATATATATATATATATATATATATATATATATATATATAATGCTTTAAAGAAAAAGAGAAAAGAGTGGCGGTGGTGGCAAAGGCAATTCTACACAAGCAGGGAAGTGTACAGCGGTTCAAGTTTGCTGGCAGACTTGAATTTTCAGCCGGTCAGTGGGTTATATAAGAATTTCACCATAACGTCTCCCAGTGAATTTGCATTTTTAATTAATTTTATTGGAGAAATAATCCGGAAAAAGGACACAGCGTTTAGGAAAGCCATTTCTGTTCAAGAAAGATTGGCACTGACGCACTCACCGACGGGTCTGTTCTTTTCCCGGTTCTTCATACGCATCTTGCTTTCTAATTTTGTTAAAATGCATTGGGTGTTTTGGGTCCCAAATTATTTCTTTTCTTTTATAAAGTTCGATAAATTCTATGACACTTTCCTGAGTCCACTCCATTTCACAATTACCAAAATACTCAGCAAACCGCATAGCACTATAGATTCGCACCACTATTCAAGACGGAAGCATCATGAATAGAGAGAAGGGGAAAGGAGCGGACGGTGGTGACGTGTCACGTTGCACGTCCAGATCTGCTCAAGCCTTAACCGTATCATCCCTTTGATGCGACGGCCAAATACCGACTGCACACCGAACATGCCCGTAAAGTTACCGCGCAACCAACTTTTGATACGTTACGTGGTCACGAGTCTCGTCCACACTGTCGCGATATGGCGTTACGATACGCGGTAACGTTACAAGTGTGGACCCACCTTAAGATGACAGTGGTTACTGTCGGTGGTAGATGAATGAAATGTGAGTACGGAACTTGAGTGGAATGATAACGGCAGGGCAAAACCGAAGTGTTTGGAGAAAAGACTGTCCCTGTGCCACATACATGGACTACTCCGGGATAAACCCAGGCCTCCACGGTGAAAAGGCCAGCGACTAACCGCCTGAACCAGCACTGTCAATTACAAACTTATCATTACCAGTACAACCGATACACTACGAAGAACCATATACATAGGCTTACCATACGTGCCGGTTTGTTGGTCCTGCACCGGCCGGTTTGTCATTTTGTCCCGGTCATAACAAAAATACGTAAGTCAGAAGAAATAAAAAAGGTAAAGGAAATATAAACAGAAGGAATGATCTTCATGTATTTTCATACTGCCTGCTGATGACTTACAGATGACTGCCCCATTTCTCTATTTTTCTTATGTAACCATGGGTTACACGAAGATAGTCTGCTTTGCATGTTACACATAAACTGAATCCAAATCGAGGGCTGAAGTCCCACTCCTTAATTCGGATAAGGACAAAAAGAAACATGACAAGAAAGACATAAGTAACAGATCTTAATTACAAGTTTCAAGCGATAGTTGGATGTTAAATTAAAAAATAGAAACAAATGTGAATTATGAGATTTAAGGTTCTAACAGAGGTAATGCTGAGAACTGTCTTCTGGGATGTGACATTGTGTCACTGCGTGGGACACAGCGCCACATAGCAGCCACACCTGAATCCTCAAACTGGAACTGTTTCCACAGTTCTGTTCAGAATAACAAATCATTACTTCGGTCCTATAGAAACTTAGATATCTGTCATAAAAAGAAAGAAACAAGGGAACCGAAGTACAGTAATCTGAACAGACAATGATTCTGAAAATAAAGGTGCTACGCTTTCACGTTGTACGTAGCCAAAGACTAGCTACGGCCATGAAATGTGTGCAAGGTTTTGCCGCGCGAAGAACATGAAACTGAAGAACATTCATTCCATCTGGATTATACGAACTCCGCAATGCTTTCCTCTCTGCAGAAAAACGTTGATGTTTCCACTAGCAGGTTAGCCAAATTACCTCAATGACTCACGAAAGCAAACGGAAACCAGTTCCCTTAATATACAGCTACACCTGACAATGAATCAACCTTACTCAAATAGCCTTCAATTTACCGTTTTCTCCGTCAGCAGTCAGGACCACAACAGAACTGTCACAATGCAAGGCTGGGTAACTACGAAATGAGCGAACATTCGCATTTTGGCCCGTTATTGAAGGACGACGGTAGTATACAGAGTTCAGTGATAGGATAACTGATGAATCATAAACTGCTAAGGATTTGGATGGAAATCGTCATCACGCAATCGAGACACTGTTATCAGGATTTACCTGGAAAGACTGAGGAAAACAGCACAAATCCCAGTCGGAATAATTGATGTCCCGGCCGCGATTCTAACCATGCATTCTAACCATGCATTCCCCACTACAATTCTAGAGTGTTTTCTAACGCTACGTCACCCTGCTTGGTTTCAAACACTAACAGCAAGAACATCTAAAAGTGCTAGCTTTTTCATGGGGCCTACATAATTTGGTGAAGTATAGTAATCGCAAAGTAGCAGCAGAAATGTTGGTTAAAATATTAATTTCGGGGTCCAGAGAGGCTAGGATGAGGCATACATGAAATGCATACAGAAGTTTAGTTGAGTAACCTCTTCGGAAAAGATTACTCAGAAGACCAGGATGGAAGGACAGCACCTTTAACGAGTAGGGTCGAGCGGCAATGGTGACTTGACTGCTCCTGGCTCAGCAGATTCCGATCAATGTCGTAATCAAAATGTTGGGAACTTCATGATCTGCTGACATGATTTTGCCGGTTTCGTTGTTCATATGACTGCCTACTGCAACCCTTTATGTACTCGCTCCACAACGGGTTTTAATGCGTAACTTCAAATTCGCATTTTGAGGACACAATGTGTTTAAGACACCGGGTTCGAATTACTAACAATGTTGGGAAACACGCATATATATTATATTCATAAGTGTGAAATGATTCCAGGCATTTATCGACTTTCAGGCTGCCTGTAAAACTTTTCTCCAGACTTTCGGGGTCAATAAAACAGTATTATCCAACACCACCTCCACCCTCCAAAAAAAGGCCTATCCCGGAAATGTCTTATAACCTAATAATCCATTAACAGTGAGGCTTGGAATTCGTGTAAATAATATACGAAAATCCATTAAAACCCCACACAAACACAACGTACCTCAATTACAAGGATCTATCTACTGCTCAGTAATAATGCACAGTGTGCGCCCGAGTGTACAGAAGGTACACAGTTCCAGCTGCTCAACAGCGACATAAACATAACACAACAAAAAAAGGCAGCAATACGACTTATAATTAGGGTTGTTAATCAAAATAAAATTTCGTATCGATATCGGAGGTGGTCATATCGATGCCAAACCACTTATCAGCGTACAAAACTTCAACTGCTCAAGAATCTAATTACTTAACTTCAGTCACAAACATCATACTCTGCCACTCTACGGGTACTGCAAACTGCCACACACAAAACCACATTGCAGTTTCCGGTTACACCACTAGTGAAAACGTTCAGCTTAGATATCAGTGACAGACAATATTAGGTATTGCAATATCGGCTGCCTACACTTATCTTTCCCCTTCGCTGAAACGTAATAAAATATTTTATGCTATTCCAAACGTTTTCTTCGTAAATACTAAAATGACACCAAATAACTCATGCGGTATATCGACTTGTTAAATTTATATGGATACCGAACATTTATCAACGATATTGCATATCGATCTATCGATATCAAATGACATCCACAGTAATGACGTTCGTGCTCTCCAAGATAAACAACGTCCGAACGTGAAATGACCACTCAATTCCAGCTACTGCAGACTAAACCTTCATACTTGAGAGAGAATAAGCTAAAAGAGGCGTTTAAAAGTACGACTAAACGGTTACATGGCTGTTTAAATGAGCTGTAGCTTCCGGGAAAATCACGTAGTTAGCCCCAGCCCAGAAGTGGAAGACAGCATGCCACGTAGATTATGTTCTAGTTGTGCCGTCATGCCCGTCCTGGCAACAATTTACACTCTGAGAATTCTAAACTTGAATCAGAAGCACAAAGGATCACTTCTCGTGAGAAATGTTGCTGTTGGGATGCCAAGACAAACGTACAAATACTCTAATACACTAAATATTTAATTGGCACTTGTTTATCGTTTACCATATCCAGAAGCATCACTTATTTTGCACATTTACAATTTCAGCACACAGCTGACTTTTCCTTATTTATTCTGCAGAATTATAATCTAAAATCGAAATATCAACAAATAAAACATTGACGATTCCAAGTTCTCTCGGATGTGGCGTCATCTCGACCGGCAGTCGCCATGACTGAAGAGCCTGTCATCTGCATTAGAACAGGCCAAAAAGCACATTGTTCTAGCACACGCGCAAGTTGTCTATTTAGTCAGTTCAGCAGCTTTAGTTTAATTTTACGCAATTTAGTAATCCACTGCTGTAGAACCTATTATCTCCACTACTAAAGATTTCGACTGCCATAAATCTATCAGGCACCTAAAAAATTCGCATCCTCGCAAATAATTCGTCATTTGCTCTATAAATACAAAGAAATCACACACCTTCACTCTTCGTTAAACACAAACGAAGTATACCGTCAAACACGACACTTTCGCGCTATACACAACACTCTGCTACATATTTCGGTTCATCGGGGCCATCATCGAGCATCTCTGTTATTAAAGTTTAAAAACACAAATACATTTTGCAAATGCAATTTTTCATATTGCAAAATGTACTTATGTGGTGTAACTTACGTGTGTCTGGAGAATAATGTAGTATCGTGCAGTATAATATGGTATACTGTAGTATAGTATAGTACAGTATAGCATAGTATAGTACAGTACAGTAGTACAGCATAGTATAGGAGACGTCATACGTATGCCACATTAATATGAAGTATTTACAGAGGTTTCACTTGTTACTTTTCAGATACTAATATTCATAAACAAATAAGCTACACGAAGACTAAAATACACGCAGAAATTTATATATCTACAATCGTAAGAATTCTAACTTATGGTTTCTATATGTATTACAATAACATACTACAAAACGCTCTTCAACTGTTAATTTTTTATTTTTCGAAAATTTAAGGCGAAAGAAAGCAAACCATTTAGGGGATCAGCTTCATAAGAAACACAAGAATTCTGTGTGAAAAAAAAACTTGAAGATATGAAGCTACAGAATCTAACATTTCAAAGCAGGGAGCCTGTAGGCAGAAGTAATGGCCATATTTCAGCAACACTTTTAGTAAAATATTTATACAGTTTTGGCTACTTTACAATATAAATCGCTTTGGAAACCCGGCATTTTAAATCGAATGTTGCTTGTAAAGAATGAGATCTCACCCTATTCTCGAGTTGATGTTAATATAAAGCCGGTTAGAAACTTCTGTCTACACATTAATCAAATCTCCTCGTTCACGAATCAGGTTTTATTTAAAGAAAACAGCCCGAGTAAATGAGGTATTAATAACAAAGAACATATATTTGGAAAAGTACGTAAACAACGTTAAATACGCCACGTTCAGTACAAACTCTGGCACGCTGCTCAACCAAGAGATCATATTCACCAGCACAATAGACTATTTAGGAACCAGGTACAACGGCAGTGCTATTCAAAACATCGCACTGTGTCATCAACATGGCTGTTGGAAACATTCCATCTTATTCACATCACACCTGGACGTTTAGCTCATAAACATCTGCCATGCTGACAAAGCCAGTAACTGCATTCAAACAATACTATTCTACATCATATTATTAATTACTACACTTCCTTTATGTATTATCTGCACTCAATGCGAGTCTGTGTCGGAATGCTGACTGAATACCCAAAACGAAGAGACAACTTGGGAAATGGAAGCGCAAAAGCGCGGACAAGATTAAAATTGGTCTTAGAGAAAATGGGGCTGTGGTTCGGGCTGGATTCATCAGGCTCAGGACATTACGCCTTACAATTACGCACTTCTCATTCGTCAATGTCCTCGACAAAACGAAGAAAACTCTAGTCTCTACGTCAATTCGTTTGACACTTTCTTCTGTCTGACTTCATTCGTTTGGAATGTCGAACTGACATTCACTCTTCGTGCACATCACTATTAAGTAAACTCTACATTCATAACCAGCCAGCGGAAACGATTAGGGTTCCGGCACACAATTACAGGGATCTAAACGCAGTGGGAGGACCATATTAATAATATAGTACATGAGGGAAAGGTGACAAATTTGTTTTTCTAATTACAGACAGTACAAATTTAGATCTATTTCTTTCATGTACCTCACCACTTACTTATTTTCTTTCTTTCTTACTTACTTACTTACATACTCGATGGAGCAGAGTCCTTCTTGAGAAGCTAACCTGTTCTCAGGTAGTCACGGAACTCTCCGCATTTTATGGAACCTGAAGGTTCATTACCACTTTTACAAGCGTCCGCCACCTGTCCCTGTCCTCATCCAGATCGATCCACTCCTTGCTCCCACATCCCACTTCCTGAAGATATGATTCTCCCATCTACATCTGGGTCTTCCAAGTAGTCTCTTTCCCTTAGGTTTCCCCACTAAACACCTGTACACACCTCTCCTCCCCCCATACGTACTACATGCCCCTCCCATCTCATTCCTCTCGATTTGATCGCCCGAACAATACTTGGTGAGAAGTACAGATCATGGAACTCCCCATTATGTAGTTTTACTCACCCCCCTCTTACCCTCGTCCCTCTTAGGCTCAAATATTCCCCTCAGCCCCCTATTCTCAAACACCCTCAGCCTACGTTCCTCCCTCAATGTGGCGATCAAGATTCACACCCATACATAACAACAAGTAATATGATAGTCTGCATACCTTAATCTTTACAGTTTTGGACAGCAAACTTGAAAACAAAAGATTATGCACCGAATGATAGCAAGCATTCCCTGACTTCAGTCTGCTCTTAATTTCTTCCCGAACAGAATTTTAATTTTTTAACGGGATTTTTACTGGGTACATTTGTCACACACATATATGGCATTTGCGCAAGATTCACGAAGCCACTTTTTGCAGACAATGCACTTAAATCCAGGTCCACTCTTTATCACAGCAGTTAATTTTCCAAACCACGTCGTCAGTATTGTCGTTTTCCATGGTTCGAGCATTACAGCGGGATTTCTGCCTTGGAGCATTTGTTTTCTGCCGAGTTCTTGGCTGGTTAACCTCTTCCCGGTCTGTCGGCATTACAGTTGTCCTTTTTCAGCAGTATGACAGCAGATGCAAAGTAAGAAGAGCGACAATAGCTTTAAAAAAAACCATTCAAGAGCGTCTTCCTTTGATTGAGGCAATAAGGTGGATGCACGTCCATTTGATTCAGCTCTTGACAGACAGCAGTTACATAACATGTAGGACAGTTCTGCAGTGTGTGAGCAGATGATGAATCCAAACAGCCTCAAACACGGAAAAACTTCAAATACACAGTGAGTACTAAACCTGGTAGAGCTTTCTGTCAAGCTTCCTTCATTAATGGTGGCAAAGTGTCCTTGCTACTTCTTGCGTGGGTGAGTTGTGTCCACACGCGCAGTGTCTTGGAGGAAAAAACATTCAGAGATATAAAGAAATACCGATCTGGGGCTGAAAGTAGTTAGCAGATTGACAAGTCAAAGAGACAAATACAACATAGTTTTCCTGAACCAGATTTAACACAGCTCGGTAGGTGCAATACGCAGCAGCGCCACCATTGTTCCTTGCTGTTAACGTGGGATAAAATGTTCTCTCTACATCGCATGAGTGCAGCAATGTTGACATATGAGGACTCTGCATTCACGAATACTTTAGCTCCATCAAGCTATGAATCTTCACAATTCGGATTTTTGTTTTTACCTTTACTATGCTTGCTGCAGGTATAAGACAGCCTTCAGTATCGCAGCATGCTACAACAGACATTGCATCCTCCTCTCCTCCTCATGTCCTCTGCTCCAGGTTTGGAGAGCCTCTCGGTTATCACGATGTCAGGTCTAGGATTCTGAGTAAAGCCAAACCCATCCACAGTATACATATTATGTACTTATAAACACACACATACATACAAAACATACGGTGATATGAGCCCTACGTATCACCAGACGTTCAAGAATTTCTTTGCCGAGGCAGCGTGTTGAAAATATTAATAAACTGATTTTAGTTTTTAACTATTATGTAGGGCACCTGATATCTATTACACACCCATAAACTTTTCGGGCCTTATTTTGACTAAAGAACTCCGATGTTCCAGCGGTATCTTTCCAGTATGCTGGAGTCAGCAACCACATCCCGTAACTTAAAGTGACAGAGTTATAGCTGTGATCACGGAAAATGCGTTCCTTAGCACACGCGCTGCATATCAAATTATGTTGTGAAGCATAATTTTTTTACTGTAGTTGGTATTATGCTTTAAAGTGAGTTTACAATTATTTTCGGGTGTTCTTTTCTGCATCTACCTCGATTTTTAAGCTAGCAGACACCGCAAACCGATCACACATCTTCATCGGTGTATTTCGTGTAGTCTAAATGACGCCAGAAACCGGTAAACTATTAACACCACGCCGCCACGTGTTATCATGATCAAACCCTATAGGAAATAGTCGCCTTCCACATATTACCATCTTTCCCCGATTCACTAAATATAACCACAATACGTGTGTGTATGGCAGTGAACAGAATTCTGTTGATTTTGAACAGGAGTGAACAACATGCGGCACCATACGCAAGTATCTGCGGCCCTCGATCACCTGAACACTTTCAACCATACAATTTGTTAGTAAATAATGGCGTTCTAGTTAATTAAATCCCCCAATGTTGATATATGTAAACACAAGTGCGCCCCTCAGGCGAGTCGTTTAGAAGTATGTGGCCCTCCTGTGGGCTGAAGTTGGCCAGCCCTGGCTTAGAATAACGCCCGATGTCGGGCTCCTTGCGACGGAGCAACCCAACGTAGTGTCACGAAATGCAATGGCCTATTCGTGATAAAAGGTGAATGCAATAACGACAGTTCGTTCAGGAAATATTTGATCACGCTGGCAGCAATATAAGTTCAATTTAAATTGAATTCTGGTTACTACCACAGCCTGTCGCAATAAGGATGTAAGACCCAGATCTATTTTTTTTTGTAATGACGATTTCAAAATGATGTCGAAGGAAGCGCTTGTGACAAATATGAGATATACCTGCCATACACGCATATTACTGAAGGAACTGAAGAAAACCACGAATTTAAGACTATATGGAATCGGTCTCCGGACCAAGTCGACTTTAATCTAGACCACCTGAATATGAAGCAAGAGTGCTAAGCAATCGACCACTATGTTCGGTAAATATGAAATTCATTCACAACTTAACCACATGCCACACCTGGCTCTCAAAGAGACTGCATACTCTTCCAGGCATCAAAAACGATGTACTACTGCACATTTATTCAACTACACAACTTAAGAAATTATCCCTTGCGGTACTTCGACGATTGGATTGCATATTTTCTTGCCAAGCAAGTATTTAATCCCATCAAGCAAATTCCTTCTTCAGAAGCTGGCTGGTCAAGAAACTCCCGCCTTTTATGTACCTTCGCAGTTCAATGACATTTTTACGTGAGTTCGCTACTGAAATAAATACTGATCTCGTTAAATATGTCCACGCCAGCATACCCTACTCCCTTAACATTCATTTTAATATCATCCACCCACGTATGCCACATTATGACAAGAATTCCCTTCACTTAGGCCTTTCAACTTGCACCCACTGTTGGTCTACTTGAGCTTCTGCAGAGATTTATTGTTTATTCTTTCTTGTAAATGGCCAATTTTCTACTAACAGGCACACTCGATGGTAAAGAAGACAATTGCGAATTGAAATGAACAAGACGTCAACATTCTTGGACATGATGCCTTAAGTAATGGTGTTAACGGTACCAACGTTTCGGTAGAGCTTACTACTTCCATATTCAAGGTACACCGAGAATTAACCTGGAGTATCCACAAGGACTAGGTTATAAACCCCGCGCACACACAATTTTAAAAAAGTATATCGTAAATAGAGGTATCACAGAATAAAACATCCATAGTATACACCACGTAATTTGGAGGTCCAGTACGAACTTCCGAAGACGCAAGAGCTCCAAGTGCTAAATTACAATGACACACAAAGTGTACAGATGGCAGGGATTCGAAGCAGCTGTTCAGAATAAAGAGTTTAAAAGTATAATCTGTTGGGGTAAGTAACACATGCCTACCCCACTGATTGCAGATGAACGGACAATAGCAACCGTTCGCCAACCACTGCAGAGGCGTTTCAGAAAATATCCCTTTTGAGTACTCATCCTTTGTATCGCTGTATACCAGACAGGCCAGGACGGAAAATAAAATCGCGGTAAGCAGTCGATCACGACACAGGCCTGCCAACCCAAAGACACACATTCTTATTTGACAAATTATTACTCAACTCGTCAAATTCCCAGATTTGACAGGATCGTTACGTTCTTTCACCGCCCACCACTGGTCTCAATTCTTAACCAAATCACCACACCTTTTGGCAGTAACGTGATCCAACTGCGTCCATGTCCCCCTAATGGTCTCTTTCTCTGCAGTTTCCAAATCAACATTTTGTACTTCTTATATATTACACGAGGTTACAAGATAAACTCATCTCATCCCCCTTGTTTTAAACAGCCTCACATTTCTCCGTTCGCCTGCTACGTCCCCCCCCCCACTTTCAGCAGTATATTCTCGAACAACTTTTATCTCTGGTATTTCCCTACAAGACCACGTACAATAGTGACGTAACACAAGTGCTGAAACGCTAATTATGTATGCAGGTATGTAGGAATGTGTGTGTGTGTATGTGTGTAGACGAAAGTCCGTTTGTTTTAGATAAGAAACGGGTAGATAAAACTTTTCCGAACTGATAAGATGTACGTTTCGCAAAGAATGCAGTCTTTTGGGTGTGATACCTTGTGATATGCTAAAATGTGGGCGTTTATCGCATCTCACACCATCATGAACAAGAAACAGAGAAAAATACGGAACTGATAAACTGCAGGAATTAGAAACTTTTTTTTTAAGAAACCGGCAACTCTTCCATTGGCCAAATTTAATTGCAAGCAACAAAAACTTTTACAGTATGGTAATTTAATGGACAGTATTTAAACGAAACAGCTGAAACCATGTGTGCTAGGAAATTAGAAGGATTCAAAAACATAAGCTTCAGTAAAACCCCGAAGCTGAACGTATAACACAGTAAAATGTTTCAAGCTTGCTCGATAGCAATGGAGGAGAACACATATTTCTATGTTAAAGACACTGCTCAGTTGGCAGTAACTAAACATGGTTGTAACTGCGGACCCTTAGAATTAATTCCTACACAAGAAACTACTACTGGATACATTTTTAGTGAGGGACACAATTTCTGCAAGACAGGTATTAAAAAGGGCCTTTGGGAAAGACAAATATGACACCTAGTAGCAACAAGAGTCCTTCGTGCCAGAACCACATTTTGAAACGACTGTGTCAACTGTTAACTCTATTCGTGCCCGAAAATTACATAATCGAAATTCAGCTCCTCTATTCTCGATATACACAGTAAATATGAATATTTGTCATATTATACTGCATTTCTATGGCTATTTGACCACAAGTTGTTGAAAGCATTTTATGATTTCATGAGTTTAAATTATCTTTTGTCTTACCGTTTGCTATCTTAAAACACTAAAATAATACCACACAGAACTATGACTTTGCCTATTGCACTGCTACCCCCCCCCCCCCCCCCCCCCCCCCTCTTTTTTTTTTCTCCTCCCCTAAAAAAAAAAACCCCCCGCGCCGGCGGGGTCCACCACCTCAGTATTTAACATTTGTACGATTGATA
>Ga0123354_10015905_pt1 | contig 11778 bp, 9 predicted proteins | sample TergutLab28metaG_2_FD_97872 | JGI IMG/M metagenome (GOLD analysis project Ga0123354, IMG submission 97872) | Labiotermes labralis P4 segment gut microbial communities from Petit-Saut dam, French Guiana - Lab288 P4 | ecosystem: Host-associated > Arthropoda: Insects > Digestive system > Gut ... | reverse complement strand
TGGATAATATTAGGATGGATCTCCAGGAGGTGGGATGTGGGTATGTGGACTGGATTGGGTTGGCCCAGGATAGGGATAGGTGGCGGACGCTTGTGAGTGCAGTAATGAACCTTCGGGTTCCATAAAATGCTGGGAATTTCTTGACTAGCTGCAAACCAGTTAGTGTCTCAAGAAGGACTCTGTACCATGGAGTAAGTAAATAAGTAAGTTAAATAGACTAACATCTCAATCATACTTACTTATTTACTTACTTAATTACTTACTTACGTACTTGGAGCAGAGTCCTTTTTGAGAAGCTAACTGGTTGTCAGCTAGTCAAGGAATTCCCTGCCTCTTATGGAACCTGAAGGTTCATTACTGCATTCACAAGTGCCTGCCACCTATCCTGAGCCAGCTTAATCCAGTCCATGCCCCCAAATCCCTCCTTCTGAAGATCCATTTTAATATTATCCTCCCCATGTATGCCCGGGTCTTCCAGGATGTCTCTTTCCCTCAGGTTTCCCCACCAAAACCCTGTGTATCTTCTCCTCTCCACCATACATGCTACATGCCCTGCCCATCTCAGTTTTCTCAGTTCTGTCACCCGAACAATATTTGAGGAGTACAGATCATTAAGCTCCTCATTATGTGGTTTTCTTCACTCTCTTGTTACTTTGTTCCTCCCTCAGTGTGAGCGACCAAGTTTCATACCCATACAAAACAACAGGCAAAATGATAGTTCTGTATATCTTTAATATTTAGATTTTTGAATAGCAAACTGGCAGACAAAAGATACAGCACCAAATAATAGCAAGCATTCCCTTACTTCAATCTGCCCTTAATTTCTTCCTGAATAGAATTTTGATTTGTTAAGGTTGTTCCCAAATATTTAAACTCTTCCACCATTTCAAAGGAACTATTATCATTCTTTATACTGTGACTTCATCCTGCATTCTGATCTCGAGACATGACCATGTACTTAGTTTTATCAGCATTTACTTCTAGTCCTATCTCCTTACTAGCAACTACTAAATCTAATGCATTTTTCTTTATAGTATGTAGGCTTCCTTTCACATCTCAGTCATACAGCTTGTATAGCTTGTGTTACTTGGCATTCTGTTTACTACTTGTATTAACAGTCTTTGTTAATAGTAACAGAATGACAGTGAACATGTATGCCTACTTTATAAATGGTACAATTTAAATCTCAGTCTGTATAACACAAATTTTAATGCAGTTGTAATATTTTGTCATATATGACCAGTAACTTACTTTATGAACTAAAGTTTATGTACTTCCGGAATCTTTTCAAATCATTATGCCATGTCTTATATCAAGCAGGAAGACAGATTACTTGAGATGATGACCCCTTTGACCCATAAGGAGATTGGCCCCCTATTCCGGATGAGTTATTTTTTTATATTTCATCAGTTTCAAATGGCTTAACAAAACAAGTGTGAGCTGTGACGTCAGTATGACACAAGGGTCTGAATGTAAGACTCAGATAATAATTAAGTTTTCGACCAATAGTTTCACACGACCACACCCAAGACTGCTGTATATTTTTCACACGACACCTCTCTAACCCTCTGTATTATAAAATAATGTATTTGTACCACAACGGGGCACACTGGCCATCTTTCATCTGATATACTTCAGAAGCCTTCTCAACCTGCTCAATGGACGGTCACTTACAGAGAGTCGTATACAAGATGCTGTATTAATACAATTTGACCTCCTGATGATGAGCACAGAGTTGCTCAAAACATGTAGAGGATTATAATAATAAACATATTATATAACATACTTGTGAATCAAATTGGTCATTTACCCAGAGTGAATGTTCTATGTAGCTGATATGTAATGTCACTATCTTGTAAAGAAAGAAATATGTATGTGTGGAAGATTATTAGTAATACATTGGTAGATAAAATTATGTCCTGTAATGTGGAGATGAAATGGCTGTCGGTGTAATATGTGCCAAGTAAAGGAATGTTGCTGCTACTTGTTTGGCTAACCAGTCTGTACTGAGATCAAACAGTGGATGGGAGAGGGGTTGATGATCATTTGCATGCGTGATTGACTTTTATATCATAAATGAGATCAAGTAAGGAGTTAATATCTTTCTGAGATTGTTAATTGATGATTATGTTATGTTGTTAGAAAATTTGAATATCGAAGTTTACTAATGAATGTATTCATTGACTTTTGTGGACTGGGTGGAGTAAGGGCATCGTGGTGTTCATGGGTCCATAATTCTTGCTTATATTCATCTCTGACATTAAGATTTGTTAGGATGTTTGCTAATGTCATAGAATTGGATGTGATGAATTCTGTAAGGAGATTTAAATTTTCACTGAGTACTTTTCAGAGGAATTGGGCCACCTCATGTGCTGGGAATTAACATTGTTTATAATGGATGGATGGTAGTGTCATGTGTATGAATCATGAGATGTGTTTTGAGTTTAGGGTGTGAGGGGTTAATTTTTAAAAGATATTGGTCTTGTGTTTATCAGAGAGAACGTCACATCGACGGAAAACTTGTAATTGTTATCGATACATGCTGGTCGGATCTTTTGGTAAAGCAAGAAAATGATTTTCTTTAAGGAGTGTATTGATTTTCCATTTGTATGTATAACATTGATAATGACAACCTCGTACCCCTATGTGCTTGTACGACAACTTCCTGTGTGTAATTTCCTGTGAGGTGTACATTATTCTGAGAATTGGAAAAAATCATTTGTTTTAATTTCTTGTATGCTATGTGCCGATAGGTAGTTTGTTTGTTGATGCTGAGACAACTGATTGTAGTTTTCATATCAATGGCAAAATCATGGAGGTAAGGGCATGGAGACTGTTGGAAGCTACATTGAAAACCAAGATGCATGGGAGAAATGTATCCACCTTATATCCAAATTATACTAAGTTGTTTTATCTACCAATGTATTTGTAATAACTTCATACACACATTTCTGTCATTTCAGGATGGTGACGTACTACATATTAGCTACGTAGGACGTACGTAATATGCTTGAAGTAATAAAAAAGTTTTTCTGTCTTTTATACTTGTATATGTATTTTAAGCCATACATTGTTAAAACTCAGTATTTTGCATCTGCACTTTGATTCATAAACCTTCATAATATCTTCACATATCTATCCTTTGTAATGCTTCTCCATTAGGATGGCCACAGGAGTGACCATAACATGTAGGAGGCATACTGTGCTTATAATATAAGATACTTTCTAAATGTGTGTTTGTTGGTTTTGTTACCATATCTAATCAGCAATTGGTATTTTCTTTATAGCCAGAATTTGTTAAATTCATTATCTTCATGCTAAAGCAATCTGTAATTTTCATTTCACCGGAAACCTTCGATGTACTTACTATTGTGATATTTTGTGGTTCTTAATATTCCTGTTGTCTGCTGGGACTATAGCAAACTGACTAACATCCCAAAACAGAAACAGTGCCCTGCTTAAGCTAATATTATCATGGTGAGGTAAATGAATATATAGTGTTACTCAGTTATTCCAGAAAACATTCATTAAGCACTTCGTTTTATTTATTTCTTTTTGCCTATACTGAAATATGAACCAAAGACACACAGAGTTTTATGAGCCCAAAATATTATTACATGATTACAAAGGCTCCAATGTAAACATATACACTCACACACCTTAACTCTCTGGTAGCGATTGTGGAAGGTCACTACAACAAATAGCAAAACCTAGCATGGGATGCATCTCTGAGCCGGTTCCATCCAGATCCGATCCTAATATGATATATCCTGTTATTCCATTTTTATTTTATTTTCTTTCTCCCACACACTTAGTATTCCAGGTGGCCACTTTTGACACGGTTTCTTCACCAAATTTGTGTGTGAATTTCTTGTCTCCAGGTGAACTACGTGTCCAGCCTCTTAAATTTACTGTTACTGTTTTGACAACTTGCACTGACACTAATGTGTTTGTACAATTCATACTGTTTTTAGAAACTTAAATTTCAATGTGTCTGCAGAGCTGCTCCCATGTGCAGGAATACATGAAGTTAGGCAGTATAATCATCCTTTCTTCTAGGATTCTTGAGGACTTTTTTGTACATTTCAGAAGAATGTCACTTAGGCAGTATTTTATGATGATGATGATGATGATGATGTGTACTCACTGTTTATTTTTGTTTTCCATTCTGGCGGTGTGATAGGCCAAACCTTCACTAGTAAGTACTCAGTTCTGATTTACAAACACCGAGCACTTTATGGCATGTGTGTAGTGCATATCACTATTTATTGCACCAGTGAATGTCCTGCAGCTTGTAGTTCTTGCTAGCACATATTTTCTATTTGTATTATCTAGTTTTTATGACTTCTTTCTCTGAATTCTTTATTTCATTCTGTTTTATAGCTTGAAGTATAGTAGTAATGCTCTAGATTTGTATTTTGGAGGCACATAGATCAAATCTTGGGTGCCCTGATAAGTTTCCTCAGATAACAAAAATAGTGCCTTGAAATGGTCATTGTTTATCTTTGAAATCCATACCTGCTGACCATGCATGATTATCATCCCATCTCATGCGTTGCTAATTAATCTCTGTAGGCGCAACAGCTTTGTTGTTACCGTATCCTTCAACGTCAGTAGAACGTAAATGTAACCAATTCGTGAGGTAGATTAAAGAAATAAACGTGTCTCAGATGTGGACATGACTTTGTTTTAATAATAATAATAATAATACACCCTTTAGGTTTCTGTGACCGTGCATCGTGAGCAAATTGTGAAGTGAGAGATAAAACCAACAAGATGCAACTGTTAGATGTTTATTATCAATACTTTCTCAACATGTTTCGGGCATCACTATGCCCATCTTCAGGAGAACAAGACATGTGTTACTGCACGTGGTGTGCTGCGCTGGTTCTGCTGAATGTGGTTGATAGCAGTTGTGGGGCGCTGCGTTGTAGGGTGTGAGCAGTGCTCGCACCCTACAACGCAGCACCCCACAACTGCTACCTTCACGGTGCTCGCACCCTACAATGCAGCGCCCCACAACCGCTACCTTCAAGGTGCTCGCACCCTACAATGCAGCGCCGCACAACCGCTACCTTCACGGTGCTCGCACCCTACAACGCAGCGCCCCACAACCGCTACCTTCACAGTGCTCACACCCCACAACGCAGCGCCCCACAACCGCTACCTTCACGGTGCTCGCACCCTACAACGCAGCGCCCCACAACTGCTATCATCCGCATTCAGCAGAACCAGTGCAGCACACCACGTGCAGTAACACACGTCTTGTTCTCCTGAAGATGGGCATAGTGATGTCCAAAACATGTTGAGAAAGTATTGATAATAAACGTCTAACTGTTGCATCTTGTTGGTTTTCTCTCTCACTTCATAATAATACACCCATTATGCCTCTTTGCATTAGTGCCCCTTGTCAGTCTACACCACTTCATGATTTGTGTTCGCACATTTGGCTGGCTGTATTCTCTTACGCGTAACTCTTATTTCTGGTGAGAATATAATTTTTTATTTATGCCTTTTTGAATTATGCCCACTTATTCAGGAATGCAACCAGGGTGTAATACAAGGATTTGGTTTATGTGTACAAACACAGACAAGATGAAACAATGGAATTTATTGATGACTGTGTGATTGATAATGTCCTTTACTGAAGAGAATGCAGTTGACCGGCACAGCATATGTAGATTCCCTTAACACTTGTGAAGATGATTGGGGGGAAAACACATAGATCCTGTCAAAAACATGGGTTTCAGTCGCTGCATGATAACATCTTTTTTTTTTAACAAATGCCACTTGCCATTTGGAAGGTGCTTCATTTATAACAAACCTAAATAAAAATTAATGTGCAGTTTTAACCATATCACTACAGAAAATAACTGCTGAAACACACAAAACCTGACAGAGTTTCAGGCCAATTTATTTTTAACTGGAATACATCTGTTAATGGTCACAGGCACGGGATGGTCAGCTTTCCCCAGTGCAAACCACTGCTTAGGTTGTATGCAAACCCCTCACTCAGTATGTGTAGTACGTAGTGGATAAGAAATGTGTTAAAAGAAATTAAGAACTTTATCGTTACATTAAAGAGGATGAACAGGAAATTTTACAGTATCTTGAAGGAGGGTGGTTTTTAGAAATTACAAATATTATGATATTTTTGTGGTGTACAACAGTTCAAAATGCACAAACAAAAAATTACAAGATTGAATAAATTACATAAAATAGTAGTACCTCATTAATCTGTATTGTATGGGGAATGTTGGATGACATTTGACAATAATCTATAATGAGCCAGGAAAATAACATGAAAAACAAGTTATTATTAAGATATATGTACATATTGTCATTATTATTGAAGCATTGCAGTAGAGTAGCTTATATGTTAAGAAATCTTTTTTTACAGGAGCCATCCCATTGTGTTTTGCAATAATACAATAATTTATTTACTCAGTAACACAACATATATTGGTAATCAGTATTAAAAACTCAGCTACATGGTTCAGTTCACTGAACCATCATCAACAGCCCAAGTTATCAAAACACAGTACTCACTGAATGTACCAGTACTGTGTTTTGATATCTGGCCTTTTGATGGTTCAGTGAACTGAAACATGTCGCCTAGTTTTTAATATTTATTACCGATATATGTTGTGTTATTGACTGAATAAATTAATGTATTGTTAAGAAATCTGTTTTTGTTTGTAAATGTAATATCAGCAGTATTATATTGGACAGTATTTCGTTAACCTTAGTCAGTGGACAGTGACCATTACAATACTGGAGTCATTCATCGTAAGTGTGATAGTTACATAACTCGTAATTTTAACCCTTATCATGCAGCATTTTAAATTTCAAAGTACTCACTCCCAGCCAGGGCACGTTTTATTGCCCATTTTGCATCTTTTTGTGTTATAAGTTGTATCTCATAGCTTTTATAAGCTACAAGAGTAAAATAAAAGTACACTGAAGAAATGATTCATTGTACCCCTGCTCAAAGTTGGGAAATTGTTCTATTATATACAGATGTGTATATGATACTTTTTTTTTTAAATCTCTTTATTTTCACTATATATTTTAGTTACTGAAAGTATTCAATGCAGAAATTTGTGAGGGAGTGTATGAGATACATCGTGCTTCTAATTGATGACACTACGACACTGCGGACACTATTTCATCTTGTAACCAAGTCACAGTATCCTGTTTAACGAGCGATCAGTCTCTGGGTTATCAAGAGTTAAAGAGGTTACAATACTGTGCTACGTTTATGAATAGTCCCATTAATGTATCTTCATTGAATGCTATGTAGTAAGTGTTTGCATTTCAGCAGCTTGGGTCTTGCAATATTGGTTGCTGAAGGGGGCTAACAACAAATTTTCTTTATTCTGTTAAGCTACAAGAAAATCCTTTCTCTGCTTCATAATTTTTACTTGTTTTAAATTTTATAATCAGGAATCAATAAATGGTGATTGCATTGAACATCATCCACTGTTTCTTAATTGCAAGGATTTGTGATTTTTGCATATTGCAGTTTCATTACTTATGTCCAGCTGTCAGCAGGTTTGTGTGCCTCGTCTTAGAGAAATAACAAAGCAGAACACAACCTTGCAGGAAACAAAGCTTGGGCAGTTAGCAGCTGATGAACGAACAACATATTATTTGTGATAAACATTTAGAATGGTGGTTCTTATCTTGGGGTCCACAGATGCATTAGGGGGTCCATGTTTAGATTTCAGAGGGTCTGTGAATTTGGATGGGAAAAAAATTACAGTTTTATTCTCACTAACCTCTACCTGAAATTTAGCTTTTCATTCAATAATGAGTGTAGACAACAAGTAATTTTTGGCCTCTGACTTGAATAAATTTAATTATCTCCATTTCGCCAGACTGTCCAAGGATCCATGGCAGAACAGCAACTGGCTTAGAGGACTCTGCATTTTAGAAAAAAATTTTCTTGAAATAAGCAGAGATATTTTTGAAGCATTTTTATATCTATATGTCTCATTTGATACATTAAGAAACAAGAAAAAAAAATAAGAGCATCTTTGGGAATTCTGTAAATAATTCTTGACTACTGCAAACATTGTAAGAGTGTTAATAAAATTACCTCTTAGAAGTGGACAACGAACCTCAGACATTGTTCTAAATGTGTAATTGCATTTAAGTTAAATGTTGTGAGTAAGAGTTAGGTTTTTGTAAACACAGTAAATTTTAATGTTTTTATGTAACAGGACTATTTTCCCATTGGAATATCAAACTTTACATATTATAGACACTGTGTTTAACTTTTGGATGATGAGGTAAAGTTACGGTACATAATGCTAATGCAGAAACAGTTGAAGTTAACAGAAAGACAAAGATTGAAGAGCAGTTACATCATTTGTTTACAGACATGCAGTGGCCTTTAAACAACCTACTTTGAGCAAATGCAAATAAAAAACCAACCCTATAAATTTGTTGTGTATGTTTAGGCAACAAGGAGAGTTACTGCAGTTTTAAGACATACTGCATATATCTGTTTATTTCTCACAAAGTGGCATTCATTTCCTCATTTTATCTTTTACTGTTCAAATAATACATTTATCATTAACCGTGACCTAAATTGGAACACCAGTCCAGTCATTTAGGGGCTAATTTTAATTCAGAATGTTTGATCACCAAGTTTTCACAGTTTCTTATAGTCTTTGAATATTTTTGCAGAGTTCGTTTATCATAAGTGTTTTATATATTATGTGGTTTTTGTGATTAATGATTTGAATCTCAGTAGAGGTAAGTTTTTTTTTTGTTCCAAATGTCCAGACTGACTCTCGAGCCCACCTAGCCCCCTGTTCAGTGCGTAACACGCGCTTTTTCACCAGCGGTAAACCGGCCTGTGAATGAAGTTGACCACTTGCCTCATCTAGTGCTGAGGTTGAGAATGAATGGAGTTTTACCTCCACTTCCCATATATGCCATCATGACTTGAATAAGGACATCTAGCTCTTATGTTTGGTAGTGATGTTCAGTAGTGATGGAAATGTATAAACGTCCGAGCCCTAGGTGAGATTTGATCATGTGACCTAAACATTTACTGAAACAAAAACAGTTTCTACCTTATCCACAAGATTTTTAGACAGTTAATTATTGGTGAGTGAGTGTGTGTGTATACAAAGGGATGAAATAGTGAGGTGTATTGGTAAGTAAGGTTCCTAGTGTGTCACTTCTGTGTTAGACAGGCATTTAATTTTTTGGCTTGGAGTTGCACATGTAGCTTCTGTGCTGTGCAACGAATGGTGCAAGATTAAGTTCAGGGCATAAGGTGATGTGGAGTGGCATTCACATCAGAAACTTTTTCCTGTGAGGATGTGCACACTGTGATGTGGTTTTATTATGAAGAACGTACTTCCCACATTGAAATTTACTGGCAGTTGTTAGAGATGCTTGCTAATAGAATAATAAGGAGAATTTGTATCAGAAAATGGTGCAAGGAGGTTGGAAATGATTTTGCCCTGGTCAGCACAATGCATGAAGGATGCATGTGATAAAAGCAGGAGTTTCAGAATATGTGTAGGCCACTGAAGCAACACTTGACTGGTCACCAATAACAAAGGTATGATGGAGTGGAAGTAGCTGTTTGTGAATTGTTGCAAAGGGAACAGTCCAGTTGTCTATGCAGAGGAATTTTTAAACTTGTGCTACTCTGGGACAAATGCATCCATGTGTTTGGAGATTATGTTGAAAAATAATGATACTTGAGTGGAATAAGTGTACTACATTTAACATTGCAGTGAATTCTCCGGTAAAATTTATGACCTAGGGAACTTTACTTATTCAACTTTTGTCTGTCTATATTACGTACTATGTAAGATAAAATACAGAAACCAGAAGAACCTTACGATTGGTATAATTAACATAAGATTATCTGTGACATGTACTGATGACAGTTTCAGTACTATAATAAGGTGTTTTCTGTGAATTCTGAAGGTACAATTTGTGGGAAGTTCTTTGAAATTTTAGAAAATAGAAATATTTATCTATGGGAAAGTCTTGTGATATCTACTTTCCTTTAAGAGCTTCCATGTGCTAGACTGGAAGAGGTTATTTGTTAATCATTAACGCTTGTTAGTGATTTAAATTATGCTTAGTCCTTGTAATTCAGAGGGTGATAAGATCCAATTTTTTCTTAATTTTCAAAAGCATAGGTTTTGGACTCAACCTCAGAGTCTTACATCATGTCATTGTTTTCTGTTTATAGAGCAAGAAATAAAATTTAATGTGGCTGTGTTTGTGCTTCTTTAATACAAGGTTTCAAATGTCTGTTTATAGTAGTTAATATTACAGCCATTAAATTTGATTTCTTTCTTTAGCTCTGTTATTGTTTGGCACAGTCACAATGTGAATATTGACTATTAGCCATTTTATGTCCGTCTGTCTGCATGGGACAGTGTGACTCCCCAGGCGGCAGATTTTTGTGAATTTCGTATTTGGGATTGTTACTAAATTTTATTTGGCACTCTATAATTTTGGTTAAAATCGGACAAAAATAACACACACTGTACATGAAGACATTGCAGTGACCTTAATAATGGAGAGAGACTGTTTTCTTTGTCACTTAAGAACTGAGAACCAAAAACAACTGACAGTCCTAACATCTCACCTTTTATGAGAGAAGTGTAGGAAGTAGGAAGTCTGACCCTTCAGAAGCAAGTACATGTACAAGATATACAATGCCTTGTCATTTGTGACTGAAGTACAAGAAAGAAGACAGAGTCAGAGAGATTGGGGAAACAGTTGAAGATCTAAATGTTTGATCCCATGTGAAGAAGAAAAGGAAGTAGTGATTGTATTTTTGCATACCTCATAAGTGCTGTATTTACCCACACTTTATGACATGGCAGATAATATCAAGCTGATAATCCATTTCCATCCATACCTGCTGCAGCATTTCATGGTCAATTTCTGAGGTGACGGTGATGATTCGTTTTTTTCTTATGGGAATATGTTAAAACTCTTGCCTTTCTGCAGTCTCTACCACAGGATCTGCCCAAGCTGCAAAGATGAATCATTGCCGCTGTCTCAGAAATCATTCGTGACATGCTGCAGTGGGTATGGGCAGAAATGAATTGTCAACTTGACATCTGCCGCATCACAAAGGGCGGCCACATAGAGCACTTACTATGTATTCAAAAAAACAGCTTGGAGAGTTCCTCTTTCCATCTATAGGTCGCATGTTACATTTCTTTCTGCCATTCAAGTGTACGAATTTTGTGAAATGTGTAAGGGAATCATGTATAACCCTGTAATTTGATACTGTATGTGCACAGTGGATATCAGTAAACGTTTTGCCATATTTTGGCATTTGCTGAAATACATAATTCACATTTCATAGTATTGAATGATTTGGGTAGTTCATTTAATAAAATTTAAAAAAATGAAACAGTGTCATGGTACACAGAAAATCAAGTAAACAAGTAATGTGGGTGGGTATGTGGCTTGTGTTCTCTTCCGGCTTTGTAGAAGCAGGTATTTCACTATGGAATGTGAGATGTGATTGCATTGTGTCAGTGTGTAAAGGATATGCGTGGGACCAGGAAAGCAATAAATTATGCCTCTTAATTGGCATAATGATTGATATGTTTTTTTACATTCATTGTTCCGTGCATCATTGTAATTGTTTAAAAGATAACCAACACGATGTCACTTGTGGACTATCCTTTATTTTCATGGGTAGTCGTCATTCATTCTCTACATGTTTCGAGCTTTCGGGAAGCTCATCATCAGGAGATCATTTTTCCTGTACAGTCA
>Ga0123354_10015904_pt1 | contig 11779 bp, 11 predicted proteins | sample TergutLab28metaG_2_FD_97872 | JGI IMG/M metagenome (GOLD analysis project Ga0123354, IMG submission 97872) | Labiotermes labralis P4 segment gut microbial communities from Petit-Saut dam, French Guiana - Lab288 P4 | ecosystem: Host-associated > Arthropoda: Insects > Digestive system > Gut ... | reverse complement strand
CTGAAATGTCTGCTAACTTCACGTCTTACACTGTTCAAATTATCTACATTACTTTGGCATGGATCCTGTACCCACTGCATTTTTGCCCGCTTCCTTTGATCCAAAAAACCTAAACATTCTTCACCAAACCAGGGTTTATACTGCTTCCATTCATGCATACCTAGACTCTCTTTTGCTGAGGTTTGGATATTATGTTTAATGTTCCCCCTAATCCTATTTACATCCTCGTCCTCGTTCAAGTACTGCAGAGAATACAGTAGACTAAAGTAATATAGCAAAGGGTTAACATACCAAGAAGTCGATACCAGTGCTTTGACTTAACATTAGAAAAGAAAGTATCATTGATGCATTATAACAAAACATGAAGTAAAACATTACAAAATATATAACAAAGGGCAAGCAACAAATTATAACATACCGTATGTGCTCATTTATGCTAATTGCATCTGACCAGGGATTACCAACATAAATGTGAATGTGGTGTAGTTCATGTGATTTGTCATATTCAGTACATAGAACACACTGCTTTGAAATCACAACCTCTCTTTGAGTGACAACAATCCTGATACAAAAAACTTCCCTACTGTAAATACTGAAGTCGCAGGCCACATGAAAATAACAGTTTCACTAAAAGATACAGAGATGAATTTGCAAACGAAGGAGAAAACCACTGTAAGACACTGTATGCACATCAGACAGGGTAACTTTTGCAGTGAAAAATCTATTTACACTCGTGTGTCCAGTATCTGGAAGTAAATAAATGGAAAGGGAAAAATTAATTCATATATTTGTAAATAAGAATATAAAACAAATGCACAGATATATGCATATTTATTTCCAGTATAATTCACTGTATGCTTATGTCACAGCCATACTGTTTCATGTAAGACTAGTTATGAAACTATTCCTTACATATTCCCTATAAATGTAAGAATGAAGAAAATCAAGCCAAATGTCACACACATGAAGACTTACACTCTCCTGGCCAGCAAGAGCTTTGATGCAATATTACAAAGACTGAGACAATGCAGGTGCAGACCCAGACCCAGATCACTGCACTGAATAGTGCCTGAAGGTAACTCATAATACAGAAACAGCTAATACTGGGTCTCTTTCTGAAAACAATGTGTCAGCCACACTTTACCTTCATTATAAGCCATAAAGTTTTGATGCAGATACAGCCTATCATAAAGTTGTTCACTTCTTTGTGTTAAAATCCTTCTCTGTATCTTCTCTATGTGTACTATTAAAGACATCAACTAATTTAACTGAAATATTTCAACCTAACACAGTTCTCTTCTCTCATTGTTTCAGTATAGCTGTTATATTCATCAAAAGTAAAAATAAATAATGCTGATGAAACCAGAAGTGTGTACAGTAGGAAAGTAGGGTTTGTGTTCTGTCCAGAACTCAATTTAATAATAATATATTTGTCTACGAAATGAACATATGTGCGTAAGTGAAGCTCTGAAACAAAGTTAACACAGTTAAGAAATAATATTGGCATACATCTCCCTCCAAGTACATAGCCTGAAAACTTCTACTCCTTAAAATTAAAGCCCTATGCTAAATGCAATCTGAGCTTGTTTGAAAGCTACTGATACACCAGGTAGGGAATAGAGTACAGCTGTGACACTGTGCTCAATCATGTCATACCTCTACCATGGCAGAAATGTAAGATATTCAAGCTTCAAGATAAACTCTATTATCTGCAGTCATTAATTATAAAGACTGTAGCTTTAGTCACTAATTTTAAAGGCTGCAGCTCTAAGTAAATACCTTCTTCATTATTAGTATACTAGCAGACACAACCACAAAAAACCTGTACTTAATAGTCTGTTGTGTCCACATACTAGCAATTGCAATATAGCCTAACTGAGGACTAGATATTCCATGAGCATGATAGGAACTGTTTATGCATTTTCTTTCTATATCCTATCAGTCATGAACCCGAGCACAGGGAGGAAATACAAGCTCACTCAGCCAAAGTAAGTCTACTGAGTAAAACCTGTTTTTATCAGTGCTGGAACATGGCTCAGTCACCCCAGTCATGTGTAGTTTCTCACACCCAGCATGTTGTGAGTACATGTCAGACACATTGAACAAAAGAACAAAGAATGTTTATGTATGTGTCATGAAAAAAAAGTTGCCAAAATTGTGTAAAAAAAATTCTGCATCATTGGTTTCATGTACAAGAATTATACACACAATAGAGGAAAAATTCTGAAGGACAGGTTTAGTGCTGTCTGGTATGTAAGGCATGCATAAAAAATCAAAAGGGTCTAAATTTTTCAGAGAAACAGTAAATTCCTACTGCTATGTTTGGTTAATTTGGTAAAATTCTCCAAAGAAAAAACAGGATGTGAAAAAAATGTGTGATTACTTCATGCAGAACTGTGCTATAGCTCACACAGCAAGTTTCTCAATGGCTGCCATATAAGATGTATTCAGCAAATGTTTGACAGTACACAGACTGTTCCCTTCTAGACATCCAGATCTGAATTCATGTGATTATAATTCCAAGAGAAATTGCCAGCACTTCAAGACAAAGTGCTCCATCATGTGCTGGGACAAATGACAGTGGGTGTGAGGCCTGCTCAGAACCTGCAGGTCAGCATTTCAAGACTATTCTATAGAGTAAGGTAAGTTGGACTGGACCCTGAATTCCTGGTGAATGCAGGCTTCATATGCGATAAAGTTTCTGCAACAGCTGCTGTGCTCAGGAACATGATTTTTAGAATGCTCTACAGTACTGGTACACTGTTAAGTCTCGTAAGACAGAAAATGTACCCTATATAGAGGGTGTGAAGATTTGAATTTTATAATTATCTTCTGAAAAATACTTTACTACATCCATTAGAATTTACAGTAGTGAATGAAGTTTGTCTACAGAATCTACAAGAGATTAGAGATTAAACTGCTATTTGATCGAAAATAAATTATTAGCAAATGAACAATTTGGCTTTAAAGAAAAATCTACTACTGATATGGCCACAAAGGCACTACTAAATAATATTCAATTATCTTTAGATAAAAAAAGGCTTGTAGGTGGAATATTTTGTGACCTGCAAAAGGCATTTGATTGTGTAAACCATAATATACTCTTGTAAAAAATTAAATACTATAGAATTACAGGTACAGCTTATAAACTAATGCAATCCTACCTACATAACAGATACCAGAGAACAGTGATCAAAGATAAGAATTTAAATAAATTATCTTCTTCATGGGGAATTACTAAACACGGAGTTCCACAAGGCTCAGTACTAGGTCCTTTACTATTTCTCGTCTATATTAATGATCTTCCCATAACTATAAGCAAAATTGCCAAATCAACAATATTCACAGATGATATGAGTATTATTATAACAAACAATAACAAGGTTGATCTTAAGAATAGTTTACACCTAACAATGATAGAGATAAGTAATTGGTTTCGGAGAAATCTTTTAACCCTAAACTATGATAAGACCTATTTTTTGCAATTTCTAACAAAAAAAACAGAATGAAATGCAACAACAAGTAGCCATTTCTAACTCAATAATTACTAACGTTAATAGTACCAAATTTCTAGGTCTGATAATTGATAGTACACTGTCTTGGAAAGATCACGTTACTGAATAAACACCGAAATTAAATAAGGCTTGTTATGTTATCAGAACACTAACATTTCTCAGATCCCCTGAGGTACTGAGAATGGTTTATTTCTCCTGTTTCCACTCTATAATGTCGTATGGTATTATATTTTGGGGTAACTCCCATCACAGTATTAACATTTTTAAAATTCAAAAAAGAATAATATGAATTATGACAAACTCCAATACGCGTGATACATGTCGTCCGTTGTTCAATCAGCTTCGAATATTGCCCCTTCCATCTCAGTACATATTTTCTTTACTTCTTTTTGTTGCTACTAACAAGAAATTATTTTTAATCAATTCACAAATTCATGACATAAACACCCATCATAATAACAATTTGCATTTACCATTAACAGGCCTAACATTGGTCCAGAAAGGTGTTGCACACTCTGGATGCAAAATTTACAACCACCTACCACCACAAATTAAAAATATTTCAAACAATGTAGAACTATTTAAATCTAAATTGAAGAAATTTCTTCTACGATATACTTTTTATAGTGTTGATAAATACTATCAGCAAAATTATAATGATTATGATTGGTAACAACTAAGCAAATGTAAAACAAATGTATTAAGATTAATTTTAAGGCAGCAATATGTGTTCCTGGCAATATATATATATATATATATATACTCTGTATTCTCTTATTTTGTGACGACTATACTTTAAAAAAAAAGTTTTGTATCCTGTAGCTTTTATCTTAAGATGTACCCTGTTATATACTTATTCTATATGCATATTATTAGCAATATGACAAGTTCTACATCCTTTAGGTTGTTCAGGACCTTGTAAATGGATTTACAGAACACAAAATAAATGAATGAATGAAAGAGACCTGTCTAGTCTCACGAGTACTTGACTACATTCCAAATATTTAGTCGTAAGTATAGTGGTCAGTTACTGTATCTCCAACTGAAATTTTGACATTTCCTTCCAGCATTCGATTTAAATACACTCCAAATCTCATCTTGCCATGGAAACTTGCTGCAAGGGTTCTCAGAGGTTCTTGTGTCTTCTCACCAGTTGCCTGATCAATGCAAACCATCTGACAGCGTGTACATGGGCCTTCCGACTGCAAGGTAAATGCAAGAATGTTCTCATATTAAATTTGCTTACTTCTTAGGAAACTGATAAATGTATTTATTCATATGCCACAGTGTGATAAGAATCAATACTCTTTAGTTACATTACAGTTACTTCATGATGGTATAATGATTGTAGAGGTTATTTACAGCATAAATAATCTTACTTACCTTACCTTCTACACATGTGATGTTAAAATAGATGGTGTCATTTCATGGAGCAAAAGGTAATTAAAATGTAGAGCTTTTAATTTATTAACTGCCTAACATATTTTTCAGTCTCTGGCTTAATTTTCTGATTAAGGTTGTGTTTCTTATTTTTGTTTTTAACAGTACATAAAAACCAATCTTGAAACAAAATCAACAAAGATATAAACCTTTGTTTTAATGAAATTAAGGTAAGTATACTATATGCATTTCATTTATGTGTGGAAAAGTAAGAATATCATTGGCAGAGTTATTGTAAGCCAGTCAGAATGCACTGCTTGGATTGAGGTGGTGGTGGCTGAAAGACAGCCGCATCTTCTCATGTTTAGTAGACAAAAGAGTGTTCATCAAAATTTCGTTTTGGCTGTTACATTTAATTGTTCATCTCTTGTTATAAGTTTTGGGAAATGTGTATTAAAAGTTGAAATATTAAACTGCAATTTATGTAGACTTTTGCAAGTGAAAGAATCCAGAGTCTGGCTGTGAATGGCCCACTGTTTAGCTGCTTGACAATCTGTATTATGTAACCACCAGATTGTGTATTGAGGTTAAGCCCAAGATGTAGCAACATTTCTAAGAAAAAAAGAGTACACTTACACATACTACTGTTAGTTCAGGTGACTAAATTTTGTTAAGTTTTTGGTGCTGAGCAGGATCCTGTCATGATCTGGTTCCAGCTATTTAATCATTATTTTCTATTGGTTGTAATGGGATACCTTTGTTCATGTCCTCTGATGTGAAATAACTAAATAATTTCATTCTTTTTGGTACATTTTTATGCAATCATAAATTTGACACAAAAGGAATAATACTTAGAAGGACTACTTTATCAACGGTACTGCTGACACTAATGCAATTTCAGAACTGTGCGAGAAGAGGCCCAACTTACTTGGAATTTCACTTTTCCAATCTGAAAGTGTGTCCAATCATTCTCCTCAAATGGCTTCAAGCCCTGTATGACTAGGTTGCTACGAAAACGATCCAGCAAATTCTCCTGAAATAATAAACATACTCCCTTAATTATGTACTCATGTTGCATTATCTTAGAATCCATTCCAGCTTATTATTGTCACATACCTTAATGCAGTCACATTGATCAGGGTCAATTTGATCACTCAGCCACTGAACACTGCTCTTGTTCACAAGCAGGAACTGCGCCTGGTTTGACAGCGATAGAACTGGCCTCATACCATCTTCTCCAGGAATCAAACAAAAAAGACAAAATGTACCATAAGTTTCTTTCAAAACAACATATAGCAATAGTTTCAAGTGCTCCAGACTTTTCTGGACAACAAGATGCTGAATGGAAAGACCTGTGGGGAGTGTGCAATCATAATACCATTTCTATGTTATGATGCAGATCTGAGTTTAAACTTTTGATGAAAAATGTGGATCCATATGCCAGTGGCACAAGTTATAATCTTCAAATTTTCTGATGATGTATCTTACACTCAGGATTATTTGGTTTCTGGACTTCATCCTTCAGCTCCTCTTAAATGAACATGTGATGGGAACTGGAAGGGTTCCAGTATTTGGGTGAAGGGATGGAGAGAAGCCACTGAAGCAGGGTCCAATAGAAAGAGCCATTCTCAATCAATGGACACTACATATCTGCTACCCCTACATATGCACCTAGGATCAGGCTGTGGTGGTGGGCGATAATAGAAAATAAAAATTTATGAGAGCACCAATAAAGACCTAAAACTAAGACACAATAATAAGATGTCAAAAACAATATCAGCAAACCAAAACCAATGATCCCAACCCATAAAAACCAATTCAGAAGACAAATGAAATTAACACACTGTATATTACCTACCATTAGCATGAAGAAGCACTGAACCTATACGAGCAACTATAAAAAAAGTCATGATGAACCTAACAGACCTCACTAACCTAGCTGATAAGGTAAACCCATACATATTAAGTTTCCAAACTAGCTGACTAAGTATATATATCAAAAACACCATGTGAGCCAATCACCTTATTTCCTATGCCTACTGTTAGATTCAATATGAAAGATAACTGACTTTATTCCAATACATCCACTGACATACTTAATAAGCATATTGGGCCACTTTCATTTTTCTTAGAAGACCCTACTGGAGATATGTTAACTGGAACCACACAGCTAGTGGTCTGCCTGATTCAAGCAATGCTCTTCCTGCCACCTGCACAGGGAATGGTACGGACACAATTTGCCTTATGTTGTTAAGTCCTTTCTGGTCCGATTCTGATAAGCCACCTAATAAGGGTGTGTTTTGTTTTGAGGACTGTCCTACTGTTGCAACAAACTGTGATACGCTTTAATTACTCACAAATGTCCTTCATATACGATATGAACACTGAACAAAGAATTCATAATTTGTCATGGAAATTGTTACAAAATAAATTTATGAACTGTTGGGGTACCTAAATCACACATTAAGTTCTCCAGTTCCATACAACAGATCATGCTTTTCTGCAAGTATGGTCACGGCTCTGCCATGTGGGCTCTTCTGAACAAATCATCTTTAAAAATTGGGTGGATGGCTGCATTCTACGTTCACCTTCAAGTAGTGGCTACTATGGACAAATGTGTAAATCTTGGTGATCAATCCTGGCTCTTGTCTGAGGACATTAACATCCAGAATATGAATGATAGTGTCTAATTGTACATTCTTGGTGAACTGTATGGATAGTGTTAGATTAGGCCTACTGACATGACAGAAGGACTCCTCTAACAATATGCCCAGACCACAAAATGTATCACATACAAATTGGAGCTGTATCAAAGACTTGTGACTTCCATCACAAGCCAGTGTCTCAAAATGCTTCATGAAGATGTTACTGATAATCTTACGCAGAGGTCTTCCCAAAGAGTGCCACATTTCTGTTAGAAAGTACAGAGTTCTCATACGTCCAGTAATTCCATGATGGCCTCAAACTGCAAGACAGATTGTTCCACCAATGTGTGTTATTTTAAACCCTATTCCTGAAGACCTGCAGGGTTTTGTCACCTGGTACAAGAGTGAAAATACTAACATCAAAACTGAGTACACATTCAGTTCAAATGCATGCACACCTTAATTCTGTTGTCTCTGTGAAGGTAACACTGGAGTGTGGAGCCTATGGTTTCCTGTCCTGAACAGTATCTGCCAGTAGCTGAATAGTGCCACTCAGGGTCAACTGTTTTCACAGTTCTGGGGTATAACATTAGTGCCCAGTGTTTACAAAGATTTTTATGTGAACAGTCCAGAAAATAACATAATATTTCAAATTATTCAACTTTTAATAATCAAATGGCTGTAATATCGCTCTGAATTACAAATTAATCACTTTTTGAATTAACTGCACTAAAAGGTACACCAAATCCCACATTTCAAGGTGGAAAGTGCCACACACTTCAAAAATTGTGTGGTATTTTGGATCAACTGGTTGTGAATTAATGTGTACTATTATACTAACTAGCGAGAACTGGAAAAAATTCAAAACAAGAAAGAATAAGGTATACTGTTAAGAGGTTCTAATATTTAACATTAAAATACAGGGCATGAAACGAGATAAAGAGTGAAATCCAAGCAGTGTTATGATCACCACTGTCAATATCACCACCATTTTCATGAATATGATCATCATCATCATCATCATCATCATCATCATCAGGGAGGAGGAAGAAGGGGACGAAAACACAGATGGCTTCGTGTTAAGGTAACCCACCCTGGCAGAAACGTAAATGGATTATAATACTGGTATTATATACGGACTCAACATTTAGGTTTTTAATGTGTCATTTTACCATTTACATAGGCAAGAAATTTGGTCATGAACACTTCACATGGTAGTACTAACCTTGTACTCTCAATTTATGTTTCCCTTTGCTTAATCTTGTGTCACTAGTACATTGGTGAATCAGACGCAACCCTTGACGTCCGAGGGCATCACTCAGCCATGATGCCACATCATCACCACAATCCTGTCCCTGAATCCTATCACCACACACTTTGCTTTGACACAATGATGCTTCTGTTCTGACATCACTATGGTGTTTGAGGTCATCAAGTGGTACAGATATTGATGGCATTTCTGCAAGAAAATTATTTAAGTAGTGCTGGAATTTTAAACATCATTCTGTCTACAGCCGTACACTTACCCTTATATAGGCTGAGTTCTGTAGATGTCAGGCATTTCTGTAACAGTTTTCATTGTAGTAATTCAATACACTGTAGTTGATCAAGATTCCTGAAGGTATTTTAACTTACTAAAAAGTCATTATAGTCAGCCCTACCAATCTGCCAAACTGGCTGTATGTGTGTAGTTATGATGTAATTACCTATATCTGAAGTTAAGAAACAAATTTCAGACAGCAACATATTGTTAACTATACACACACACACTTTACTTACTTATTAACCACTGTGAAGTCTTATAAGTATACAGCATTACAAAAATAATTCACCTCTTGTACTAGTCCATCAGCACCTTAAAATGCACTACACAAGCAGTACACATGTATTTATCAACACAGTCTGTTAATTGTGTCATTTTGAACCAAACTATCCAATTGGCAGCTACATGTCAAATTTACCTCATGTGTGACTGACTGAGAAGAACAACATCTGTCATACCTACAAGTTCCATCTCACATCACATTACATGAAAAATTGTTTGCAAACTGCAAAACTCTACAATGACAGTGCTTTAAAATGCCAAGCTTTGGGCTCCATATACAAGAATCTACCACATAAGACATGTTACAGAAATAATAATATGTATGTTACACACTTTATGCACTACAAAGAGTATATGTAAACCTCCCCACTTTAAAAGAAGATATGGTGACAGCTGAACAGATGTACTCAGGAGGTATCTGGTTCAAAATTTTAACCAGCTCCCATGTCTTAGCCTATGACCTCCCTCAACACCTCCAGGCAAATGCAAAATGTGGCACCTTTAAACAATATACAACTGTTCCTTGTGAAATTATTTCCAGACCATTGTATGTGTATAACATATGTAACACATACATAAATATGCTACACTGTGAGATTTACCTGGAAACTGCAGGATTAGCAACCTCCTGCTGAGATCAATGCTAGGCTGAATGAGGCAGAGTTTGGTGTCTTGCTTCTGTGTGAGACACACACCAGCTGGGGTCACCACCATCCACTTACGGTCATATAGGAAACCCTGTGATCCAATGACCCAGCTTTCCATGCGCATAGCTCCACAAGATTTGACAGGGTACACATATATATCACTCAGCGTGATACTATTTCTATCTAATGTTCCTCGAGACATTGTGTTAAGAGGACTAAGCATTTTAAAAGTTTCTCTCACATCTAAAATAGCAGGAGCCTTTATGCTGTCTACATTTATAGGCTCATTATATTTCCCATGTACGGATTGGTATTTCTGTGCGTAGGCCTTCTGGAAGCCTGGCCACCATTCAGGTAGTTTTCTGACTGGGCAACCTTGCACAAAGTACGAGGTCAACACATTAATAAGCTTATCCACATCACTCTGCCTTGTCATGTAACCAAAAGATACCCTGACTGAACCAGTGGGTTGTCCATTTATCAAATCTTTCTCATCTCCACACACATGACCTGCCTGGAATAAACAAATAATTATAAATGAAATACTTTCAAAGTCCTGAATAGCATATATTGCTACTTCGATTACATAGTGAGAAAGTATAAAATTACAGGTTTTTCAAAGACAAAGAAAGAGAGAGGGCATCAAGTGAAACAGGAAGGTTGTCATGCATGGCTAGCAGATATGGATCAGGAAGTACGTGGCCATGAACTAGTGTAAGATATTATCCCAGCATTTGTCTGGAAAGACTGAAGAAAATTATGAAACTCCCTAATCAGGACAACTATTAATCGGGGTGAAATATGAATGTAATCAGTATGGTGACTAGGCTACAGGCCGGATGACTGGGGTTCAAATCTAGGCAGGGGCAAGAGATTTTTTTATTCTCCAAAATGTCCAGACTGGCTCTGGGGCCTATCCTGGCTCCTACCAACATTCCTTCCTGGGGTATAAAGCAACCAGGATGTGAAGTTCACCACTCATCTACATTTTTTTGCTCCAGAATGAGTGGATCGACACCTCTACTACCGCCAATTTTCCTTTGTGGCATGCACAGGGGTAACTTTATCATTGACCTCTTAAATACAAGTCTACAGTGTTGTTTCAAAAATAATCTATGCTACAGAAAACACACTACCTTTCTGTTAAAAAACAGCAGATCAAAGATACTTAAGGAAATATTCACCATTTCTTCTGAGAATAATAATAAACCCATGCACATAGTCTCTGGCCAAACAGCAGAGTCAATATTAACCCTTCAGCGTGGGGCATTTAAAACCCAGTTCATACTGTGATGTGGGAAGGTTTTTCTATGGGGTATTTAAATTTTGAGCTAAATTGTGCAGGCGTCTATTCAAAATAATGTAGTCTTGTTAACAGTGGTTGGATTTTGATGAAACTTGAAAAAAAATATTTAGGAATGTCTAAGCTTTTCGAATATCCAATCAAATCTTACCTAAAAAATTTAAATTGGTGTGAAATGCCTTGAAACATTCTTCAACACATAGGGTTGCTTCACATTCGGGGCACCAAAACACTGTATCCTTCCTTCTATTGTTTTGTAACACACTACACACCTCTTTGTTGGCCTGGCCTTCTTTTCTGTCAGTGGTATTCTTTCTGGAAAATGTCTTTCAAGAAGTCGTGGCACATTTTTGTCTGTGGAATGATGGCCTTGAAATTTCCTGACACTTTCACTTCCATGTTCAGTGAGTAGTGCCTGTACCAGTTCTACTCTGAATTTAAAATGGTCTATTTTGGTCTGTCCT
>Ga0123354_10015903_pt1 | contig 11779 bp, 10 predicted proteins | sample TergutLab28metaG_2_FD_97872 | JGI IMG/M metagenome (GOLD analysis project Ga0123354, IMG submission 97872) | Labiotermes labralis P4 segment gut microbial communities from Petit-Saut dam, French Guiana - Lab288 P4 | ecosystem: Host-associated > Arthropoda: Insects > Digestive system > Gut ... | reverse complement strand
CCCCCCTCGCTGGTCCCTAAATTAAAAAGGTGGGGGCCCCCCCCCCCCCTTCCCCTTTTATTTCTTCGTGGAGGGGGAAAAAGGTTCCCTTTTTTTTTTTTTTTTTTTTTTACCGTTTGTTGTACTTCGCAAACTTTCGGCTGACTGCACAAACACAAAGTAATTCTATGATCTCAGCATATCTTACAAGCCCAGTCTTTACCAGCAAAACCGAAATTTTTTTGAGGCACACGGAGTCTATCAGTGGGTGTCTGCATACAAATTTTATGTATTTCTGCCTCCTCCCAGTGACCAACAAAGAAATGCAATTTTGTTCACTTTATGTTTTTGCTAATGGAAGTCTTCACATATAGCGTATGACAACATTAGTTGGCTGTATGTAATCTTGTAGAGTGGATGATACTTCTTTAGAAGAAGACTTACATGTTGTGACCTTTTAGCACTGTGATGTGGCTTATAAATAACAAGTAAATTCACGGTATAGGGGACACAGTCGTTTTCCATCAGAGGCTCGACTGTACTGCCCCTCACACCCTGGCACTTTGAAATACTATTATTTCATGAAGAAGAACAATACTTATGAGCAAGTAAAGTAAACATAATATATACATCTGTTTCTACCTGCCATTCTGCTCATATCCTATAGAATTTATTTACAGGAGACAAAAGAGTCATATAGAGAGTGAAGTCACAGTGGCCAACATGGATAAAAAGAGACAAAATGTAATCCACATGGTTAAGCTTTGAGTTTTTGCATAAGCGATAACCACCATAAATTTGAATGCACAATTTAATGATTTGCCATCAGAAATAAAGTTTTTATTTCATTTTGATGATGGACACCAAAGTCACTGTTGCCAACATGCATAAAGGTGTAGCACAACCTATTCTTCACCTCCGTGCCTCAACCACTTTACGTCTGGAGAGGGAGCCCCATTCACACATGGAATAGGAGGCTGAGTGAGCCCCAGAGTTAGTTTGAACACTTTGGAGTAGAGAAACATTTCTTGTTTGTACCAGGAATCAACTATGACTCATCAGTTGCCAAGCCCATATGCTAATTATTATACTGATTATGTTAACTAAGCTTGTTTTAAGGTTTGAAGTAGTTCATAGTGATATTTTCCAGTACAGTAGAACTCCACTTATCCAGAAGCTGGTTATCTGATTCGCCAGTTATCTGTATCAGCTTGTCCATTTTGGTAAATTTGTTGAGAATTCAACAAAACTAACTTGCCGTGAAATTGCTGGTTATAGGATCAAGTACTGTACCGTCTTACAGCTTCTAAAACTTTTGAGCATGGTCGAAGGGTTTAAACTGGGGTACATGCTGTAAATAGTAGCAGCCAAACTTCAGGCTGCTAATATAGCCTATTTTCCAAGAAAAATTCATTTTTGTGGATGGCTTGCCATTCCAATTAATTTATAGGAGTGGCGTTCTGCTGTCGATAAAGTAAGACTCATTACCACATATATAAAAAGTGGTTTTCACTTGTTTGTTGTAGCTTGCAAGCTGGATGAATAAAGACAAATTACTTCAGGATTATTTGGTATTTCTGGATTCTGTTTTCATTGGTTCACTACACATATATATTTTTATTCATGAAGAAGCTTTTATTTTATTCTGATCCAGTACAGTTCATTATTAAATTTACCTCAAAAATGGACATTGATCACAATAATAATTGAAGTGTGATGAGTCATTGTTATTAACTTTATAGAATGTTAATTTATGCTGTGGCAATACAAGCAAAGCATAAGATGATGTTACGAAAACAAATGTCTTTTTCCAGCGTTACTTGCAGCTGCCGCTCACAGTACTCCAACACCACCAAACTTTAGTGATACTTACACTGTTAAAGGAACACTTTACATCCCATATGCAGAGATCCGTGAGCCCTTCTATGCATGGTATGATTTGAAGCTTGGTTCTAGTCGAATTGATTACTATGGAGGTAAGCTTAATTAATGATTTACTTACATATATATTATCATCAATATGTTGTTGTTGCTACTGTTGCTGCCGCCGCCACCTTCAGCCCATTTCCTGGCCATGTCCTCCCTCATTTATACCATTTATACATGTTACGTGTGGTTGTAATGGGTGTGCGTTTGTTTTCTTACCCCATGGGAGGTTTTTGGCTGTGGATGGGAAATGGAATGATATGAATCAATGAAATTCGTTGCAGTGTCACTTATGTAAGCTTTCGCAGAGGGTGTTTGTTATGTGATGGTCTAGGTTTTTACACCATGTAGTGTAATGAGTTTGTTCCACCATTCTGGAGGAATGTGCTGCCTCTATATTCAGGGTGACAGTACCAAATTTAGTCGCAGTGGGAAAAATTCATATTACACAATGGAAAATCCCAGAAGACTATTATTTGCACAGTTCACTGGCTAGTAGCTACTGTAGGAAGCTTCTAGGTGTAATGAGATAATAGGTGGACATTGGAGTGGTTTGAAACACTGGAACTAGTAGTGGTGATGGAAGATGAATTATTAACATTCACTGCAAGTCCCCAGTAGCCTATGTAAGTAAAGTTCACTTCATGACATGCCATGCAGACTTAGGGGAAGAAGAGATATAGCTATACACGTTCCTATACTTGGCACTAGATGGGGTTGAGTGGTCAATGCCATGCGCCAGCCTCTTGACCTGTGGGAGAGTACCTCTGTGCCAATCATACAGGAGTCTGGGTGAGGCCCATGGCCAGTCTTGGACGGGTGTGGAGAAGGAAAATGTCTTTCACCCATGAGGGTTTTAACTCTGAACTCTCCATCCTATAGTGACTCACTGTACCAACTATACTATCCCAGCACCAAGCCTGTGGTAGTGCTATTTTTTTTGCTCAGAGTCAGATTTAATACTTGGCAAGCATCACAATCATTTGGGTGCAGAACAGAATGTGAAAGCTGGATGAAATAGCAGAGTTTAAAAAAAAGTGGTATATAAAACTAAATAAATTGAAGGATGAACACAATATTTAATTCATCATCCCATATGACAAACATCACATATATTTACTGTAAATAACAAGGTATGCTCCCTTTTACACTTGTGTTTCACTTATCTTTCACCTCTCTTTTCACATGGTCATAGGGCTGTAGTAGCTGTTCCAGTGATCACTGTCACTTCCTAAAGTCACTGTTACTCACAAGTAATGTTCACTGTAATTCCATTGATTTCAAAATCACTAGATCATTAATGCCCAATAATAATATTAAGTTTTAAACAAAAGAAATTTGGTAATTATTTCAAGCTGGTTACCATGAAGTGTATTCTTAGAACTGATGTCACCTGTATGAGAAACATACAAAGGTTTTTTTTTCTTAGTAATTAACCAACTTAATGCACAAATTCTTGTTTTGTAATAAGTTTATTTCATGCCTCTACATGTTTCGAGCACTATGTGCTGATCATCAGGAGGTCAGAATTGTATTATACAGCATCTGGTATCATCACACCTGTAGGTGGCCGTCCTGTGCACAGGTTGAGAGAGGACTTTCCTCTCTCAGACAGGTTGAGAGAGGACTTTCCTCTCTCAACCTGTGCACAGGACGGCCACCTACAGGTGTGATGATACCGGATGCTGTATAATACAAGTCTTACCTCCTGATGATGAGCAGAGTGTGCTCGAAACATGTAGAGGCATATAATAAACTTATTATAAAACAAGAATTTTTGCATTAAGTTGGTTATTTACTAAGATTGTGCTGAGATGCACAGTCAGCAAAACATAAAAAAAAATACATTTGAATGAAAACCAGAAAAATTGTATAACGTACTGTAATGCATGGTGAGAGAACAGTTATATTTGACATTTTGTTTGTATTTAGAATTTTGGAATTTGAAATAGTTTGTTTGATTTTATTGGTGGGAAAAGACGATGCGGCACACACACAGTTTAAGAAGGTGGAATTGTAGTGAATTATGATGATTTTATTTTTGTAACTTGTATTTTGTGTGTTGGCTCATTGGAAGATTTCAAAATTTTAGTTATGATATAAGGTAGGTTGAGCAAGTTACAAGTGCTAACAACAGGAAGGCTCTTAGTAACAGTTACGTTCCTTTATGTCTGCACATGCTGTTGCTAAACAGACCCAAAAAGCGCTGAGCTAGAAGTTTTGCAAATGCATGTACCAGGCCGGTAGGACTGATGTGTGGTGTCTTTGTGATCCCTCTTTCAATGAGAGTAGACGCAAAAACCTGAATGCTCCCGGGAAGGCCTCAAAATGAACCTTGTTCCTCAGATTTTCCTATTTATACTAGGTGAGTGATGTGTGGTACATCCATGTCTCCAGATAGTGATGAAAATTATTTAGAAATTAGTTATATTTTCTTCAAAATTTTGTTAAAGTGAGGTTATTGAAATAACAAAGATGATCCAGCCTTTCAGTTATTAGGCTACATGCCGTAGTTGTAAACCTTTGTGGCAAACATGTAGAATGAAGTTGTTTTTTATGTGTAGGAAAGTAGCGTAGTTGAGAATACATAGTACTATTGTAAGAAAGTGTAACCCATATTCTGTCTGTGTTCCACTGGGACGTAAGCTGTAGTGAAGATGTAGATATAATCCCAAACCTAGTACTTCCTAAATGGGTTGTTTTATTCCAAGATTATTGGTAAATTTTGATTAGAAATTTGACTCACTGAATGTTTAGGAAACCTTGTACTTACACTTGATTAATGCATGTGAAATTGTGGTAACAAACAGTGTAGTTACATTGAGGGAATTATTTTGATATTATACTTTGTGAGCTTAGCACTGCTAGAGATAGGTAAATTCTCTACTAGAAACTTTAATACTTTGAAATGAGAAGGTTTGTTTGATTTAACATTCCCATCGGTGGTGTTAGCAAATACCATGAAGTTTTGTTTTTACAATGAAGGAAGAGGGTAATTATGTAAAGTGTATGAAGTTTCCTTAGCAGATCAGTCTGGTAGAAGATAAACCCATGACTGCCTAACCACTCAGTGCTCACATTAGCTATCAGTAAAGTATGGGTATTGTGTTTGACTGCACAACTTCTTTTTGGGTACCATTCAGACTTCCACTCTTTTTTGTTTAGAATGTCTTTGTGAATACCATGTTGGTATAGGGGTTCAAGACCACTCTACAAAAGTGTTATGTGGCCTCAGCAAGGATACAGTGCCATCCAATGCAGAACGGTTGGCAGCAGCAGGTTTACCAACCCCCACTAGCCACTACAAATTGATGGCATCAGTGTGGATCACTACCCCCATAGCCACTACCAACTACAATAATTTTGTACAAAGCATTTGTCAGTGATGTGCTTAGAAAACTCAAAACTGAATGGTGGCTGCATTATCATAATTGTTGAGGCTGAGATGATACTAACATGATTCTGGGAAGTTACACTAACTGTGGAGCCTCTTTGGGCAGGGACCTAGTTTAAGTTAGAACCCTCACCCTGTGAGGTACTACAGGACTGTAGTTTTGTACTGTGATATGCTTCAAAGTCAGCTTAAGACAGCAGTTTAAAATAAGCCTGTCATACTGTGAAACAGATTTAGGAGTTAAAATTAGAGGTGTTACCACATCTGCCATATTCACCAGATTTGGCTACCAGTGGTTTTCACCTCTTTTGACCTGTATAAGATTATGTATTTGGATGTCACTTCAGATGGGCTGAGGAGGTAAAGGAAGTGCATGAATGACTGGCACAGCAACCAAAAGACCTTCTGTCCTGATGAATACAAGCCTATTTAGAATGTTGGAGGAGGTGTATAGAAGATGGTGGGGACTACACTGAAGATGTATGTCAGTGTACTGTATATATTTGTGTATCTATTTGTGCAATAAATCACTGTATATGATTTTTCTGGTTTTTGTGTGAAAGACCCTTTTACGAGCCAGCGGCATGATGTAAATATGTTGCAGTGCTCTTAAGTGTCTGTAATCACAATATTACAAATACTTTTTATTGATGTTTTAAGGAATGGTGAAAACATATCAGCTGAGCAAGTTGGGTGAGTTTGGTTCCAGTCTGAAGGTAGCACCAGTGACAACAGAAAAAGTACAGAATTTGGATTCTTGTCTACAAGTCAATGGAAGTAGTGAGTACAGAATAGAACCACAGAGCATTCTGCCAGATCTCACTGGTTTCAAGGTATGACAGCATTGAATGTGTCATTTTATAATTGCAAGCAAAGGAATATTTTTTTACTTTCAGAATCTGAGTATCACATTATTTGCATTGTGGATAAAGGTTCCATATTAGTTGAAATAATGCCAGTTGGATTACAACTGTGAATCTTGTATGAGTTGTGACAAATAATTGGATTTATTCTGTAACAGAATTATGTAGCATCATCTTTAGTGGGTGGGAACAACTTCAGAACACAAACACTGGTGGAAACCAGTTCTTTCAGCACATTGCTCTGAATGTCTATATAATACAGAAAGGGATTCTTTTGTTCTGATATTCGGTTACGAGAATATGAAAAATCGCATTGCATGCAGTAAACTCATTAGTGTGAATATTTCAGTGCTGGTACTTCTTTTCTGGCCAGAAGCTGCATATTCAAAATGCCGTGTGGAGAGGTACATTGTGTGGATCAAAATCCACATGTCTAGCGAAACATTTGGTGTTGGTTTGTTTGTTATTTTTATTAATTTTACATTTGTGGCTGTAAATGTTTATAACTTGAAGGATGACTGCTTTCAGTTTATCAAACCAACCTTTCATGCACTGAAATGTGAACATAAGAGATAGACAGTCTCCTGCATGTTTCAGCACTCAAGAAGTGCTGAAACATGTTGGAAATTGCGAATATTTTGTGATCACATTTCAATGCATGTAAAACTGGTTTGATAAATTTAAGTTTTGCGTCATGCATGGTATGTACAATATTAAAAAAGTTGACTGCTTTGTTTGAGTGTTCTGCGTAAGAACTAACTGGTAATTCTTTTGATATAAAGGAAGTCACCAAGCATGCTTTGACCTGTGATTGTGAGATTTGTCCCCCCCCTCCATTTCGAAGTCTGTGAACTTGTCAGTTGGAGATGTTGGTATTTCATTAATTGAGTCATACTACTAAAGTTTTTATATGATTCTGACGGATTCATTGAACAGTCTTGGTGAATGATCAGAGTAAATTCCCCTATCTTTTTGCTCACCGCTCAGCCTTGTTCTCGATTATTTCACCCGAACAAATTTCATGTCCTCTTTGTATTGATGCTCTTTGCTCTGCTGTCTTAGAGAATCTGCTGATAATCAGTGCTCATCATGTCACTCACTCTTACATTTGTATCTGTTTTTTAAATTGGCAGACAGCCAGATCTGACATCACTGTAATGTATTCCCATTCATTTTTAAATCAGAAGGTTCAGTTTTTCTCTAGGAAGGTATGCTACAGTTTTTTGGGCTGAGATATATATGCTATCTTGGCCTGTGCTCATGAAATTCAATTTCAGGGTAGACCAGAGAAGCACATGAGTATCTGATCTGAGAACTAGGTGGCTTTGAAAGTTCTTAAGGCCGTCAGAATAATGTCTCCATTGGTCCAACAGTGCCAAAAGGCGTTGAATGATATCTCTACCAAGCGTGCTGTGGGTCTGTGTTGGGTACCTGTACATGCTGGGGTACGAGGGAATGAAATTGCTGATGAGCTTGCAAGAGGCGGCTCTGCTCCAAAGTTTATTGGACCTGATCTGGCCTTGGGAGTCTCTAGGCAGGATATGAGAAGGATTAGACGTTGGTTAACCAGCATTGGGTATGGTGGCGAGGTCTTGGTAATACCCAAAGACAAGATCAAGAATTAATTTCGGTACCCTGTCTGGGTGCCAAGGCTAGGTTTCTGTCCTTTAACAGGACACAATCCAGAGTTGTTACTGGCCTTCTTATGGGGCTTAATACCCTGAGAAGACATCTTCACCTAATGGGTCTGCCAGACTTTCCATTGTGTAGGAGGTGTGGAGCGGAGGATGAAACCTCAGCCCACATTCTATGTGAATATGAAGCTTTGGCTTCACTTAGACTTATGTATCTGGGCTCCATCTGTTTGGACCCAGAGGACATTAAGAGTATAAGTCTGGGGGCCATCTGGAACTTCAGCAAAGTAACAGGGCTCCCTTGAATTGATATGGGGCCCAAAGGGCCTGTCAATTAAGGCCTAGGTGAATCGAGACCATAAGGTCTTTGACCCAAATATAAATCAATAAATTAGTCATCATGAAATCACTTAATCCACAAAATACCTGTACCATGCTTACATTTTCATCTTCAGAAACTTGCGTCATGTTGCAGTACATTGATAATGTCACTTCTGCATGTACCTATCTTTATTTTTCCCCTCTCTGTGTAACATCTTCCATGCCTCCACTGTGTAGAATTTACAGGTTCCATTATAATGTGGGAAAGCATTAATTTTCAGAAATATAAGTGTTGTATTTTTCAGTATTACAGGAATCCATAAACATTTTTACCTAAACAGAGATTAATGTCACAGATTTTGGCAAGGATCTTTCAGATAATTTTTCAAAATTCTTTAGTAAGTGTAATTTCAAATATTCAGATATTTGTCAATACCAGTACTGTTATTGATTAGAGTGCTAAATTGTGGTCACCAGTGCCATAGTATGGGAGATTTAAATCCCCCTTTCAAGCATTGTAAAGGGGAAGTGAACTATAATTTTGCATTTTTAATACTGCCATAACACATGGCATTACATGAGAAAATGTGTTATTAGGTCCTTTTCACTCCTGGTTATACTTGTTTTAGTATCTTGGTGAAGAACCAGTGAATGGCCTAACCTGTGAGAAGTGGCGTTTGGTGGATACAAAGGGAAGTAAGGTCAACAAATATACCATGTGGATTCGTTACAAGGCAAGTGTATAATCTTCCTCTTAAAGGGGTTCTTTGATTTCATTTGTTCTATTTCACTGTGTATTAAGTTTTAAATAATTTACACATGTTGCATTTTACATAACCTCTGATTGTCATGTTTTATGAGGTCACTGTTTGTAAATTTAAAGGCAAATGAAAACGTTGCCCTATTGTGGCTCATTATTTCGTGTAGTAATCATTGTTTATCTGCTTCAGTCTTATGAATGTGCATCTGTCACTTAATACTAACTTTAAAGGAGCAGTTTTGTTTGTCTTTTGGATGTGTTTTGTGCTCATGATAATTTTCATGTAAATAATGTTTTGTATCCATTGGCATCTCCTGGGCTGCTGATAAGGCTTAGATACCTAGATAAATTATGAGCCTTCTATGGGGCCAGTCCAGTGATGGGGTTGTCATCTTGCAGCCTGTAGAGGGTTGTGTAAGTAACGCCTCCTGTTACCAGGCTACTAGATGACCAAGCTTGGAATAATCAGAACTATGATGTAAAGACCAAGCCTGTTTTGAGCTTAACTGGAACAAGCCTTAATAACATATCCATACAGTTTGTGGTAAGAGGTGTTCTCCATGTCCAATAGATATGATTGCAATAAAGGGTGAATATGTAAATCGTAATTATTGAGTTTGGGTGGCTATTTGGACTTCACTGTTGGCCATTCCCTTACATGTTACATTATAAAAGTAGTGAACCATGATTTCATGTCCCAAGTTTGCTTTATCAGACTTGAAGCAAATGAGCAATAATGCCTTTTGAGACATAGACGTTGGTGATGAAGGAGAAATAGACATTGGTGATGAAGAATGCATCACTCAACTCCAAACTGTTAATATTCGTATACAGCACAATATGTCGTGTTTAATTCTGTTTTTTCATTGCATCATTCTTTCAGTTACTCCTCCATTGCTGTCAGTTCTGGCTGTGTAATTACACTATTATTATTATTATTATCACCATCATAATCGTGATTATATTTAGTGATTTTTCCTTACAGAAGTCTCCCAGTATTCAAGGATTGAAAGTACCGATTCCTGTCCGGTATGAGATGAAGGGGTACAATTCTCTTTTAGGCTCACATTTTGATCACTACTACCTTGAATATGACTGGTACACTATTGACACACCCAGTCCAGATGTGTTCAGAGTTGCTGGCAGTAAGTTTTAATTTGTTGCTGGTGATATTTTGCACGTGTATAAGTACTCACATGTTCCAGCCTAGAATTGAACTTGAATGAGTGTTAATCATTGTTTTTTTTATAGACATGACGTGCACTAGCTTTCCAGGTCCTGGAGTTAGTCATATCTACACTTTTAACCCAATGAAAGAATTTATACACAACTATGATGATCATATGGAATCTGCATTTGATCAGTTCAAAAAAAGACACAACAGGGAATATGATGATGAACTGGAACATAGTAAAAGAAAGGAATCTTTCCGTCAGAATCTGAGGTAAATATCTGTGCATAATTTTGGTTGTTAAGTATGTTTTAAAATGAGAACCAAGATTTGATTAAAACAGAGTATCTTGGGCCCCTGTTTGTGGGAGCCAGACTATAAGAATTATAAATATTGCTGAAAATTTTTATGTCTGATTTACATTTTGTTGTTTACCTTTAGTATATTTCTAATAGCTGTATATATTGAGTGACATTTTCATAATTTTTACAGCTTTGTGAGAGTTTTGTGACAGGTGAGTAACTAGCTTACCCTGTGTCATTCTATGGAACAAAGCTACTTTTGAGATGCGAGTTAGATGGTTGTGAAGTTTCTTGTCTTTTTGGAGCCTAAAGGTTGATATGATCACATCACTTGACAGTGGAATTAACTCTGAAGTTTTAAAATGTAGTAGTTACTGTTGCATGTAGTCTATAGACAGAATAGTCTATGGCATTTCATTTGTTTCTCTTTGTTGATATTTATACTGATTTTGGAAATTGTTAATGCCAGACATGAAAATTCGTTACTTGTAATTAACTTTAATATTCCCTAAAAGTTTGTCATAACTTTCATTGTAAATTTTAACACCTTGGACAATATAATTCTGTAGGTTTTGTATCAAAAATAAAGTGTATTCATAGCTGATTTTGCTTCTGTGTAAGGGAAAAGGTGGATCTAATCTTATAAGCCCATTGTGGACTATAACTGTGTAACATTATGTTTGAAGACAGCAATGGAACCAGCTTTTGAAATTTTAGCATTTTGGTGGTATAAAACCTGCATGATTGATAATGACAAACCGTGCACCTTTGTCAAACATCTCAAAAAGTGAACAGTGTTCATTCTATAGTGATTTAACAATATTGTAATATAGTTCAATTGCTAGGTACAAGCATTTTTAGGCATTAAATGTTCATACACACATAGGAGCATAGGGAAGTGACATGTAATACAATGAGGAGGGAGTGTCTTTGCTTGTAGTATAACGTTATATGGCTCTGCTTGCAGGTTCATCTATTCAAAGAATCGGGCTGGTCTTGGTTTTCAGTTGGGTGTGAACCACCTGGCTGACCGAACGGACTTGGAGTTGAAGGCCCTGAGGGGAAAACAGTATTCTAGAGGTTACAATGGAGGTGCCCCTTTTCCTTACACTAACCACAGAAGTATGGTAGATGATCTTCCTTCCGACTTGGACTGGAGATTGTATGGGGCTGTCACTCCTGTTAAAGGTATTACACAGACTCGGATCTTCCCATATTAACATCAGTTTTGTAAGGACTAGGCCTTTCTTTCTAATGGTTGTATAACTTCTTTTGTTACAATTCTCCAGCTTACCCACTTTATTCACTTTCTCATCCCCCCCCCCCCCCCCCCACATTCCCCCTTTTTTTTTTTTTTTTTCACCCCCCCCCCCTCTTTTCCTATACACACACACACCATCGTATACTCCATATTTCTGCAACCACACTT